>VAPG01021207.1_pt1 | contig 24736 bp, 27 predicted proteins | sample 3393851 | NCBI WGS metagenome assembly VAPG01 (sample SAMN08290438, study PRJNA428436) | hydrothermal vent metagenome | isolation source: Deep-sea hydrothermal vent chimney | place: Atlantic Ocean: South-mid Altantic Ridge | depth 2194 m m
AATTTTATTAGTGCGTGGTTTGGAGTTATTCTTATCGGGGTCTTTTTCTTGATTGTGGTTTTGGCGTTTATCCCGGGTATTGATTTGGCAAAATTTTTTGGTGGTGGTGGAAATAATTGGTTTGCCTGGACATTGTTGGGATTAACTGTTATTTTTTTTGTGGTTAGTTCGGCGTATGTTTTTAACTGGATATTTAATTGGGAGATGATTAGAGAGAGGTTTGGTACTAAGTGGTTTGGTGCGATTTTATTGTTAATCATTGCTGCAATAGTTTCCTGGAAGATTTCACGGTAATAGCGTTTTGTTAAAATTTGTATAATATAATTTATAAATATAAGTTTGTTTTATTTAAGATGAGGATATTTATATAAGATGGGTGTTGTTCTTTGGAAACCACTTTATATTTTGAGCGTTGGTATGTTTCTTTTGTCTTTGGCACTGTTGCCTTTTTCTATGATGTGGTCGGTTATAACTATTATTGCCTTGGTTTCTCTTTGGACAAGGATACCGGGATTTATTCATTATTTATTCAACCAAATAACGATGCATGATTTTTTTGGATATATTATAGCAGGCACGGTCGGGGTTCCTATTGGTATATTATTTATTATATTTGAATTATGGGTAGCAAGAATTTTTGGCCCGATGGAGTGGACGCCATATACTTTTAGGGCAACTATTTCTGGTATTGTTGCGGTTCTTTTTGTTCCAATGATTGTCTCACATTTTGGGGGACTTACAACGATGGGATTTATTTATTTTCAAATTATTCAGTATGTTGTATATTATATTCTGATAGCCCTTTTTTATGTGGATGAAATAATGATAGAAATAATGTGCTTTCCTGGGTCATTCTTTTTTGATTTTATATTAACCGTTAATTTATTCGGTGTTTTTGGAGCGTCAATATCTGATATGATGAAAAACGGAATAGAGTCTGGCTGGCCATTTATTATATTTGCTGGGATAATAATAGCACTCTTCTATTTGTCTAAAAATGCCATGACCTTTGGAAATTTTATAAATGATGGAATGAAAAAGATTTTTTTTACTGACAAAAGACAAAAAAGGCTGGACGAAGAATTGAAAAGAAGAAAAGACGCTGAGGAGGCAGAGTTAAAAAAATATGAAAGGTTTCTTAATGGGTGAATTAAAGGTTTATTTTGATTTTGAAATTTTCTTTAATTCATTATAGTTGTCAATTAGGGGCCCCATTAGTTTTGAGACGGTTCCGTGGAGGTTGTCTAAGTCTTTGTGAATCATTGCGTTGCTTTCGCCGAGTTCCCCAACTTTTCCGATAACTGCTTGTTGGAGTTTGTCTATATTTTTTTCAATTCGTTTCAGTCTGTCGTCGATGTCATCAACTCTGTCTTGGATTGTGTTTTTAAAAGTGATAATGTCGCCTGTTTTCTTCTTGTAGTCATTTATTTTTTCTGTTGCGACTTGTTCCGCGATTTCTGAGATTGTTTCCGTGTCCATTCCGCCCTGTGGCATATAATAGTCCTGTTGCGAATATGTTTGTGGGGTGGGCTGATAATAGTTTTCCTGTTGGGGTCCATTTGTCTGTTCTTGTGGTGGATATATTTCTGGAGCGGTTGGAATTTCTGGTTGTTGTGCTACTGGTTGTTGTGCTACTGGTTGTTGCTTTTGGTTGGACATAATTGATGCTTGCATTCCTTCTGGTGCTGTTGGTGCTGATTCCGCTGGTTGTGGCGGCATAATCTCCGACGGGGAGACGGCGTTTTTTATTTTTGCCTGGTTTAGGGAATCACTAATCTCCGACGGGGAAATGCCTTCGTTTCGTAATTGAGTTGTGATATCTGAGTCAGAAAGTCCTTTCTGTTGCATTTCCATTACTTTGTCAAGGGTTGCCATGATTTCTTTCTCTTTAGAAAAGAGAAATTTCTCGCAAGTAGAGAAACTTCTTTTCCAAAACTCCGTTTTGATTTAATTCCATACTATTTTGTGGTTTTTGTGGTTTTTATTTGTTTCTTAGGATTGAGTTTGCTGTCAATGAGTTCTTCTACATCTTTTCTTCTCATAAACTCCAATGGTTGAAAATCTTTTAACATTCTTTCAATAATATTTATTTCTTCACGCTTTACAAAATTGTTGTATTCGGTGAGGAGACTGTTAGAGGTTTTTTTTAGTTTGTCTAAATCTTTTGATATCCTCAAATTTTCTTGTTTGGTTTCTCTTAATTCTTCTTCGGTTTCTTGTCTTGATGATATTAGGTTTTTCCCGAGTAGTAAAACTCTTTCTCTGATTAGTTTATTTCGTTCGTCGATGTCTCTTAATCTAGTATTAAAATCCGTTAGTAGAAATTTTACCTGATTGTCTTCATCCTGATTTGTCATTTATATGAATAGTTAAATAAGTTTATAATTGTTTTGGGAATCTCTTTTTGGCTTAACCGTCGGTTTTAAAAACTTATAATTCTGTGAGAAATTGTAGTAATTTATTACTATGAGTGGGACAGCTAACTTTCGGTAATCTTGTCTAAAGGGCAGAGGAAATGTTAAATGATTTTTGGATTGCTGGAGTAAGTTTTCTTGAAACTTGCAACAGCCAATTGGTTCGCCAATTGACTGAGGAAGGTCCGCGCATCCCTTGTATATTTAGTTATATGAGGATAAACCAATCGTGAAAACGTTACGTCGTGAGGCGTGGCAAGGAAGATAGAGACGAGCGTATTAAATTACGGTGGAACGAGTCCTCCTGGTTGATGCAACTGGCATTGCCCAGGCTTAGTCAGATGTTAGCACAAATCGTCCGAATTGAATTCGGGGTTTGACAGAACGTGGCCTATGTCCCACTCCATTTTTTGAGGTATCCCCAAGATTTTTAAATCAGTATTTTCTTATAAAATGATAGTTCCGTAGATTAACGATATCGCCACTTGGCATACTCCATAGCGATGGAGCAAAATCGCTTCGAATCCAACGGGACAAGACAAAAACAACAATACAGTCCCGTAGTCTACAACCAGCGATATAAAATCGCTTCGAATCCAACGGGACAAGACAAAAACAACAACACAGTCCCGTAGTCTAGTGGTCAAGGATTCTGGGTTTTGATCCCAGCGACCGAGGTTCGAATCCTCGCGGGGCTATAAGCTACAGCAATGATGAGAACCGATTGATTCGACGAATAATTCGCTTTTGCGATTCCTCTGTCTTTCTAAACTATCTTGAGCAAATGCAAATTATGAGCACTCGTGGGGTCATAGAAATTTTAGAGTGGATTATGAAGAGTTTGCCGACAACGAATTATTTTAAGAAGATCCAGTTATCTTTACTCATTGACCATGAATCGTATGCATTTTTGTCGTTTGGAATTTTTTTGCTTCCTATAAATCTTTTCTCCCAATTATTTTCGCATATTAAGGGGTTTTTGTTTCGCTCTTTCTCTGATATTATGAGTTCTTTTTTTGAAGTGATTCCTCTTTTTTGGTAATCTGAAAAAACTTTGTCGTCGGTTAGTCTAAAGAATGATACGAGTTGATTGTTTGAATTTGGATTAATTGTAACTGCTATTTCTCCATCATTACCTGCACTAATTGTTCCCAAGAATTCCCCGGGATATATTTCACTCCCGATAGTGATGTTTTTTTGTATTATGACATGGAAAAATCCAAATAAGATATTTGGGTATTTGTTGGGTTTTAAAATGAATTGTTTTTCTTCCTCTCCGAACATATTTTTTGAAGAATGCATGTCAATAATTATACCTGAAACTGGGGCGAAATATTTTACGATTGGCCAATCTCTTTTTGTAATTTTCCCCTTGTGATAACGTGACCAGAACTCATCATCAAGTCCTTTAATCATTAAATAGTGTTTCATACTTCTGCAACTATTTGTTTCGTTATCTCCGCTACTGAAATCGTGCCCATATCCCGATCGGAATTTTGAGATTTTTGAGATTTTATTTAATTCAATAAAATTATGATGAACAATTTTCGGGAGGTTTGAGAGATTTATCGTTTTTGTCGGGGTCTTTGACTCTTTTTGTAATTCCCGACCATAGTCTCTTTCAGTAGGGATATTATTGCCACCTTGGGATATAGTTGGTTTTGTAAATTTTTTGGTTACTGGATGATGTAAAAATCCAAGAGCAAGAAATATGGTTACAGCGACAATCAACCAGAGCCACAATTTTTTCATAAATTTTTATGATAACTATCTATTTAATTTTTTCTGTTTTTCTTAAAATAATTTAATAAATTTATTTGAGAATTTTCCGCTGTCGTTACAGTGATAAACCCTGTGTGTGATTTGATTTAACAATCCTTTTATATCCATATTGTTTTTTAAAATTAGTTTTCTGTTTTTTTCGGAGAGGTCAAGTTGCGGTGCTTTGAATTCTGTTGGTTTTTTGCTGAAACAGTTCTCAAATATTTTTATACCATTTTCTAAATAGTTTTGGTCTCTATCTGTGCCGAATTCATCGTAAGTGTGCATTACGCCGTGCAGTCCCAGCGTTTTGTTCATCGTCAAGATTTTTTTGCACCAAGTTTTATTGTTGCTTATTGGAATTCCGTTAAAGTCGGGTATTATCCAAAGTGTTTGGCTTTGCATTATTAGGTTTTGTTGGTTTAAGCATGGGATTCCTGGGGTTATATCGTCTATCTCTAATGGAGACAGTTTCCTGAAAATAAAGAGAAACAGCGATGAGAACAGAAGTATGGCGATGGCAATTACTAAAATTTTTAGTGTTTTTTTCATTTAGAATAAAAATTAACTGTCTTTAATTAATCTTTGAGGCAAGTAAAACTGGGGGCAAAGACTTATAAACTATAATTGCATATTTATTATACGTATCAGGTGCGGGGCGGAGAAATCCGTAGTAGCTATAAGTAACATTGAAGATGTTGCATTGAGAGAATTTCTTCGGAAATTTTCTGAACTCCTGAGCGGAATTATAAACCTTTAAGATGGCAGAAAAAATTGTAAAGAATGTTGAATTGGACGATTCTTTAAAAAATCAAAATCTCGAGAAACAAGAAGGGGGGAAAACTGGTAAAACAGAAATAACGCTAAGCGAAAGTAATAGCGAAAAAAAAGAAGACCAGACTATTCTAACTCCTCTTGAGGATTATATTAAAACTGCCTCGTATTTAGGGACAAAAGTTATTACTCCGACAATGAGGAAGTATGTTTATAGGAGGCGGTTGGATGGTCTTGCAATTTTGAATACACTTTTGGTTGATAAAAAATTAGCAGAAGGTATTGATTTTATTAAGCAGTTTAAACCTGATGAATGGACGCTGATTTGTAAGAGAGAGGCGGGATGGAGAGGTGCTAAAATGTTTTCAGAATTAACTGGTGTTAGGACATATACGAAGAAATATCCGTCAGGAATTTTAACGAATACTGTTTTGGACAACTTTATTGAGACGAAAATGGTTGTTATTTGTGATCCATGGTTAGATAAAAATGCTTTGGCGGATTCAAAAAATATTAGAATTCCGGTTGTTGGTATTTGTGACACGAATAATCATACGACAAATGTTGATGTTGTGATGATTGGAAATAATAAATCAAACAAGTCAATGGGTTTGTTTTTTTGGCTGATGGCGAGAGAATATATGAAGGCATATAAAATTGACAAACCACTTCCAGCTCTTGAGGATTTTGTCGGCGAAAAATTGATATTAGAAGAGCCGAGAAAGAAAAAACTTGCAAGAGAGAGAAAAGAGCATGAATTAAAAAGTGCTGAGTCTGCAATTGAGGAGAAAATGAGAGCGTTGGCAGAGAAGGCTGATGATGAAGTTAAAAGAGAATTAATGGAGAAGTCCAAAGAGTCTGAGAGTGTTTCGGTTGGTGAAGAAGTGGCAGAGGGTGTTTAAACATTCCAATAAGTTCTTGATGTAATAATAATAATTTCTCCTTTGTAGCTTCCAAGTTTTATTGACTGATCTGTATAAAGTGTGAATGTTATGTTTTTTGTTTCAAATGGATTTAAAATGAAATTATTTTCGGACACAATTAAATTATTTGAGATTGCTCCAGATGATTTTATATTAATTTTTACGGTTTTATTATAATCATTTTTTATCGTGATGTTTCGTGATGCGCCGTAGCCTGGTACGATTTGTCCGAAGTTTAGTTTGCCTGGACTTAAATCAAAACCCATGTGGTCGCCGATTACAAATCGTGAAGGGATTACTTTCCTGTTTAGTGGAAAGTCTATTACCGACGCGAAAATGATTATAATACACGCGAAGACGATAAACACTAAAATTTTATTTTTTCTTTCCATTTTTTTCTTTCCTCAATTTTCTTATTTTTAGTATTAAGTAAATAAATGTGAGAATAATCATTAGTGCTATTGTGGAGGCGATTATGATGTATTTCATATAGGTTTTTGTTGGGGGTTCTCTAACGTAGATTGCTACGAGTTTGCTTGTTGTTTTCCCTCCGTATGATAAGACAATGCTGGCGGTGTATCTTTTTGCTTTAAGTCCAGTTGTATCAAAATAGCCAGTTATGTTTCTTGTTTCCCACGGTCTTGTTTCAACTGAAATGGTTTTGAAGCTGCTGACGACTTTGCCCTCGTCGGTTATTACCACATCGGCTGACACCCTGTTTATTTTGGTGTTCCATTTGTTTTGAATTTCAATATTAAATTTGTTTATTTTATTTTGTTCAAATAAATAATCGTAGTCAATGATTTTAACTAAGAATTCTCCGACTCTGAAAATCTTTTTTATTTTGTCAATTTTTTTGCCCCAGTCTATTGTGGCGATAGCGTAATATTTTCCAGCTGGAAAATTTCGGGTGTTTAGCGTTCCAATTGTGTTTAAAACTCTTTTTGATTTAAGATTAACTGTTGCTAAATTTTTGGTGAGAAGTTTTTGGGTGGTATTGCCTCTGTAAATTTCTATTGTTGGTTTTACAGTTATATCCTCTAAGCCGAGATTTTGGACTTCTAATTTGTATCCAGCCTCTTCCCCGATATTTATATCACTGATAGAAAAACTGGATTCGGCATATTTCCCGTGATATGGGACGATAATGTCTATTCTTCCCTGAATTCCTGCTATGCCGCCTATAACGCCTTCCCCTGACACTTTTTCAGACTCCATTGCACCAATATAAATTTTATGCGTTCCGGGAACAGATATCTCTTCTGGGAGCTTTATCGTCGCTGTGAAAGTTCCACTTCCAGTTAAATTGTGTTTACTTAAATTAACATATTCAGCGAGGTCACCCTTGACATAGAGGTTTATATTTTTGGTTGGGTCTGAATTGAAAGAATGAAATTGAAATGATTTTACCATTCCTGGCTCAAAAAATATTTTGTAGTATGCCGGGCTTATTCCAACTCCTCCGGCGACTACTCCCTCAGTGGATAAAAGTAATAATATAAAGATGCCGAATATAATTGTTCTTTTCATAAATTTAGTGAAGAAATTATAATTTATAAATTAGTATGTTCCAATGGCTATAATTCCAACCGTCTTCGCACCAATAACATTATCCGAGATGTTTATGAAGAAGTTAATGTCTACGGTGTCTAAACCCGGGTCATATCCGAGAACATCACATGCAACTTGAGCGGATTCGTTTATATTGTTGTAGGTTAAAAAAGATTCAGTTCCAGCACTTGCATTTCCTGTGCATGCTCCAGTATTTCCTGCACTATCTGAAACTTTTGCTTTGAATTCTGGTGTTGTTCCGCCAAGGAAAGTATCGGCAGTTTTATTTGTTTGAAGTGTGACACTTAAATTAACGTTTCCAATATTTTCAAGCACTAATTGTCCAGTTGGTGTGCTTCCAGTCCAGTCAATTGCTGTTCCGTTTGTCCAAACTAGTGCTCTTGCACCGGGGGTTACAGTTCCAGAACCGAAATCCAATAGTGCTGTGGTAAAATTAAGTGCAGCAGATGTCGTGATGGTTACATTGACAACACCTGTTTCATTGCCTGTTACGGCATATCCAGTGAATTTTGCGCCTATAAAAAATAATGAGATGATTATTACTGCGATTGAAATATAACTTATAATTTCTGAACTATCCGATTTCATGGTTTTGTTCCTCCATTTGTTCCAGCGAGTTTGTCTTCTACTGGAGTTGGATTGACGTTAACCCCGACAATACCAGTTCCCGGTGAATTTTCTCCATTTGCGGTCTTTGTTGTTGCAACGTTTGAGCCAACAGTATTTAACAAAATTGCTACTAAAGCTAAAACTATTGCCAAAATTACTAAAATTGTAACCCTTTTTTTAACATCCATGCGTTCTATAATATTATAGTCTTTATAAATATTACTATTATAAAGCTCTATTATCCAAAAGTATAATTCTCAATAAATAAATTTGTCGTCGGCAAATATGAGAATATTTTTAATTTATAAAATTACTATTTTGAAATTCAAAATTTTTTAAATCTTGTTACAAGTTCAAGGGTGTCTGCCTGCCCCAAAATTTGTGCTCTGCAACAATATCTTTTCAATCCTAATTCGTCCAGTGCATCTTTTCGTGATTTGCCTTCTTCGATTAATTTTTTATATTTCGGATATAGATGTGCGATTGGTTTGCCACAACTAAAACATCTTATTGGGATTATCATAATTTATTAGCGAAAATTTGCTTTATAAATTTACCGCAGGTCATTAAATTTATATAGATTGTTTAATTATTTCTTATATGGGAGAAAGGAAAGAAGTGATAAGATTACAAAATGTTTCAAAACATTATCAAATGGGTGAGATTGTTGTGAAGGCGCTTAGTAATTTGGAATTCAAAGTTTTTGAGGGTGAGTTCGTCGCTATTATGGGGCCGAGTGGTTCGGGAAAATCTACTGCGATGAATTTGATTGGAAGTTTGGATATTCCGACACACGGGACGATTTTTTTAGATGGTATAGATATTTCCAAACTCAATGAATCTGACTTGGCACAAATTAGGGGAAAGAAAATTGGGTTCATTTTTCAATTATTTAATTTAATTCCGAATTTGACCGTAAAAGAAAATGTGATGTTGCCGATGATTTTTCAGGGAACGGATGTTAAAAAAAGGAACGAAAGAGCGGAAGAACTTTTGAAATTGGTCGGGTTGAGTAATAGGATGAATCACTATCAAGGTGAAATTTCTGGAGGACAAAGGCAGGGCGTCGCAGTAGCCCGGAGTTTAGCGAATGACCCAAAAGTTATTCTTGCCGACGAGCCAACTGGAAATTTGGACACAAAGGCGGGTGCAATTGTTATGGAATTTTTAGAAAAATTAAATAGGCAAGGTAAAACAATTATAATGGTTACTCACTCCCCGGAGTTAGCTAAAAAATATGCGGAGGTTATTTATTGGTTGAGGGATGGCGAATTAGAGAAAGTTACAAAAAGAGTTGGGAATAAATTTATTGATGTTACGAAGAGGAAGTAGTGTTTTATGATATTAAAAATTGATTTATATTTAGCGGAAAAGATATGAGTTGTTTGTATTTTAATTTTTGCCGATGCTGATTTATGATATATAGTTTTAAAAAGAAATGTCACGAATAAATATTTAAAGACTTACGATGAAAAATAAAAAACCGACGGAAGCAGAAAAAATAGAAGCTGGAAATTTAATTGAGAATGCCAGTGAAATTTTTGGAAAATGTACTCGTTGCGGAATGTGTAAGTCACTTTGTCCTGTTTTTAAAACACTAAAAGAAGAGGGGGTTTCGCCTAGGGGGAAAGGGATAATAATTTCTGAAAAAGTAATGGATAAGGTTGTTTTCGAATGCACACTTTGTAAGGCATGTGAGCAAAAATGTCCCTTAGGAATTAAAATTTGTGATGCGATTAGCGACGTTCGGCAGGCAATGGTTTTGAGAGGGAAGGGACTAAAGTCAAATGAGGAGATGATTGGCAATATCAGAAAATATGGAAATCCGTTTGGAAAAGATAAAAAAGGCAAAGAAAAACTATATTGTTGTTAAATATACAATTAAACAATCAATTATGGGCAAACCAAAATTCTAAACTATCTTTTTCTTTTTTATGTAACCTAACAAATCCAAATCTCTCAAATTGAATTGTTTCACCGACTTTTAATTTTTTCAAAGCATATTCTCCCTTGCCGCTAATCATTTTGCCGTCGGGCATTACTATCTTTATATCAAAATTATCTGGTGTTGCTGGAAGCCACTGAAGAAATTTTGTTCTCAGATTATTATCTGGTTCTTCTGAAATAAAAGAAAATGTTCTCGGTTTCATCTTGTCAAGATTGTCTGATTTAAAGGTCAAAAGATACATTAGCCGATAAATCCCATCTTCCATCAAATTAAAATCTTTTTCTGAAACTAAAAAGTCTTGTGTTGTTTTATATTGTCTATTTCCGAGTTTTCTATTTGGGTGTAATGGTATTTTTGTTTCGAGATAAGGACAACCCTGAATTGTAATCTTCGTTGGATTTTCAACAAAAAAATATCTGGGCACATCTTCAAGAAGTTTTCTATTCAGAATATAGAGGGATTCTATCGGGGCGGTAATACTTGTTTTTCGCATTCCAAGTCCTAAAATAAATTCTCTAATCGCTTCGGGCTTAATACCTCTGTCTCTCAAAGATTGAACCGACCATGTCCGTGGATCGTTCCATCCAATATATTCTCCAGACTTAATTTTTTGAGTAGCTCCAGATTTTGAAATTTTTAATCCTTCAATGGCAAAGTGTCCATTATAAATACTCTCTGGGTTTTCCCATCCGAAAATTCTACGAATAAAGTTTTGCACTCTGGTAGACATATAATGATCAACTCCTCTTAAAATATGGGTGCAACCTAAAAGGTGGTCGTCGATTGCCCAAGAAAACTCCATTGATGGATAAATTCTAAATTTAGCCCCAGTTCTCGGATGAGGTCTGTCTGAAATTTTAAACATAACTCTATCTCTAAAAGCAGGGTCGGGGTCTTGCATATCTGTTTTTAATCTGACAACCATTGAACCCATTTTTGCTTTAAACATTTTTTCCCATCTCTTTATTTGTATTTCAGGAGGAAGAACTCGACAACTACACGCAACACCCTTCTTTCTCAAACGATGCATAGTTTCTTGTTCGCAATCACAAACATAAAGATAGCCCTTTTTTAACATCTCTTCTGCATAGGCATAATATTTTTTTGTCCTGTCAGATTTATAAATAATATTTTTGTCAAATTTAATACCAAGCCATTTAACTGCCTCTTCAATTAATTTGTAAGCTGCTGGCTCAATCTGTTTTTTTTCGGAACCAATTGTGTCATCCATAACGATTAAGAGTCTGCCGTCATACATTTTCGCATATTCGTCGTTGAGAATCATCGTTCTGACATTTCCAATGTGTAGTGGTCCGGAAGGAAATGGTGCCATTCTCATTACAACTTTTCCTATTTCTGCATTCGGCAATTCTTTTAGTCCTTCACGAATTTTTCTCTTAGAAACTTTAGAACTCATTATTTCCAACTTTTTCTTTTGCTCATTTTCGGGCATTTTATTAACTTCCTGAACAACTTTTTGGATTAGTGGCATAATTTTTTTTATCTCGGATTTTTCTAATCCCTCGGCAAACAATCCCGATAAAATGGCATTTGGATTCGCCCTGCCACCATGCTTCGTTGAATTATCAAGAGCATAGGCAACTATCACATCCTTTGATATTTCTGTCATATAATATAAAAGAAAGCGGGAGTTTTAAATGTTACCAGCCTATCACTCCGACATTTGAATTAGAAGGCTGATTGACGCCGACTTTTTTCTCGACAAGCTCCAATCTATTTTCAAGCCTATAAATTTTATTATCAAGTTCTGTTAGCTTTGCATCCACCTCTCGTTTGTTGTAGCCATCTTGTTCTGTTAAAAACTTTTTTGATTCAGATTTTGTAGTAGAATCCATAAATCCGAATAATTCTGTATTTGAAATTGGGGCATTGCCACTGTTAGTCTTGGTGTTGCCAACCTCAACAAATCCGTCCTTATTAGTTTGAATTGGGGCATCGTTTTTCGGAATTCTCACAACCCCCCGACGCTGAAGTTGCCTGACATCAATCATCTTACGCTTCTTTCTGAATATCATGGGATGGAATAGGGAGATGACTTAATAAATTTACCCGTCTATTTACTCTGTATAATTAACGGGTGCTGATAGAATCTATCTTATGGTACAGAAACATTTATAAGCCTATGGTACCTAAAAAAAATATGAAGATAATAAAAGCCCCATCAAAAAGCGTAATTAATAAAGATGGTGAAAGGATTAATTATGATAAATTTCTTTTAAACTTACCAAAGAAGATAGTTGAAGAATCTGGCTTTTTTGGAAAATCATTAAAGGTAGAAATAAAAAATAGAAAGATTGTTTTAAGTCAAGAAGATTAAACTTTTTTTATAATTTCTTTTAGATAAGACATGAATTCTTCTGTGTCAGCAAAATAATTTGGATATGCTTTCTCAAGGTCTTTTAGACTTTCTGCCCAAATCAATACAACGTCACATTTATCATTATTCCTATGCTTCTCTTCTTCTTTCGAATAATTCTCTGTTGCTTCTTTTATACCTTTCTCGGTATTTCTATACTGATGCACTTGGATTTGTTTTTTTTCTATATCTAATTTTAGTAGAAAAATAGAGTTTCTTTTTGCTTCTATATGTTTCATATAAGACCGCCAAGCACTCATTTTTTCAAGAACATTTAATTCCTCTGCAAGTTTTTTAATTTCAAAATATAACTCTTGTTCGTTTGTAGGTGTTCCATCAACAAGTGGGCATTCTTCTTTTATTGCAAAAGCAGAGCTAATCAGTCTGAAGAAATGTTCCCACTTCGTATCACCACTTCCAAATTTTAATGTTTGCCCAGTAAAAATATCAACAGTCTCGACGGCAGTAGCCCATATATGTTGCAATTTAGACCTTATTTGAATCTCTATTAATTTATTATTAAATAACTTTCCAATTTTATTAATACTATAATATTTGTAAACTAAATGTATGCTTCTATACCCATCAGACTTTGGGCTATTAATATAATTCCTTTCCCTCTTCTTAACCCTCTTGTGCCTTTGATTACTTTTAATATAATCTTCTGCTAATTTTTTTGCTAATTTTACATCTGGGACAACAACCCTGCACCCACCAATATCTTGCATTTGAGATAATTGGGTAGAATATCTTTTTAACTTTCCGATTAATGACCTCACTCTCTTTAATCTCTGTACACAAATTGCTTCTCCGTCAATCTTTTTTGAAATATTTTTTAATGTAAGCATTATTATATGCATAGGATAAGCATGAGAAGCCCTCCAATTATGGAAGATGTCAAAGGCTTCTTGTTCTTTTACGTCCTTTACCCCCTTAAATTTCTTTACTAAAACCTTGCCAGCAGTATCAATCTTTTTTCGTGAATAGTCCTCCGGTTTTGTCCATACCATGTAATAAAAAGACAGATTTAATATTTAAATCTATACTTACTTTTATGGTATAGAAATGTTGATTGTACTTACTTTTATGGTACCGAAAGGTATATAAGTGGCTTATTGTACTTACTTTTATGGTACCGAAAATAAAGTGTCTAAAATGTGAAAGTAACTCCATCAAGAAAAATGGCTCTCGTCAAACACAGAACAGAGGAAAAATTCAAAGGTATCAATGTAAGTCCTGCTCTTACAGATTTACAAAAGATAATGGATTCTTTAGAATGAGAAACCATCCAAAAAAGATAACTGCAAGTATAGACTTATTCTTCGGCGGACTATCTACAAGAAAAGTCCAAGCACACCTTAAAGCATTCTTTCCCCACAACTGCACAAATATGACGGTTTATAATTGGGTTATCAAATATTCAAAGAAGATAAGCAAGTTTACAGATGGATTAAAATTAGAAGTTGGTTGCGAGTTACAAATAGACGAACAATCTCACAACCGGAGTAGGCGAACAAAATTGGCTAATAGATTCTATTGATACTAAAACTCGTTTTGTTGTAGCTTCTACTTTTAAGAAATCAAGAGGGCAAGAAGAACTTAAACAAGTTCTTAGCATGGCGAAACAAAAAACACTAAACCAATTTCAAATAGTAACCTCTGATGGCTTCACAGTTTATCCAAGAGCAATTAAAGATGTCTTCAAGTGGAGCAATAAGAAAAGGGCATACAACGTTTTTCATAATGTTAAGAAAGGTTGTGATGGAAACAGGTTTAACGTCCCTATTGAAAAATTCCATAATAACGTAAGAGATAGAACAAAAATAATGCGTGGCTTTCATGGAAGCGTAGAGAGTGCTGATACTATCTTGAGAGGTTATGTTATTTATTATAATTTCATTAGAAAATATCAAGGGATTAATTGTTCTCCTTTTGAATTGGCGACAGATATTAAATTAAAAAACCTTAATCGTTGGATTGAATTGATTAACTTAGCGTCGTAAGATAATCAAGTAGTCTAAAAACACCCATTATAATAAAAGCCCAAAGGGTTCCATTCCTTAAAGATAATAATGTTTCAGATAATTTCTTTTTACTCAACTGTTCTTTCAGAAAGACAATTATAAAAATAATTATCGGGATTATTATAAAGAGATAATTACCAAGATTAGAAATTATATTTGACTAGTTAGTCACATAAGAAGCAAACAATAATGAATTAAAAATTACTATTAACGCAATAATTCCTATTGCAAATAAAAATGTTTTTGTATTTTTATTCATGCTATAAATAACAGATTATAACTTAAAAACATATCTATTAGCACCCGTTAATTATACAGAGTTCCGTCTATTGGTTATATTGGGAGTGCAGAAGGTTTAAAAAAAACAAAATTTAAGGAATTATTATGGTAAAACAAAAATGGTTTCAAAAAATGCCGAGAAGGGAAATTGCTGGTGAGGTTGTTAATAAGAGATTGAGTATAGAAAATCCCAAACACAAACTAATGACATTATATACAATCGTCGGGAATGGGAAAGAATATTATTGTGCGTCAATTGGACATGAACTTTCTCCAATAATCGGGGATACTGTAAATGTTTGTGTATTAGAGGGAAAGATACTGACGGAACGGAGCACTTCATATAAAGTAAGAAAACCTGATGGAAGTATTAGATATGGAGAATATTTAAGGGGATGGGAGAAAATCAAGAAATTGAGTATTACTGGATATGGGACAGAGAAAAATCCAATAGGGTCATCTGATGATTTAAACAATATTGGAAATTATCGACGCTAAACCTCAAAAAACCAATCATCCCCCCAATAATTGCAGAATTCAAATTCGTTAATATTAAATACTATTGATAACAATTTTATTTATGGGTGAAACAAAAGATTTGAGATGGGCGATTGCTGAGGTGATGTCTAAATCTAAAAATAATTTAGCGAGTATGGGGATGTGGGAAGACGGGAAATTTAAACCTGTGTCTTCTCATAGATTGATGTTTAATTCTCAGCAAAATCAATTAGAGCCAATTTATTATTGGATGCTGGATTTTACAGACCAAATTGGTTGGAAGATGAATAAGATTGTGGATAATTTTACAGCGTCACCAGGGTCGGGGCAATTTTCTGATATGAATATGAAAGCAACGAAAATGCAGGAAGAGGGAATGAAAATCCTTGGTGGTATGAATCAAATTATCAAGTCTGTTTTAAATTTGATTTATGATTTGAAAGAGTTTGAATTAAGATTAGAACATTATGACGATGCAAAATCTGAAGACCCCAAAAAAAGAGAAGAAGGAATGTTGGCGTTAAAACAAATTTGGCTTGATAATGTGGATTTGAAAAGAGGCAGAGGTTCAATTCATCAGATGGCGGCGGAACTTGGTTTTACGACGATAAGAGAGGTTTTTATGATTGCTAATTCTCAGGAGGATTTGAAAAAAATGAACAATGACGAAGAGGGCGGATTAATTAATGATCAAGTTCTGAGAATTTTGATTCCGAGACTTAGCGAATTTCTGAAATGGGTTGATTATTCCGAGAAAGAATTAAGAAAGAGATTTAGTATAGAAAAAAATTATTTGAAGTCGCAGGTTGAAACTGTTAAATTATATTCGTCTTGGATGAAACCATATTTGGAGGCGGCTGAAAAGTTAAGGCAAAAGGGATTTGACAAAGATGCAGCATTAGTAAATGCATTTTCCACGACGATGTTTGAGTTGCAATTGCTTGGTAAAAAAAGTGTCAGCGTCGGTGATATGTATAAAAAAACTTATCATAAAAAAAGGGAATATAATAAAATAATAATTGTTGGGCTAACTTTTCGTGGTCATGTTTCTCAGAGGGTGACGCAGAAAGGAGACTACGGTTTTGCGATGGGCGGAAGGGTTGATATGACATTCGATTCTTATGCTCTAAACGACGAGGAACTTATGGCAGCTGAAAAATTATTAGAAAAATCTGATGTTGAAAAAAGTATGGAATTCTCGGCGGATGTTGCTGGAGAAGCGTTAAAAGATTTGAAAGAAGATTTGGATTACTTTTTAAAGAGCAAGGACGAGAGGAATAAGCTGGAGGAGACAAAACCCGACGAGAAAAAACAAGATATTAATCCATTCGCTGCTTTATTTGGATTTGGAAATGGAAAAAAGAAGGTAAAATCCGACGATAAGTCTAAAATTGAGATTGCCCCAGAAAATATTAAGAAGGATAATTTTATCGAAAAAACGATGCGGGCAGAAGCGGCAAAAGGGGCGGCAGAGAGTTTATATTTGGTTTATGATATTTACAAAAAAGCACATAAAATGGCTTCGGCTCCAGAGGGTGGATTTGATAATTATGACACAGATGTAATTGAAAATCTTAGCACTGGCGGAGATGTTAGTTTTACCGATGCATTCAAGGGCTGAGAGAGTAATTAGCAAAATAAATAAAGTCTGTTTCTATTGAATTGTATGGATGAAAAGAAGGACAAAGTTAATGAAGAAGAAATAAGGTTCTTAAAGGAAATACTGAAAGGAGAGAAGGAAAAAGGTGTTTTTGATGAGGACATAACACAAGAGGGTGATGGGGAAATTTTTGATGAGGATTTGGCAGAAGAAGCGGGAGAAGATGTCAGTGATTTTTCTATTGCAGACACAATTTTATCAACAGCGACGACAGTTCCGGACTGGGATGGTCAGAATTTAGAGGAATCTGTTGGCAAAGAAAAAATTCAAAGAGATTGGACTGAGAGTGATGAATTTGTTGGAACAGACATTTATAATATTGGCTCTAATAATGGGAGTTTTTATACGGCAGGACAATCGGTGGGAGACTTATATCAAACCGGGGAGAGTGGGCAGGATTTATATAAAGATTCAAAATCTGGAAATTTATATAATACTGGAAATGATGGGCAACAAGAAAGAAAAAACCTTGGATATGTAGAACAGGGTCATACCAGAAGTTATGGCGAAATTGAAGACAATCGGAGAACCTCTGGCCGTTCAATGTTGGAGGTCGCGGGGTTTGAAGACAAAGAAAAGCAAAAGACACGAGAGATGCGGGAGCGTATTAGATATGAAGGAAATAATTAAGGTAGTTTTAAATAATAGAAATACTTATTTTATAAATGGTGAGTTATGAATCTTTTTATGACGGTGGTATAAGTTCGTTTAGCCCGGATTATGGAAATTTTACAGGATATAGAATGAGTGCATCTCAACTTGGATTTCCTGGGTCGCCCCAAACTGCAAATCAAGTTAATGAAACTGTTAATGCACTGAAACAAGGAACGAAAGCATTTGAGGTATCATTACTTGTTCCAGATACTGCTGAAACAATCCCAGTTCAACATTTTAAGGAAATGAGGGCACTAATGAAACTCACAGGTGTTAAACCCTCGGTGCATGGACCACTAATTGATGCGGCTGGTTTTACAGATAAGGGGTGGGGCGGTGATGAAGGAAGAGATGATAACGAGAGGAGAATGTTCTCAGCAATAGAAAAGGCACACATTTTAGATCCAAATGGGAATATTCCTGTTGTTTTACATTCTTCTAATGGGACTCCTGGAGCAGAATGGCGACCAGGGGAAAAGACACTCGGTGAGGATAAATTTGTTATGGAAAAAGGAACTGCAATAAATCAGGAAACTGGACAAATGACAGCTGTAAAAAGAGAATATAAATTTAGACCAGAAGAGCCGGACTTATTAGAGAAAGGCGAAGTAAAAGGAGGTCCTGCAGGAGTATTATTTGATGTAGAGGGAAGTGTCGGTGCGATAAATAATAGCGAATGGAAAAACCGACTAACTGAAATCGCACAGATGAGCAAACACGCAGAAGAAATTATCGGTTCATCTGCAATAAAATTGGGACAATATCAAAATGCGGTAATTGATTTGAATGATAAGAAAAAAATTATTGATTTAAAGACTGGAAAGTTATTGCCTTCGCTTAGAGAAGGCACAGAAGAAATGAGTTCTTATGAACAAATGAGAAAGGCGGGAATTTTTTTAGAAAATGCAGAATTGGCATTTGTCGGGGCTTTCCACCAAGCATACAAATATGGAACAGATGACCAGAAGAAAAGGTTAAAACAAATTTCAATAGATTATAAAAAAAATGGTGGAGGTTCTTCAGACATAATGAGATTTAGAGATGGTAGCAACGCTGTAAAAATTTGGGGGCCACTTCATCGACACAAAGTTCTTGACGATTCAATCAATGAATTAAAAAAAGTAACAAGGGGGAAAAGTCCGGAAGTTTTTGAGTTGTCTGAGAAGTTTGCCAAGAAAAAAGCGTCAGAGACTTTTGGAAATTTAGCAATGAAATCTTATAAAAAATTTGGAGGGAATGCCCCAACACTTGCAATAGAAAATATGTTCCAGGGCTTTGCTTTTTCAAGAGCAGAAGATTTGAGGGATTTGGTCAAAGAGTCAAGGGAAAAATTTATCAGCAAACTGGTTAAAGAGGAGGGAATAAAGCGGAAACGGGCAGAGCAAATTGCAAAGAAACAACTTGGAGTGACTTGGGATGTCGGACATTTGAATATTTTGAGGAAAAAAGGATTTACAGAGAAAGACATCGTCGAACAAACTAAAATAATTTCTAAAGATAAATCAATGGTGAAACATGTTCATCTGACAGACAATTTTGGGTATGCTGATACGCATTTGGCCCCCGGGATGGGAAATGTTCCGATTAAAGCAATTTTGGAAGAACTTGAAAAAACTGGGAGATTTGATGAAATGAGAAAAATTACAGAGGCTGGTGGATTTGTTCAACAGTTTAAAAAATCGCCACATCCTATGACAATGGCTGCGTTTGGGTCACCAATTTATGGAATGGAATTGTCACCATATTGGAATCAGGCAATGGATATCCAGGGTTCATATTTTGGTGGTTATGGGACAATAAATCCATCTCAGCATCATTCAATGTATGGCTCCGGATTCACAACTATGCCAATAGAATTAGGTGGACAGATGCAAGGCGGACAGTCTCGATTCGGTGGTGCTCCGATGGCCTAATAGTCATATTTATAAAATCTAATCTCTAATTATAATCAAAGATGGTGAAGAAAGTGGTTAAAAAAGGGGGTAAATCCGCAAAGCATACAGTCAAATCTGCAGAGGAGGTTTCTCCGACTTTGATGATTGCAGGAGAGCGAGATATCGCTTCTGATTTTGCAACAAAAGTTTATGACAAATTTGGACAGATGATTAAATCCATTGTTTTGTTTGGTTCATCGGCAAAAAAAATTTCTGTTCCGAGTTCTGACATTGATATTATTATAATCATCGACGATGTTTCAATAAAATGGGATCAAGAATTAATTGCGTGGTATCGCGAAGAACTTGGAAAATTAATTCAGGAAAATCCTTATGCAAAAGCGTTGCACATCAATACAGTAAAGTTATCAACATGGTGGGATGATATGATGAAGGGGGATCCCGTAGTTATAAACATTTTAAGATACGGGGACGCGTTAATTGATTTTGGTGGTTTTTTCAATCCATTGAGAATTTTATTAAAAGACGGAAAAATAAAATCTACTCCTGAATCAATTTATACATTATTGCAAAGAGCACCAAGACATATGGCAAGAGCGAAGCAGGCAATGTTGGCAGTCGTAGATGGGCTTTACTGGACAATGGTTGACTCGGCTCACGCCGCTTTAATTTCAGCAGAAGTTATACCGTCGTCGCCAGAGAATATACCTGAAACGCTGATGGAAAATTTTGTAAATAAAAAAATGCTAAATAAAAAATATGTAGAATATTATATTGAAATTCATTCGGTTGCTAAAAAAATTGTGCACGGCGAACTTACATCGGTTAGAGGAAGAGATTTAGATGATTGGTTTGAGAAGGCAGATAGTTTTTTAGACGAAATGGCGAAATTGATTGATAATTTAATTGATGAAAAATCTGGAAAGTAAAAATTGTAAAGAACTTTATTTATTCTGAGATTGTTTTTTGTCCAAAGTTGTCCTCGCATATGCTTTGCCAATTTCTGTATAGGTTTTCATCCTATCATCTTTTCCTTGTTTTGATGTGTTTCCAGCTATATATGATATTGCTTTCTTCCTGTCAATTTTACCGTCGCCAGAAGTGAGATTTTCAATAGCTTGTTGTTGTATTTCCATCTGAATATAGTTTTTTGCAGTTTCTTTTAAGGTTTCTTCTCCAGTAATACTTACTGCATATCTCCACAATTCTCCCCCACCAAACATTTCTGAGAATACACTTCTAACATCGCCATCTCCACTTAGTGCTTTTTCTAATTTTCCATATTCACTTTTCTTAAAAAATATTGACGCCAAAGGATATATGTATTTTTCTCCAAGTTCTTTAATAACATAATCAGGATTTTTGCTTACCTCTTCAACCAATTTTCCCGTGTGCATTTCTCTTGCTTTAGAAATCATCGGACTAATTTTTAGGGGTTCTTTTTGTAACATTCCGTTTAGTATCGATGCCCGTTTCTCTCCATATAGTTTTGCAAAATATTCATTTATCCATGTGGGAATTTTTTTAGAGATATCCGGTTCTTCTTCTATACTTTCATTTAAGATAAGAGAGTATCCATCTTCAGCAATTTTGGTTAAACTTAGTTTTTCTGCCATAATTATTATACATATTCAGAGTTTATAAACTTTTCTATTTGTTGTATCTTAAAGGGAGTAACAACTCAGAAATCCTAATTAAAAATATCTTCTTTTTTTGAGCTTATGTTTTTGTCTACACTGACAACCGCTTCTGGGTTTTTTAACTCTTTTTTTGCCTCAACATCTTCCCTTTTTCTTTCGTCTACCTCTTCTTTTATATTTTCTTTATCATCAATGGGTTTTATTTCAGACTTTTTGTTGTTGTCGTTTCCTACATTTTCGTTCTCTAATTTCTGGACTAATTCGGAAATTTTCTTTGCTACATCTGCGTTAACAGAGATTGAACTAATTCCCTGCTTAACCAAAAATTTTACCATTTCTTCTTTGGATCCTGCCTGTCCACAAATTGAGGTTTCAACTCCCTGTTTTTTACATTCCCTGATAACCCGAGAAATTTGTTTTAAAACTGCCCAATTCATTTCGTCGTAAATATTTTGGACATTTTCATTTCCTCTGTCAATTGCTAAGGTGTATTGCGTTAAATCGTTTGTCCCAAAAGAGATGAAATCAATTCCTTCGTCGCAAATATCTTTAATTAAGATTGAAGCAGCAGGTGTTTCAATCATTACGCCAAACTGGACATTATCAATTTTTAGTTCGTTAAAAATTTTTCTTGCTTGTTTTATCTCATCAACGGAAATAATTTGCGGGAACATTGCACCTAATTTATGTCCTTTGTCGGCGAGTTCTTTCATCGCTAATAATTCCGCTTTGAATATTTCGGGATGTTTAAGGGAAAATCTGATTCCGTGATCGCCGAGCATTGGGTTTTTTTCGATATTTTTTGGTGCTCCTTCAAGGTTTGCATATTCATCACTTCTAATATCCGAAGATCTTACCCAAATCGGTTTACCTTTGAAATTTTCGGCAATTTTTCCTAATCCTTTTATTAACATTTTCTTGTAGTCGTCTAATTTATTCTCTTTTTCGTATGCAAGGGGATGTTTGCCCGAGGATGCAATTAGCCCCTCTAATCTAACCAATCCAACTCCATCTGCATTAGTCTTCGCAGCTCGTTCGGCAAATTGTGGCAAGTCAACCAAAACTTTAATTTTTGTTTTAGTTTTAACAATAGGTAAAACTTCAACTGATTTATTTTCTCTGAGTCCTTTGAAGACTTTGCCGTTAAACCCATCTACTGTGATTTCGTCTCCATCTTTTAATACACCGAGTGCATCTTGTGCTCCAACAATTGCTGGTATACCCATTTCTCTTGAAACAATTGCTGCGTGAGCGGTTACTCCGCCTTCCGATGTTACGATTGCCGCTGCCTTTTGCATTGTCACAACCATATCTGGATTTGTCATTGTTGTAACGAGAACATCACCATTTTTTATTTTATCAAGGTCATCCATAGATTTAATTATTTTTACAATTCCCGATGCTACTCCTGGCGAAGCCGGCATTCCCTGCGTCAGAACTTGTCCGCTAATCTCTGGCTGTTCTTCGCTCCGTTTTTTCAGCGTCGTAATCGGTCTGGTTTGTAAGATATAGATAGTGTCGTTTTCAATTGAAAACTCAATGTCCTGTGCTACACCCCCATAATGTTCTTCTAATTTTAATGCGTATTCTGCCAATTGTTTTAATTCGTATGTTTTTAGAACTCTACTATTTGCTTTTTCGTCGCTAAGTTTAATCGTTTTTGTTTGTCCTCCAGCAGTTCTAACAATTGCTAATTTTTTCTCAGACACTTTTTCGCTTATAATCTCAAAATTTCTATTTAAAATGTATTGGTCTGGCTTTATTTCTCCCGATACAATACCCTCGCCCTGCCCGAAAACTGCTTCAATCATAATATCGTCGTCATCTTTGACTGGGTTCTTTGAGAACATTACGCCAGATTTATCAGAATTTACCATTTTCTGGATGATGGCGGCGATACCAACCATGTTATTAAATCCTTCTTTTTTACGATAGAAAATTGAACGGGCTGTAAAAATAGAAGCGAAACATTCTTTAATTTTTTCAATTAATTCGGAGTTTCCCTTCACATTGATAAAACTATCTTGTTGTCCTGCGAAAGATGCATCACTTAAATCTTCTGCTGTCGCTGATGAACGGACCGAAACAAAAACTGGTTCTCTCGCTGATTTTAAAATTGCCAAGGCACCAGGTGAATCCCTTAATCCATTAAGATCCACATTAAAATGATCGTATGCTTCTAATATTTCGTCGTGTAGTTTTTTCGGCATTTTCGCTTTAACCATTAATTCCCTAACTTCTTTTGCTTTTGCATCTAAATCGTCGGTGTCGTCAGGATTTATTTTTTTCAAAATGGTTTTTATCTCATCTTCAAGTTTAGATTCTTTAAGAAAATAAAAGAAAGCATCTGTTGTTACAATAAATGCAGGAGGAACCGGGAACTTTGCGTTATACATTTCGGCGACATTTGAGCCTTTTCCGCCGGCGATTTGTAAGTCTTTTCTTGAGAGGTCTGAAAGCCACGCAATATATCTATCACCCATGAATTTTATACAGCGGATGATTTTATAAATGTTTGCTACATTTTTTGGGATTGAATATATATGTTGGGATATGGTATATTTGAGTATGTAGGTTTGGGACAAAAAAAAAGAGAAAAGAGAAACGGGTGGGCCATTCCAACCTCGTTTCTCTTTTTGTCTTTATTTTACACGCAAAATCACAAACCGTGTAAATGGTTTGTGATTGTATTCTGTTTCTCCTTTGGCATAGCCAATGCCTATCGCTCCTGCTCCTGCTCCGTTTTGTCCTCCTCCCATGTTAACGTGGACGTAACCGAGTGAAATACCCCATGCACTCGTAGTTAAATACGCTTGTGACCCCTCGGCTGCAAGAACCAAAAAATTACCCCCCACCGCCATGGCTTTTTGTGCGGCTACCATGAAGAGTTCTTCACTGGTCCCCCCACAGGGCGCCAGCAGAAGAACTTGCCCGACATATTTATAACTCCTCGTAATGGGCAAGCCCATCGCAAATTTGACCGCCTCCGTGGGAGGGAATACCTCCACCACATGTAGTCTCACTTTAACAGCCTCCGGTTTGTCCCCAAACCCCGGCGGCAAACCCGCACCCGCCAGTTTTCTTTCTTTAAAACATGAGATTTCCCCTTCTGTCCATGTGTCTTTTAGGGTAATAAACTGTTTAAAACTCTGAAATTCCCCCCCAGGTTGGGGGTTAAAAAACGCATTCGGGGATGACGGCAAAATCATCCCTGGTCCGTTCGGAAACTGACGGATTTGTTTTGAAGCTTGAAACGTTGGCGAGACCTCCACCTGTGTTGTGTTTTGAATTGGGGCATTCAAAGAAGAATTCGACCCTGAACTCGATTGGGATGATTGTCCCGCGAAAACGAACGCGGGTGTAAAAAAAACTGACAGAAAAACGAAAAATATTTTTTTCATTGTTATCTCCTTAAAAAGTAGGGGAAACACCGACGCTCTCCTTAAAGCGTCGGTGTTCTTTTTTTTAGTCTTGAGTTTAGTCTTGAGAAAACGAAAAACTTTCGGAGTGAGCCGATATGTCCCCATTCCCATTGTCGGTCATCACGACTGAGCTTCCGTTCGTGACAGCAAAGCCAGCTCCATCGGTGGTATGACCGTGGGCAGAATATTGGTAGGATGCAGACCCAGTTGTCCATGCCGTAGCATGCAGATTCTGTGAGAATTCTGCATGCTGGACATGCCCCTCTCCCCGAACTGCAACTCGGGG
>VAPG01013089.1_pt1 | contig 24631 bp, 23 predicted proteins | sample 3393851 | NCBI WGS metagenome assembly VAPG01 (sample SAMN08290438, study PRJNA428436) | hydrothermal vent metagenome | isolation source: Deep-sea hydrothermal vent chimney | place: Atlantic Ocean: South-mid Altantic Ridge | depth 2194 m m
CAGACCCTTTCACCTGTTCAAAAAGCCTGTTGATTGACACCCGCTGATCTATCGTTATTTTTTTAGCTGATAATACGCCCACACTTAACCCACGAATCTGGCCTAGCTCATCTATTATTTTTGGAATTTTCGAGACAATGACATCCATTAAATAATGCCTGACCAGTTGTGGGTCAAGAACTAAACCAGAACCATCTCCTACCTTTTTAATCAGCTCTATAAGTTGATTGATAATATGACTATGATCGCTGAAGTTATTCTTTGCGCTGGTAGACCCGGACTGTGCCAGCAGATCATTCCACTGATTTTTTACCGACTGCCAGCTATTATTAACTTTAAATGCAGCACCCATACGAGCATTAATCTTATCCACCACCCCGATATCACGGTTAATATTTTCCACTGCTTTATCAAGCTGACTTTTGTTTTCTTTTTTTCCATTAAGATAGGCGCTCATTTCGCCTCTGTGTTTAGCTATATCAGAAAGTAAAGATCGTAATGGCACAATATATTCCACGCCTTTGATTTCTGCTTCGCCAATAGTAATAGCTTTGTTTTTTTCAGCCACTAGAAGAACCAGTAGGATGATAACTGGCAATATCATTGCGGCGGTTACAAAACCCAGTTTTTTGCTTAAATTCATGCGGTTAAATATATTTATTTTCTGCCAGAAGGTCGGTTTTAGCGTTGCCTCACCCTCTTTTATTTTTCGGTAGAATGTTTCTGCTTCGGTGATTTCATCGTGTGATATTTTATTTCGTACCGACATATAACCACTAACTTCTCCATTTTCCCTAAGTGGAGTTATGTTTTCTTTCACCCAGTAATAATCCCCGTTTTTACAGCGATTTTTTACCAGACCGGTCCAGGTCCTTCCTGCCCCCAGTGTATTCCATATCTCTTCAAATACCTCAGCAGGCATATCAGGGTGACGCACAATATTATGGTTTTCGCCAATTAATTCCTCTTCGCTAAAACCGCTTATAGTAATAAAATCCGTGTTGCAATCGGTAATGCAGCCTTTTAGATCTGTTTTTGATACCAGCATGGCATCGTCCTGTACTGGCTGTTCATTCTCGGTAATTGGCATATTTATTTTCACTGCTTTATCCTCGCGTTATCATTATTTTTTAATGCAGGCAGGCTGCCCTGTCCGTTGCCCATCCGACTAAACCTGCTACGTCCAGAATTAGTGCGACAGCACCGTCCCCCAGTATGGTTGCACCCGATAGACCGACCGTTCCTTCATACATTTTTCCTAATGCTTTAATTACCGTCTGATGCTGACCGATTACTTCATCCACCGCAAAACCAAAGCGTTTTTCGCCAACACGAGCTACCACTACCTGTTCTATCTGTGGAATATTATCTTCCTTATGGTGACCAAAACAGTCACGCAAGCGCAGATACGGTACCAGTTCACCACGTACCTCCAGTAGCTGACCGCCTTTTTTCTGTTTGACTTCTTTTGCGGTTATTTCTACACATTCCTCAACGATGGATAAAGGCAGTACATAACGTTCGGTTTCAACCTGTACCAGAAGCCCTTCAATAATCGCCAGTGTTAGTGGTAACTTAACGGTCACCGTGCTCCCTTTGCCCGGCTCACTATTAATCCAGACACTGCCGCGTAATGATTCGATAGAGCGTTTCACCACATCCATACCGACACCACGGCCAGAAATATTGGAAACTTTTTTTGCGGTTGAAAAACCGGCATCAAATATCAGGTCGTAAAGATCCTGCGCTGTCGGTGTGTCATCCGGCTGAATAATGCCACGCTCAATGGCTTTTTCACGAATAGCCTGCGTATTCAAACCAGCACCATCATCTTTAATTTTAATCACAACATGAGATTCAGAATGCACCGCAGAAAGGTGTACGGTACCGGTTTCTTCTTTACCAGCCGCAATGCGCTGTTCCGGCATTTCTATGCCATGGTCAATACTGTTACGTATTAAATGCACCAGTGGATCGGCCAGTTTATCGATAACCGTTTTATCCAGCTCGGTCTCTGCGCCTACGGTAACCAGTTTAATTTGCTTACCCAGTTCATTGGACAGATCCCTGACCAGACGTCTGAATCGAGCAAAGGTTGTGCCGATAGGCAGCATACGCAGACCCAGGGTATTGTCCCGTAAATCAGTGGTAAGCCGTTCCATATCTTCCGCAATGGCGGTGAGCGAACCATCATGTTTTTCACTGGCAGACTGGTTTAATCTTGCCTGGGCGATAACCAGCTCACCAACCAGATCCATCAGGATATCCAGTTTGTCTGCGGGTACTTTTACCGATTCAGGTGCTTGCTGCTGGCGCACTTTTTTATTCTCTCTAACAACTTTCTGCTCCTTCAATGCGGAAGCAACCTTGTCCGCACTAACGCCGTTTTCTGTTAACAACTCGCCGGTTTTTTTCCGCTGCGCCAGTGCTGCTTCCACCTGCTGTTTGCTGGCATCTCCTTTTATCTCAAGAATTTCTCCAATTGGCATGTCTGCCTCTGACTCGGCAAAATCGCTTCCACCATCTATCACTTCTACATTAATATCCCAGTCATCCTCGACGAAGATAAAAACATCATTAATCGTATTGCGTCCTTTATCACTACTGAGGACCAGATCCCATGCCAGGTAGCTTTCTTCGGCATCAAGCTGATCGAATCGGGGTACATCCGATTCCAGTACCGTGGTGTGACATGGACCCAGCGTATTCAGCTCACGGATGACCGGCAATGGATCCATACCACTTGCAAAGGTATCGGCACAGGGTTTCAGTCGAATACGGTAGGTACAGTCAGCCGAATCGGGTAGCTCTGTCGGATTGGATTGTATCGGTGTTGCAGACAACGAATGTTGCGTCTCTGTCTGTACCGGTATCAGCTCGGCCAGTCGCTGTAGCAAACTGGCACTTTCCTGCTCAACATCTGCAGGAGGATTAATATCTTCCAGCATGGCACGAATATGATCGCCCGAATCAAGACTGATGCTTATCAGCTCTTTTGTTACCTTTAGCTGTCCACTGCGAACCAGATCAAATGCATTTTCAAGATGATGGGTAAAACCAGCAAGTTTGTCAAAGCCGAACATCGAACCAGAACCTTTAATGGTATGCATCGCACGAAAAGCACGGTCGACACATTCTGTATCATCCGGTGTTTCTTCAAGCTCGAGCATGGCTGCTTCAAGGTCAATTAACAACTCATCTGCTTCTTCTCTAAAGGTATCTTCAAGAGAGGTCATATCTATTTCCCATCAATTTGCTTTATAAATTATTTCTAGATAAATTTCTGGATAAATTATTTCTGATTTTTCTCAATTATGGATTTCTGCCGGATAATTTTTTGCAGAAATAGATGACAACCTGAGATGAACAATCTGGCGTTGCATCGCAAGAAAAAACTGTAGCCCGATAGCATTCATTTCAATAATGCCGGTTAATACCGTATTTTTATTTTTTACTTCTTCCGCTGAACCGGCATTCATCAACCAGCTCAAACCCATATTAAAATCATCCTTTTCATTATTATCCGGTGATTTTTTTTCTGCTATAGTAGTGTCCTGGCTATTATCACTGTATTGTGACTGACTGCCTTTATTCTCCACCCGGTTATGCATTACCGGTTTTATGTTTGCATTTTGTTGTATTGAAAGAGCCATAGTGATTACCTTTATGTAGCCGCTTATCCGGTCATTTTTTAATTACGCCAGTTTTGAAACAGCCGCCAGTAAAGCCGGTGGCTGAAAAGGTTTGACCAGCCAGGCTTTGGCACCCGCCTCACGCCCTTTCTGTTTCATATTTTCACCTGACTCCGTCGTCAACATCATAATTGGTGTAAACTTGTATTGCGGGTTTTGCTTAACTTCTTTAACCAGCCCAATACCATCAAGATTGGGCATATTGACATCACTGATAATCAGATGTACTTTTTTTCCATCTAGTTTGGTTAGTGCATCTCTTCCATCACAGGCTTCAATTACCTCGTAACCGGAACTTTTTAATGTAATACTTACAACCTGCCTAATTGATGATGAGTCGTCAACAATCATTATCGTTTTAGCCATTTTTACAACCTCTTAAAAGAAAGTGATTTCTTCTTCGTTTGCCTGAACACCCGAATGTGCAACGGGGCTATTATGATTATGCGTCTGTTCTTCAGTGGTATAGGAAGCGGCCATTTCTTCCACATGAACTTTATAATCAACGGGGGTTATATCACCGGAAGCTCTCTGCGTTCTGGCGTTATCCACCCGTTCAACAATAGAACCGAGATCTTCTCTGACCCGACCAAGTATCTGTGAAACCCTGTCCTGAAACTGAAAGTTAACCAGTACTTTTGATATTTCATTTCGAATATCCGAGCCACTGGCGCGTAGTGATGTGCTGTCATCCTGTAATGTTTCAATCGTGTCCTGGAGTTTACCGAATACGCTTTCAATGGTGCTTTTACCTTTATCAACTACTTCCTGATTATGATTAATGGAATGCTCGGCCTGTTTCAGCGTATCGGTAACCGCTTCACCGATATTCGCTACCTTCTCGCGCATTTTCTGACCGGTTTCTGCTGACATGGAAGCCAGTTTCCTCACTTCATCGGCCACTACCGCAAAACCGCGACCATGTTCGCCAGCACGCGCTGCTTCAATGGCTGCATTTAATGCCAGCAGGTTAATCTGGTCGGCAATCTGCCCAACATCGCCTGCCATTTCATTAAGCTGTTCGGCATGAGTTGCCAGCGCTTCTACTTCGCTGAGTAATCTGTTTTCCAGGGACAGGGACGATTCAAGTGAATCAATAACGGTTTGTAATGAGCTCCGGCTTTCTGCAAACAGGGCGATCATACCCTGACCATCACCCAAATTGTCACCACGCGCCTGTGAGGTGCTAATGACTTCATCAAGCTGCAATGCAAGATTAGAAAAAGCCTGAGATAGCTGATTCACACTTTCTTCTGTACTGGTATTAGAACTTTCAACATTCCGCCGAATAATTGGTAGTGACTGTTTACACAGATTTTCCAGCGATACTACATAGGTTTGCATTTTCTCTTTTTCATTCTGGGAAGAAATAAATTCCTGCCGTAATGGTCTTGCTAACCAGTAGCTCAGAAGGGCTGTTATAATCGAAGCAACCAGAACAATACCTGCCACTGTAATACTGCTCATAGCTGATACGGCGGCGATCACTGCAGCAATCGCTCCGGGTATAAACAGTAAAGAGGAAGTAACCCACGATTGCTTATCCAGTTTGTTATTCATATTTATCTCCACGACACATAAATTCGATAATAAGTCCTGCCGTCAGTGAAACAGCAAAAATAATGATTGGGAATATATGCAGGAAATAACTTACAGACAGTAACAATGCTGTTAGAAACATAGAAATCATTATTGCCTGCGCAAAAAAAGCATACCAAAGCATACCTGTTCCCCTATGCAAACCTCGCTCGAATAAAGCCAGGTGCTCAATTTTCTTCCCACTAATTTCTTCTTCAGAATAGTACTGGCCCTGTAACGTTCTGGTCATTACATTACCCATTTCCAATAAGTCCCCTGATAATCCCCAATTATTTTTTTCTGCTATAAGCCATTGTTTTCTTAGCACTGATAGCCATGCTTTATAATTTCGCATCTTTACCTCAGTTATTTCTGTATTTGCTACCTCTGTTATCGGTAACAGAGCATATTTCTTTACCTGTTTTATGGCTCTGTGGCTATATATTTTTGATAACTATCCTTTTTCTAAAGGTATACCAACCTCAATATTCAGCGATATTGCCCTGCTTATATTGAAAGCAATTGTTATGCCACTTACAGAAGAGAAATAATGAATTACGTATAAACTATGTATCTTACTGTTTATTAATGTAATTATTATTTATTAGTGAGGATGTTACAGAAAAAACGGTGCCATACCGTTGTATATTATGCGTTAGCGGAAAAAGCTTGCCGTTGTGAAAAAGCCAAGGGGAAAACGGGTAAAAGGTTACCTAAAAGCCCGCCGCAGCGGCAGTATCGCACTCTTCACCAAGAAACAAATCGATATTGAGAATAATGATTAAATTATTATTATGTGGTACCACACCTTTTATGTATCTTGCACCTTCATGAGTACTGATTTTCGGGTTAGCATCAATATCACTCAGGGAGATATCCATTACATCGGTAACACTATCGACAACCATGCCGATTACTCCATCTGCATATTCAAGGATAATTATTCTTGACCGATCATCCTGTGGACTCCCGGCCACATTTATCCGCTGACAGCCATCGATAACCGTAACCACGTTACCGCGTATATTGGTAATACCCAGTACATATGATGGTGTCCCCGGAACTGGAACAATATTACTGATACGAATAATTTCACGCACACGTTTTAATTCAATCGCATAATGTTCATCTCCCAGACAAAAGCTTATCCAACGTTCTGTCGATAGACCAGGCTGTTTGCTATCTTCACTGTCGTCAATCATGTTTCTTCCCCCCGTTTATCATTAGTTGTAATAAACCTTCCGCATCAAGAATGGCATATCCCTGTTTTGTTACCATGCCTGCCATCCATAACCGTCGGCTATTACTATCGCGCCATAGTACTTCACGCGGATTTACATTCACTGTTCCCGGAATTTCATTACACATAAAGGCTATGTTTTTATTTTTCAATACTATAATTTTCTGTTCATTTTCTGGTATTTTCCGTGCTTCATCAGTATTATCAAATATAATCAATGGCATTCTTAAAACAAATATCTGTTTATTTTGCCATTCAAATTTTCCATAGCAGAGTGATGCCAATCTGTTATTTATTTCCAGATCATCAGGAATTTCTATAAACTGTGACATATCATCAAGGGGTACAGCTATGGTGATACCACAGCTATGCAGCAGGCGACATTGAAAACTATCTGTTGTATTTAATTGCGTATTTAGCAGCGGCTTACATTGTAGATTATTTTCTTCTGCCGCATCTGCCGCAACCACCGAGTCGGTTGGCATTTGCTCCACTTCTGACAAAAGGCAATCCAGATAGTCTTCTTCGATCCGTTGCGCGGCAGGGATGGCCGGTTTTTCTGCTACCGCTGCTGTTTCATTGTTTAATAGCATTAACCTGCCTCCCTTGCAAATGGACCATCAGCCGAACCGGATGCTTCCTTATTCGTAGTAGAATCATGCCCCTCCAGCCTGGTTTCTGTTTCTACAAGCAGTTTTTTGTAGGCAACAACACCGTGTGTATCAGGATATATTATTGATAAGGGTTTACCATCAAAACTGGCATCACGAAATTTTGTATCCACGGGGATAACTGTTTGAGTAATATGTTCCACATAATCCTGTTGCATCTGTTGCAGACATTGTCTGGAGGCGCGAGTGCGCTGATCGTACAATGTCGGTAAGACATAATATTGCAACTGTTTTTTTAACGAGCGTTCTATCATCTTCATGGTACGCAGCATTCTCTGTAGACCTTTCATAGCAAGAAACTCGGTCTGCACCGGAATAATTAACTGTTCGCAGGCTGCCAGGGCGTTAATCATTAACATACCTAACATAGGCGGGCAATCAATTAGAACCTGCTCAAAAGATTCCTGTACCTGCTTCAATGCCTGCTGCAACACCAGCCCCATACCGGGCTTGCCACCAAACTGTTTTTCCAGTGTAGCCAGTGATGTTGATGCTGGCAGAATGAATAAATTATCAAATGGTGTCTGCTGTACGATACTGTCGGTTGCTAATGGCTGTTTTGCTGCTGCCTGTTGATAGAGATTAAAAACACTTTTTTCGACCGTTTCCGGATCTATATTAAAATAACTACTTAGTGAGCCATGCGGGTCAAGATCAACCATCAGTGTTTTCTGCCCACGCTGCGCCAGTAATCCAGCCAGCGTTACTGTTGATGTGGTTTTTCCTACTCCACCTTTCTGATTGGCGATTGCAATAATATTCATCACTGTCTCTATCATTTATGGTTATTTTTAATAACCTGACGCATAGCGTTTGATTAAACTGGGTATATCCAGTACCAGCGCAATACTTCCATCACCGGTAATGGTAGCGCCAGCAAAACCGGGGGTGCTGGCAATCATCGCACCCAGCGGTTTAATAACAACCTCTTCCTGACCAATCAGACCATCAACCACCAGGCAGAACCGTTGACTACCCATCTGTACTACAATAACTTTTTGCGTGGTCTGCGGGCCATTAAAGACCTTATCCTGAATCAACCAGCTATACAGATAATACAGGGGCAGCGGTCGTTGCCGTACCTGCATTACTTCCTGCCCATCGACTATATTGACCGCCTGTGGTTCCATATTAAAGGCTTCGAGAACATTGGTTAGTGGTAAGGCAAACTGGTAATCATCCAGATTAACCATCAGTGTCGGCAGAATAGCCAGGGTTAGAGGCAGACGAATAGTAATGATCGTGCCACGACCTTTTTTCGAATTAATTTCCAGCGATCCGTTTAATTCTGTAATACGTGTTTTGACTACATCCATGCCTACGCCTCGGCCAGAGACATCGGATATTTCTGTTTTGGTTGAAAAACCCGGCGCAAAAATAAGGTTGTAGACTTCTGTTTCTGTCAGGCGCGCTGCGTCTTCTGCTGTCATCAATTCTTTTTCAACTGCTTTCTGACGTAATGCGTCAGGATCCATACCTTTACCATCATCAGAAACGGTTATCAGAATCTGGTCACCCTCCTGTGCCGCACACAGGATGACACGACCCTGTCTTGGCTTACTATTTGTGAAACGATCTTCTGGCGATTCAATACCATGATCCACCGCATTGCGCACCAGGTGAATTAACGGATCTGCCAGTGCTTCTACCAGATTTTTATCCAGATCGGTATCTTCCCCCACCAGTTCGAGATTAACATCCTTTTTTAGTTGCCGGGCCAGGTCACGAATAACCCGAGGAAACCGATTAAAAACTTTTTTAATTGGTTGCATCCGGGTTTTCATTACCGATGCCTGCAGATCTGCGGTTACCAGTTCAAGATTAGCGATGGCATCAACAACCTGCTCCTGTTCAATAATCTGTTTTAATGTTGACAGGCGGTTTCTAACCAGTACCAGCTCACCAACCAGATTCATAATATCATCCAGCCGTGAGGTATCGACACGCACACTGCTTTCGGCCTGTGGATGGGAGGCTTTTCTTTTTACTTCTGGTTTTTCTGGTGTATTGCTCGACGTAGCAGCTGGTTTTTCTGCTATATTCTTTTCTTCTACGGTATTACCTTCTGCCTGCGGCACAGAACCCGGCCCACCATTTTTTCCATACATCTGGTCAAGCACGGCTTCAAATTCATCATCGGTGATTAAATCATCCTTTACTTTTTTTATAGATTCTGTCTGCTGTGTATTGGATGACGGTGTATTGGATGACAGTGTATCGGGGGTCTGTGTCTCACGAAGCATGGCAGTAAACGCATCATCCATACTTGATGAAACGGGCTGGTCTGCACCTGACTGGCTCTTATCTGGCTGGTCTGTATCGGCGTTAATCTGTGTTTTTTCTGAGCCTGCTAATATAGAGTCTTCATCCACTGCAACCTCTGTCCCTGTCAGCTTCTCAACTGGCTCACCGGATGCCAGCATTTCAATCTGCTGTAACAGTTCGGGGTTTGCTGGTGTTAAGGGTTCTCCTTCGCGTAACTGCTCGAACATTCCACCAACAACATCAATAACCTGTAAGATAACATCAATTAAACCGGCATCGGCAATTCGTTCTCCCTGACGCAATACATTAAAAACATCTTCTGCATGATGACAAATACTTACCATCGCATCCGCCTTCAGAAAACCAGCACCGCCTTTTATTGTATGGAAAGCGCGGAAAATTGCATTCAGTAATTCACTGTCTTCCGGCTGCTGTTCGAGCTCGACAATCTGCTCACCCAACTGTTCAAACAGCTCACCGGCTTCTATAAGAAAGTCCTGTAATATATCGTCATCTATATTCATTTTACTAAACTCTTCTTTATACCTTCTTTATCTACCTGTCCGGCATTTTTTATTAAAATCCGAGTGTTGACAGCAGGTCATCTACCTCATCCTGAGTTTGCAAACTACCACTTTCATCACTACTATTATTGGCGGATGAAGCGGCAACCAGCCCCGGAACCATCGGGCCATAACCCGCGCTATCGGTTTCTTTATTGGTTTCTTTATTACTTTCTTTACCCACAGGCTGACTGGGTTTTTTAGCCTCCATCGTTGGTGAACCGCAGGTGCGAATCATTGCAACCAGACTGTCTTCTACTTCTTTTACCAGCTTGATAACACGCTGGATGACCTGACCGGTTACATCCTGAAAAGTCTGCGCCATAAGAATTTCTGTCAGGCAGGTATTTAATGTTTCGCTTTGTTCTATCGTCCGGGACAGGAACTGATTTAGCGTTACCCGACTGGCTTCATCACTATTAGCTGACGTTTCATCTGTACCATCAATCTGTTGCTGTAAATATTGTGCATCACTCTTCAGGCTGTCGCTGATGGGCATACATTGTTCAACCGCATTCAATGTTTTATTTGCCGATTCCTCGGTTAACTGCACAACATAGTCAAGCCTTTTCTTTGCATCCGGCAAACTTTCATACATTAACGTGTCCATATTTTCATCGTTGGCAAAATGGGTAAGTGATTCGTGCATCTTGCGTGTCAGTTTGCCAATTTCCTGAAACAGGCTTTTTTCCTGTAACTGGCATAAGTGGTAAATCGTTTGCTTCGCTTCGCCCATACGATTTGCCTGCAACTGCGTTACCAGTGTGGTAGAAATAGCCAGTAAATTTTCCCGCATCTCAGTTGATTCGACTGTCTGCATAGACACATCATTACGGTCTTTCTCCGTTGTACTGGATTGATTTTTCATGCCGAACTCTCCAGTCTCTCGAATACCTTATCAACTTTCTCTTTTAATGTGTCTGCCGTAAATGGTTTTACCACATATCCATTTACTCCAGCCTGTGCCGCCAACATAATCTGTTCACGCTTGGCTTCGGCGGTAACCATTAATACGGGCAGCGTAGCAAGCTTTGGATTTGCCCGTACTGCCTTTAACAATTCAATACCCGGCATACCCGGCATATTCCAGTCTGTTACCAGAAACTCAATACCCCCTTTTTCCAGTATGGGTAAAGCGGTATTGCCGTCATCCGCTTCCACAATATTGGTAAAACCTAGACCTCCCAGCAGGTTTTTAACAATTCGTCTCATCGTAGAAAAATCATCTACAACCAGTATCCTCATGTTTTTATCCACAATTTACGCCTCTTTAACTCTCTGATTTTGTTTTACCTTTGCGGCCATTAGTCTGACTCACGATTCTCATTAACCCAGTTTGTCATGCGAGCACGCAAACGAATTAATGCCTGACCATGAATCTGGCTCACACGGCCTTCGGTAACACCAAGGATTTCACCTATTTCACGCAAATTAAATTCCTCATCATAGTAAAACGCCATCACCATGCGTTCACGTTCAGGCAGGTTGGCAATATTCTGTGCCAGGCCGTGTTTAAAAAAGTCTTTCTGTAATTCCTGATACGGATCGGAAATATTCCCAGGAATCTGTGATTCCACTTCACCGCCAACATTGATATCATCAAAACTTAAAAGCTGACAGCCTGCCGCTTCCTTAACAAAAATATTATATTCCTCCATTTTCAACCCCAGCAGTTCTGCCACTTCACTGTCTCTGGCATCTCGACCCTGGCGTTCTTCAACAATACGTACGGCCTCTGCCAGTTGCCGGGATTTTTTATATACTGAACGTGGGGTCCAGTCACAACGTCGAACCTCATCCAGCATCGCACCCTGAATACGGATACGGGCATAGGTTTCAAAACTTGCGCCGCGCGTGGTGTCGTACGCTTTTAATGCTTCAAACAGACCTATCATGCCAGCCTGTACCATATCATCAAGCTGAACAGATGATGGCAATCGTCCCATCACGTGATAAGCAATGCGTTTCACCAATGGTGCGTGAGTAGTCATCAGCATGTCATAATCCCGTACTGAACGGGTACTGGATTCAATATCCGTATATTGTGCTACTGTCATCCCGACACCCCACGCATATCTGTATCGGCATTAACCAGCCTTTCTATAAAAAATTCTAACTGACCACCGGATCCGGCAGCCGATGGCCACTCATCAACCTGTTTTGCCAGTCGTGTCATGGCCTGTGCGGCAGGGCTTTTGGGAAAGGCTTCAACCAGGGCGCGCTGGTGCTGCACGGCCTTTCGCAACCGCGGATCGTAGGGAATAGACCCCATAAAGGTCAGCATAACATCCAGAAAACGATCGGTAGCGGTGGATAATTTATGAAACATTTCACGACCTTCACTGGAGGTATGCGCCATATTGGCCAGTATCTGAAAATGGTCGATACTGTGTTCACGACTCATCACTTTGATAAAAGCATACGCATCGGTAATGGATGCCGGTTCATCACAGACAACGACAATGACTTCCTGCGCGGCACTACAGAAATTGACCACGCTATCGGAGATACCCGCACCGGTATCTACCACCAGTACATCCAGTGCATAACCCAGTTCGCTGAATGCCTGAATCAGACCGGCCTGTTCCATCGACTGTAGATTGGCCATTTTACTAATACCGGAGGAGGCTGGAATAATCTTCAGATTTGCCGGGCCTTCCACAATGACTTCTTCCAGTGTTCGTTCACCACTGATTACATGAGACAGGTCATAAGATGGATTTAAACCCAGCAATACATCCACGTTTGCCAATCCCAGATCAGCGTCCATTAACATCACTTCCCGACCCATTTTAGCCAGTGATACGGACAGGTTAACCGAAACATTAGTTTTACCTACGCCGCCTTTACCACTGCTTACCGCAATCACTTTTACTGGCTTCGGATCAACGATACGCCTCAGACCATCAGCCTGATCCACGACTATCTCAGGTATTTGCATTGTTAATTAACCCCCCAAACATAAAAGCAAGTTCTTTATCTGATGGTTTATTCTTTGATTTCTGCATTAACTTCACCGCCTCTTTCACCAGTAATTCACCCCGTGCCGGATGTAGATCATCCGGTACTTTCTGCCCGTCACTCACATAGGCAACCGGTAGTTTTTTTTCTATTAATACAGAAAGCACTTCACCCAGACTGACAGCTTCGTCCACCTTGGTCAGGTAGCAGCCATCAAGTCGGGTACGACCAAATGAGTCAATAACGTCCTCCAGCAAACCCATCTGGCTGGTTGCCGAAAGTACCAGATAATTTCTCATTGGTAGTGATTCAACAGTGAGCGTTGCCAGCTGTTCAGTCAGTCGCTGGTCATGCTGACTCACCCCGGAGGTGTCAATAAGAATCAGTTTTTTATCCCGGTTATGATTTAGCACTGTGCTTAATTCATCGTTGTCAGCAGCCACCTGTACCGGCACACCCAATATCCGACCATAGGTACGCAGTTGTTCATGCGCGCCTATACGATAACTGTCGGTTGTTACCAGAGCAATATTGCGGCGGCCGTGGCGCAGGGCAAAGCGTGCAGCCAGTTTAGCGATAGTCGTGGTTTTCCCGACACCAGTCGGACCGATCAGGGAGACGACACCACCACTACGCATCAGGTCTTCATCAGTAACCGGCAGGGTGGCAGCAAGCAGCTTTAGCGCTTCTAGCCAGCTATGTTTATTCAGACCTTTGGCCACCATCTTTGCAGTAATCTGTTCACATAATGTGGCACTCAGACCTAATGCCAAAAGTTGTTTCAGCAAATTCGCCTGTAATGGCTGAATACGTTCCAGTTCCCCCCAGGAAAATTGCATCAGAGGCGCTTCCATAATGGTACGCAGCCCTTTTAACTCACCCTGGATTTTTTTCAGATTTTTTTCCTGGCGCTCGCTGATATCGGCAGCAACCTTTGCCAGATGCTGTTCATCTCTGGATGATTCAGCCCCTGTCCCCCAGTCCTGTGAGGCATATTCTTCGGCCGGAAATACCATTTCGGGCGATGGCTTTTCCTGTTGCCGGGCTCCATTGTTTGATGAGCGTCCGGTTGTAGTACCCGGTTGCCCACCTTTAACCCTGCCTCCAGATCCTTCAGGCGGCGCAGATTGAGGACTATCATCAAGCGCTTCAGGATTGCCCAGTGACGCATTCACCAACGCATCTTCATAATCCAGTGCGGCAATAATTTCGACCCCACCGGTTACCTTTCGGTTAGAAAGAATAACTGCGTCCGGCCCCTGCTCTTCACGCAGTTCACGCAAGGCTGTACGCGCATCCTCGGCAAAATAACGTTTCATCTTCATACGATAAACCCCGTCATTATCTGCTGCGCCCGTGTCTTAACTGTTTGACAATGTCCCATTATTATTTACCTGTGCGGCTATTTACCTGTACAGCCCGTTTTTACCGACTCTTTTTAATTTCTACCCATCTATTTATTAAAGGGTAGCATTCTGTGCGCCGATTGCCGCAATAACGCGTATTTGTTTACTGTCTGGCACTTCATTATAGGCAAGTACATGCAGATTTGGTGCCAAACTTCTCAACAAGCGGGCAAGAACAGGACGCAATCCAGGAGAAACCAGTAAAACTGCCGATTTATTCTCTGCTTCCTGTTGCTGAACCTGCTGGTTTAATTCGGTAATCATCTGTTCTGCAAGTTTTGGTTCTATGCCCAGACCCGCTTCTGGCGCACTTTGTACTGATTGCAGCAAAATCTGCTCCAGTTCAGGACTAAGTGAGATAACGGCCAGCTCCGGTGACATACCGTTGATATGCTGATAAATCTGACGCGACAATGCGGCACGCACCGCTGCGGTGAGTACGTCAGCATTTTGGCTATTCGGGGCATGTTCCGCCAAAGTTTCGGCAATGGTTCGTAAATCACGAATGGGTACGCCTTCCTCTAACATGTTTTGCAATACTTTTAATACCGTTCCCAGCGGCAGCAGCGTTGGGACTAAATCTTCAACCAGCCTGGGGGATGTTTTCGCCAGCATATCCAGTAGATGCTGGACTTCTTCGTGACCAATTAATTCGTGCGCATGCTGATGTAATAAATGACTTAGATGGGTAGCAATAACCGTACTGGTATCGACCACGGTATAACCCAGCGTCTGGGCTTCGTCACGCAACACCGGCTCGATCCATACCGCTTTCAGGCCAAAGGTCGGATCCTGTGTCTCTATCCCCTGTAAATCGCCATAGACCTGCCCCGGATTAATCGCCAGTTCCCGATCGGGGTAAATTTCACCTTCTCCAAGGGGTACTCCCATCAGCGTTATACGGTAGCCAGTGGGCGATAAATCCAGGTTATCGCGAATGTGTACAGCCTGTACCAGAAAACCAAGTTCCTGAGAAATTTTACGGCGCACGCCCTTAATTCGTGACATCAGTTGCCCCCCCTGGGTTTTATCTACCAGAGGGATCAGACGATAGCCGACTTCAAGACCGATAACATCAACCATCGGCACATCTTCCCAGCTTAATTCTGCGGGTTTGGCATCGGTATCTTCCTCAACCTCTTCACTCTCTTCTACCTGTTCAGTTTCCTTTGCACGCTGTGAAATCATATATGCCGCACCACCAAAGATCGCACCGAGGGTTAAAAACACCAGGTTTGGCATGCCCGGAATCATACCAAGGGCACCGATCACAGCAGCGGTTATCGCAATCGGTTTCGGGTTATTCATCAACTGCGAAATTACCTGCTCCCCCATATCATGGGCAGCAGATACTCGTGTTACCGCTATCGCCGCAGCAACTGATAGCACCAGTGAAGGCAGTTGTGCAACCAGACCGTCACCAATGGTTAACAGGGTGTAGTTATGTGCGGCCTGCGAAAAACTTAGATGATGGTCGACCATACCAATACCCAGACCGAATACGATATTAATAAACAGAATCAGAATACCGGCAATCGCATCGCCGCGAATAAATTTACTGGCACCATCCATCGAACCGTAAAAGTCGGCTTCCCCGGAAATTTCTCTGCGACGTTCCCTGGCTTCATCCTGAGTAATCAAACCCGCATTCAGGTCGGCATCCACTGCCATCTGTTTACCCGGCATGGCATCTAATGTGAACCGAGCATTGACTTCAGAAATACGCCCCGCGCCTTTGGTTACCACCACAAAGTTAATAATGGTTAGCACGGCAAACACCACCAGCCCGACAGCATAATTGCCGCCAACGACAAATTCGCCAAATGACTTAATTACATTACCAGCAGCAGCGGTACCGGTATACCCTTCCAGTAAAACTATCCGGGTAGAGGCAACATTTAATGACAGTCGCAATAAGGTTGCTATCAGCAGCACCGTTGGAAACATATCAAAATCCAGTGGCCGGGTGGTGTACACGACAACCAGCAATACCACCAGCGACAGTGCAATATTGAAAGTAAAAAACAGATCCAGCATTATCGGTGGCAATGGCAATATCATCATCGCCAGCATGGCAACCACTAATAAGGGGGTACCCAGCCCGGTCAGCGTTAATGCTCGAATATTCAGGGTTGCTGCATTGCTCATGACTTACCTCTATACATCGTTATACGGCTTACTGTCTTCAGCGTTTTGTTCTTTTTCTGCCTTCATGGCATCGGCCAGCTCATCAGGGATCGGCAGGTCATCAGGATGCGCCGGTTTATCATAACCATATTGCTGAGCAGCATTTAACTGGAACACGTAGGAAAGAATATTTGCCACGGCAACATACAGTCCGGCCGGAATTTCATGGTTAATTTTGGTACTGGCATATAATGCACGCGCCAACGGTGGTGCTTCCACCAGCGTAATGCCGTGTTCGGTTGCGACACTACGAATTTTTGCTGCAACAAAATCTGCACCTTTGGCGACAACCACAGGTGCTGACATACTGTTCTGGTCATAGCGTAATGCCACCGCGAAATGTGTCGGATTGGTAATGATGACATCAGCTTCCGGTACCGATTCCATCATGCGGCGTTGGGATAATTCCTGTTGCAGGGAACGAATACGACCTTTTACCTCTGGCCGTCCATCGGTTTCCTTATTTTCATCCTTCACTTCCTGCAGAGTCATTTTCATTTCTTTGGTATGCTGAAATAACTGGAAGGGGATATCAATGGCGGTAATAATAATCAGCACACTACTGCATGCCAGAAATGACCAGACACATAAATGTGCCAGGTGTGTTAATGCTGTCGGTAACGGCTCTTCACTTAAACCGGTAAGCTGGTTAATTAAAGACAGAATAATAGCAGTTGAAATAACAGCAACCAGAACAAACTTGGCCAGTACCTTAACCAGCTCCATTAAACCTTTAGCGGAAAAAACCCGGCCTAAACCCTTTATCGGATTCAGTTTTTCCAGTTTAAAACTGACTGCTTCCATACTGAATGACCAGCCGCCAATACCCAGTGGCGTGATGATAATAGCCAACATGGTTATCAGCAGAAAAGGAGCCATTATCCATAAACTCTGTAACAGGGCATCTCCCAGTGTTCTCTCTATGGAACTAGCCGTCATCAGCTGAATATTTCTGAGTGACAGACTATGTATAAAAATTGCTTTCAGCCCATCGAGCATACTGCCACCAAGAAATAGAAAAGCAGCTGCTGACGCCATCAACAGCGCCATTGTATTTAATTCTCGTGAGCGTGGAACCTGGCCTTTTTTTCTGGCATCCTCTAGCCGTTTTGGGGTTGGCTGTTCGGTTTTTTCCTGACCACTGTCTTCTGACATAATTATTCCTTCAGGTAGATAGAATAAATCGCTGGATCAGATTGAATGACTGAGCGAGAAGAGTGCTTAAATGCGTGGTCAGCGTTGGCAAAATAATAATTAAAAAAACCAGACCAACCATTAACATAACTGGAAAACCCACTGCAAAAATATTTAATTGCGGAGCCGCTCGTGCGGTTACACCAAAAGCAATATTTACCAGTAACAATGCAGCCACCGCTGGTAATGCAATTAACACACCACTGGAAAACATGGTGCTACCCCAGCTAACCAGTTGCCATAACCCTTTTGCATTGGGAACGATTATACCAACTGGAAGCTGGCGGAAACTTTCAGCAACGACTCTGATAAATAACAAATGGCCATTTAAAGCAAGAAAAATTAAAGTAACCATAATCAGTAAAGCCTGACCGATTACCGGAACCTGAACACCATTTTGTGGATCAACAATGGAAGCAAAACCAAGCCCCATTGCTGTAGCAATACTTTGCCCGGCAATAACAAATGCGGAAAATACCATCTGCAATATAAAACCCATTGCCAGCCCGATAAAAACCTGACAGGCACTAATGACCACCGCTTTAAAGCTAATCAGATCAACCACAGGTGGTGGTGGAATAATCGGTAGAATAACCCATGCTATTACCATCGCAAGCAGTATCCGTACTCTTACCGGTACGCTACGGGCTGATATTACAGGCGCAGCAAAAAACATAGCACTGATACGCATGAATGGCCATAATAAACTGGCAATCCACGTCATTAATTCTGTGCTACTTATCGTCATTAGCCTGTTACCCGATCAGACTCGGAATGCTATGAAACAACTCTTTTGTATAATCGGTCAGCAAGCCCAGCATCCATGACCCTGCAATAACCAACACAATAGCCTGGGCAATTAATTTAGGTATAAAAGTTAATGTTGCTTCCTGAATCTGGGTAGCCGCCTGAATCATACCAACCAGTAAACCTACCACTAATGCGGATAACAGCAAAGGAGCTGACAGCATTGTAGTTACCCATAATGCATGACGGCCAATATCAATAACCATTCCCGGTGTCATTGTTCTACCTCTCTTAAATTGTAATTTTGTAAACCATCGAGTTTTTTAATGAAAAAAACTCGATGCCAGCGTACCCATAATTAATGACCAGCCATCAATTAAGACAAATAACATTAGTTTAAATGGCAGTGAAATAATCATTGGTGACAGCATCATCATCCCCATCGACATCAATACACTGGAAACAACCAGATCGATAATTAAAAAAGGAATAAAAAGTAAAAAACCAATCTGAAAAGCTGTTTTTAATTCACTGGTCATAAAGGCAGGAACTAATAATGAAAAAGGAACTTTTACATTAGGATTCAGTTTTCCACGCCCGGAAATCTGCGCAAACATGGCCAGATCAGTCTCACGTGTCTGCTTTAGCATAAAGCCATAAAATGGGATAGAGGCTTTTTCCAGCGCCGCTTCAGAACTCATCTTCCCAGCCATATAAGGTTTAACTGCGGTGCTATAGGCAGTATTAAATACCGGAGCCATAATAAAGAAGGTGAGAAATAGTGACAGACCAAGCAGTATCTGATTAGAGGGTGTCTGCGCTGTTCCGAGCGCCTGACGCAATATTGATAACACGATAATAATGCGGGTAAAGGATGTAGTCATAATCAATGCTGCTGGCAACAGGCTGAGCACGGTCATCATTGCCAGTATCTGAATGGTAACTGAATAGGTCTCACCACCATTAGCCATGGGGGTTACAGTTAATGCAACCAGACCTGGAACTGCCCCAAAGGAAGAGGATGAGAACAGCATAAGCGGCAGGACTACACTGTATAAAATAAATTTAATTTTATTTATCTTCATGCTTTTTCCTGAATAATGCCGCAGCCAGATTCTGCGAAAAAGTACGTGTTTTGTCGGTCTCTGTATCCGCAATGGACAGATCGGTTGTAATGTCAGGGTCATCTGATAAATCAGCATGATATTCATCATCCCGCTGATTTATAGAACCTTTTTCCTCCAGCACATGCAACATATTTATTCTTCCCGGTGAAACACCAAGTAAAACTTTTGTTGTTCCAGCCTGCACTACCACTACTCGTTCGCGGGCCCCCATACTGATTCCGCCAATAATCTGTAAACTGGTATTACCCGATGGTTGCAGGCGATTAAAACGTTTCACCACCCATGCCAGTACAACAATACTTAGCAGTACCAGGATTAACCCGCTAAATAACTGCAGCATATAGCTTTTACCGTTACCGTCAGTAGACCCTGATGTTTTTGTCAGGGAAGACAGGGTCTGATTTATATTAGTGCTATATGTAGTAACATTTTTTTTCTGTTGTATATGCGTTTGCGATTTTTTTATCCCCGTATGATCAGACACATTATTACCCTCAGCATAAACTGGTAAGGTAAATAACAGTAACAGCATGGTAATAAAAACCAGCAGAAATTTATTTGCCTGATTAAAAAAATAAGTAGTCGTTACTATATTCATGTTTTCTAGCCAGGGTGAATTAACGTAACTTTTTAACGCGTTCAGCAGGGCTGATAACATCTGTCAGACGAATACCAAATTTCTCATTCACGACTACCACTTCTCCGTGAGCAATTAATGTTCCATTTACCAGTACATCCATCGGCTCACCGGCAAGTCGATCAAGCTCCACTACCGATCCCTGATTCAGTTGTAACAGGTTTTGAATGGATATTTCAGTACGCCCTATTTCCATTGACAGGGTCACAGAAATATCAAGAATTACATCCATATTAGTTTCTGTACCACAGATAGAGGCACTCTCTCCATTTAGATCCTGAAATTCAGCACGCTCAACTGATTCAGTAGCACCATTGTTTTCGGTATTCTGTTGCTCTGTTTGAGCGCCGCCAGTTTCTGCTTCACTCTGCTCTGCCATGGCAGCAGCCCAGTCATCACCTGCCGCATCACTGGTTTCATTATTTTCATTAGGGGTTTCAGGGGTATCACTCATTTTTCTTTCTCCTGGTTACTTTATCTGGCTATGCCTGTTTATTTATACTTACAGTGTCAGTTCGGTATTAGTTGATGATTCACTATCATTATCGCCATCATCATCGCTATTGCTATTGCCAGTTATCAGATCTTCATGTGTATAATCAGGCCGTCGCTTGATTGTTTCAACAAAACGAATAGCATTCTTTCCATTTGAAACACCCAGTACACCTTTAAAAACCGGAACACTGGCCGCACGTACTGTCACTATTTCAGGCAATTCAACTGGAATAATATCGCCTGCTTTTAATTTAAGAATCTCACCAAGTTTCAGTTTTGTATATCCCATGGAACTATTTATCGGTAACATTGCATGCTTCATCTCGTCTTTTAACGCCCGACGCCAACGATGATCAATACTAACCTGGTCACTTTGTGTACCCGAATCCAGTAAACTACGAATCGGCTCCAGCATGGAGTAGGGCATGACAACATGAAACTCACCACCGCCGCCTTCAAGTTCCATTTTAAAAGTAGACACCACTACCACTTCAGTTGGACTAACAATATTGGCAAACTGCGGGTTAATTTCTGAACTGATATATTTGAACTGTAGATCAATAATCGGTTTCCAGGCTTTCTTTAATTCATCAAATGCCCGATTGATTAAGATCTGAATCACCCGCGTTTCAGTGGGGGTAAAATCCCTGCCCTCAATACGTGTATGGAAACGTCCATCACCACCAAAAAAATTATCTACTGTGGCAAAAACCAGTTTTGGATCAATCACAAATAATCCCGTACCGTGTAGCGGTTTAATATTAATCAGATTAAGACTGGTAGGCATAAACAGGCCGCGAACATACTCTGAAAACTTAACAATTTTTACACCACTTACTACCACTTCTGTAGTACGCCGTAACATATCAAACATACTAATACGCATGTAACGTGTGAAACGTTCATTCACCATATCCAGGGTCGGCATACGACCCCGTATAATCCGATCCTGACTACCCAGATCATATGACTGAGCGACACCATCATCAGCAAGTCGATCCGGTTCGGTATCGATATCGCCACCATCAACACCATTTAACAGGGTATCAATTTCTTCTTGTGATAAATGTTCATTCACGTTTTTAACCTGTCTCTTTTTTAAGTGCTACTGCATCACAAAGGAATTAAAATAGGCGGCTTCAACGCCATTTTTAATAGCATCCTTTCCTTCCATCTGTAATAACGTGTCATTGACACTATCTCTAATTTCGCCCAGTAATTTTTCCTTACCTTTACTGGTACTGACTTTACTCGAATCTTGATCACCAAAAATCATTAACAGGTTGCTACGAATTGCCGGCATGTGTAATTTTATCTGCTCCACCACATCCTTTTGATGCGTGGCTACATCTACCGAGAATTGCATAAAACGTACACCATTGGGGTTAGCAAAGCTGACGACAAATTTTGGATCCAGTGACTGGTAAAGTACCGGCCCTTTATCCACATCAGGAACTACCTTTGCTTCAACCGGTTGATTAGCCGTACTGCCCGTGGCATTTTTACCATCTGTTTTCGCTGTAACGGTTTTTTCTGCAACGGTCGTTTTATCACCACCAAGGAAAAAGATAGTTGTACCAACTGCACCACCAACCACCACGATTGCAAGCACCACCACAATAATAATAAGTTTTAGTCTGGAACCACTTTTGCTGTTTGTTTTCTCATCTTCTTCAGCTACCTTGTTTTTTTCTTCAGCCATGCTTTTTTACCTTTTAAAATCTCTCGTTTAATTTTGTCCGCCAGAACTTATGTGTTTATTGCTCTTACAGGCTCTATAGCAAAACTCATGCCACCAAATAAATAATAGTAAATTCAATTGGTTACTGTTATTATTATTTTAGCTGTAATTTTTTTGACGGTATCCCTGCAAGATGAATGACATAATTCCGCCCCGCACGCATGTAAAAGACAAAAAATTGTCTTTGCAATCGACCTTTCTAAACCTTACAGACAGGCACCTCATATTAATTGATTGCGGCATCTATCTGAAATTAAAGAAATTTTCTCTTTAACCGACTCTAATTAACAGAAACCTGCCTGATTGTTATCAAATTGATGGGTTATTAAAATAAATTGCCGCAAAAACAGGTTGTATTTCACCAGGCGGTTTATACTCAAAATAAGATAGTGTCGACATCAAAAACAATCTGGTTAGACATCTCCCTGCTAACAGGCAGGTCAAAACAGATAAGAAATATCAAAATGAATTTTTATTCGCTGACTACACGCGCCTTCAGCAGAATCCTTTTCCTGACTGGCCTTTTCCTTATACTTACCGGGATCAGTCTGCCCGCACAGGCAAAAACACCGTCACAGAATCCAGCGCCGGATATTGCCTTCTTTTACGGACACTCCCTGCCATTACAGGCACTACAGAATTTTGACCAGCTTGTGGTACAACCTGATCATGTTAGCGCAGCACAGCGGCGCCAACTCCAGCGGGCTGGCGTTCAATTACTTGCGTATGTCAGTATTGGTGAAATAGCGGCTGATGATCCGCAGCACAAAAAACTAAAAAAAGACTGGATTGTCGGTTCTAATCCCAACTGGAACAGTAGCGTGCTGGATGTGCGCAAGACAGAAGTCGACCAGTTCCTCTGGCGAACCTATATTCGACCGACAATGAAGGCGGGTTATCAGGGTGTCTTTCTGGACACGCTGGACAGTTACCAGCTAGTTAGCAAAACAGCACAGCAACGCCAGGCTTATGAACAGGGACTGGTGCGGATTATTAAACATATAAAAAATCGCTGGCCACAGGCTATTATTATTCTCAACCGGGGGTTTGAAATTATTCCCCTTGTTGCCAAACAGATCAATGGCGTGGTGGCCGAATCATTATTCTCCGCCTTCGACGGCGATAAAAAGGGATATTCCATCGTATCAAAAGTCGATCGTGACTGGCTCATCGCCGCCCTACGCCGGATTCAGAAAACTTACCACCTGCCGATAACAGTACTTGATTACCTGCCTGACAGCCGCTGGCGGGAAGCCGCCACGCTGGCAAAAAAAATTGAGGCACTGGGCTTTGTCCCGTGGATCAGCGATGGTCATCTAAACAGCATGGGACGCGGACATTTGCGCCCGGTACCCCGAAAAATTCTGGCATTGTATGACGATAAAAAATCCTTATATAATGATAGAAAAGATGACGTTTATCATAGCACTGTCCATCGTCGACTGGCTGAACCACTGGAATATATGGGGTATCAACTGGTTTACCTGAATATCAACCGGCATCCATTGCCAGCAATGAATTTACGTGGACGTTATGCGGGTATTGTTAGCTGGTTTAGTGGCAGGCCGCTAAAAAAATCAAAAAAACAATTGTGCCAGTGGTTCACAAAGCAACACCAGAGTGGACTGCATATCACTATTTTTGGCGAAATGCCTAATGCCAGCCAATGTAATAAATTATTTCATATTGAAACCGTCAATGGTCTTAGCGATAAAAAATTGACTGTCAGTCAGCGCCAAAAATCTGTTGGCAAATTTGAGGCAAAACTACGCATCCGGCGATTTCAGGTACCCAATATCCGCTCCTATAGCCCGTCAGCCGCCCGCTGGTTACAACTAACTACCTCACAGGGCAGCAAAATTGACCCGATTGTAGTGGATAACTGGGGCGGCTATGCCTTATCACCTTATGCAACGGTAGATGGCGCGGATGGCCCCTCCAAATGGCTATTTAACCCCTTTGAATTTTTACGCCGAAGTTTACGTCTTGCCGTTATCCCGGCAATGGATGTTAGTACAGAGAGTGGTCGCCGTATTATGACCATCCATATTGACGGGGATGCATTTGTCTCCCGCGCCGAACTACCGGGCACACCCTATGCGGGTGCCGTGATTCGTGACCGAATAC
>VAPG01006325.1_pt1 | contig 24105 bp, 29 predicted proteins | sample 3393851 | NCBI WGS metagenome assembly VAPG01 (sample SAMN08290438, study PRJNA428436) | hydrothermal vent metagenome | isolation source: Deep-sea hydrothermal vent chimney | place: Atlantic Ocean: South-mid Altantic Ridge | depth 2194 m m
CCTTTTTTCGCCTGTGAAGTCGCAACGATAATGCACAAATTTGATTTCCCCGAACCGCCAGGTCCATAAAGAGTAGTAATGATATCTGTCTCATATCCCCCGAGCAAAAATTTATCTAATTCATAGGAGCCAGAAGATATTTTAGTTTCTTTTACCATAAAATAACCAACAACTTATAGATTAAAAGAATTTGTATATTAGATTATTTAAGTTTTTTGAACTCAACAACAGCAGAATCAACTTCTTTTTCAATCGCCATAATTGCTTTCTTCAAAAGTTTTTTTGGATTTTCACCCTCAATATGTAAAACAGGATTGCTCGTCGGTCGTTCCCTTTTCCATGCCGCCAATTTAACATTTTCCCTATTAAGATAAACCCTTAAAATTTCAGCAATAGTCAAACTGGACAATTCAACATCCAACTCACTTTTTTCATCTTTCAAAATTTTTATTTCCATAAATATAAAGATTGATTTTGGTTTAAAAAGTTATTGATTTGTTTCAATTTTAGAAATGCCGTCTTTTTTGACTCTGATTATATGGTCAACAAATCCCTCTATTTTTTCCTCGTGAGAAACCAAAATTATTTGCTCTGTTTTAAACTGTTCAAAAATATCTCGCATTTTATCAATTTGCTCGGAAGCAAAACCGTCTGTTGGCTCATCAAGAATTACAACGCCTTTGGTTTTAATTTGTGACAACATTGAATTTAAAATCTGATTAAGCGAAAGTCTGTATGCTAACGCCGTCGCTGTTCGCTCACCACCTGAAAGAAAATCATAATCAATCTCATAATCCTGATTTGTTATAATCGGAGTAAAATCCTCATCTAACCTAACCGACAACGAATCTGAAGTCAGCATTGAAAACCACTCGCTAAAAATAGCAGAAAACTCGTTACGAAGTTTCATCATCACATTTTTCTCAGTCAAGTTTATCATCGCTATAAATTTCTCCTGAATCCAATCCTGCAATCTCCTTAAATAATCAATTTCTTCACGAACTTTTTCCTTTGCTTTAATTTCAACAGACAATTCTGTAAGACGAATTTTCAATAATTCCAATTCTTTATTCTTGGTCGCAATTTTAATTTCCTTCACTCTGGCAATCTCATCAATTTCCTGAAATTCTTTTTTTGCTAAATCAAATATTTCTTGAGACTTATCAAATGTAGCAATCTTCGCCCGAAGATCATCACTCTGTTTTTGGAGATTTATAATTTCATTTGAAGTTCTATCGAGGACAAATGCATCTGACTTCATTTTTATTTCAATCGTTTTCTGATGTTCATACTTTATCTTTTCTTGTTGTAAATTATTTTTGTCAATCTCGTATTCAGTAACCAGTTTCTTTTCCTTCTCAACTTCTGAAGTTAAAGCACTTTTTTGCTGGATTTTTTGCTCCAACTCTCTGTTTATTTCTTCAATTTCATATTGTGTTTGTTTTTCAATTCTATGTTTGTGATCTTGACCAACTCTTTGCAAACAGGTCGGGCAATTTTCCAGAGAGATAATTTTCTCTTTAAGTTCTAACGGTTTTTCTTTTTTGGAATTTAAAACAGAAACCTGAGAAGATATTTTTAGAAATTCTAAATTTTTCTCGTCGAGAACTCTTTTGTGCCTCTCGACTAATTCTAAAACTTCCCTTAATCTCTCCTCAGAGAAATCAGACTTTTCGCTAATCTGTTTTTGCATTAAAACAATATCCTTTTTCATCCTACTTTCCAAATCTTTCTTTCCCTGGGCAAGAACAATCAATTTTCCCAATATAGATTCCATTTCTCTTTTTTCGTCAATTAGTTTTTGACTTGACAAAAGATTACTTTCTCTTTCTCGTTTTTCTGCAACTAATTTTTGGTAATCCAAATTTAAATTATTTGTTTCTCTAACTATCCCTATTTTTTTCTCATTCTCAATGTTAAATTTTTCTTTTAATAAATTGAGTTCAGAAGCAAGAACTTCTTTGATTCTAATAGTTTCTCTTAATTTTTGAGAGAGAATTTGGGCATTGTCTTTGATTCGTTTATAACGATCTATGCCAAAAATGTGCCTCAATGTATCAAGTCGTATTTCGGGTCTTTCTTGGACAATGGACTTCATCTCTTCCTGTGGGGTATAGACAGTAAATTTATACAGGAGATTTGATTTTTTGATAAATTCTTTTGGATAGTTCAGAAGTCGGATAACTCTGTCTTTCATTTCGGATGTGGAAAGTTCTTCTCGCATTGAATCAATTGTAATTGTGTTTGAATCCTGAGTTATGCCGCCATTTTTTGATTTTTTTATTGTTCGTTCAAGTATTATAGTTTTACCGTCGATATCGACCTCCAAACATGCATAAGCATTTTCGGTGCCCTGCCTTAATATTGACGCTCCCTTTTGCCCGGGTTGCAAACCAAAAAGTGCAAATTGCAAACCAAGGAGAATGGATGTTTTCCCTGCGCCAATTTCTCCAGCTAATAAAACTGAACCCCTCGGAAATTCAATTGTTAAATTCTCATAACTTCTAACATTTTGAATTGTCAATTTTTTGAATATCATAGTATTTCATTAATCTCCAGAATATTTTTTAGTTCAGATAAAAGTCTGTCTTCGTAAGTGGTGGATCTCTCGTCCTCGTTTTTCTCTAAAGACAAAGCAGTCATTAATTGTTGGAAATATTTGTTAAAGTCGGCAGGATGTTTGTGCGAATATTCCCCCATAATTTGATTTTCAATATCTTCAACATTATCTGTTTGCGAAAATCCAAATTCAAACTCGCTATCATGAATTTTTACCGATGAGATATTTCTCAAAAAAACAAATGCCTCTTTCTTTTTTATAAACTCTTCAATTTCATTAAATCTTATATCACCTGTTTTCCCCTCAGTCAGAATTCCTTTCAATTTCAATAAAACTATTTTGTCTCTCAAATTCATTTTGTCAAGTTTATTAATTATTTTATCCGTCGCCGTTAGCCCATTGTCTATTTCAATTTCAACCAAAACCACATCCTTCAACGGAATTTTAACACTTTGTGTTTTAACATTCACTCCGTCAATCTCAACCAACTGAAAACTACCGTATTTTAAATCAGAAAGTTCCTGAAAATTATTCGGGAAAGTCGGACCGGGATAAACAAAGCGAGAATTTGCCTCATCGGTTTCAAAAATTTGATGGATGTGTCCCATTGCATAATAATTAGCGAGAGGCAACTTTTCTTTCTCCAGCGAATCCATCGGAATGGTGCCGACGACATCTTTAATCGTCGTATGAATCATAAAAATACTAAACTGATGCATTGATTCGAAATACACTTTGCCCAAATCTTCAATTTCCATTCCCGACTTTCTGCCGGGATATCCATAAATCGCAACATCTTTGTGCATATATGGTTTCAGCTTAATTTTTCCATTTTCGTCAATAGTCCAGTTTTCAACATTTTTACAAAACCCAGCCTTCTCTAAAACATCAAGAAATGTTTTTCCCGACGCTGAAAAATCGTGAGAACCAGCAATTAAATAAACTGGGATTCCCGCATCGTGAATTTTTTTAAATTCAGCGAAAGAATCTTTTAAAATTTCAATCGGGGGATATGCAGAATCAAACAAGTCTCCTGATATTAAAATGAAATCTACTTTTTCTTCTATACACCTACGACAAACCATCTGAAAAGATTGGAAGTTTAGTCTCTGTAATTCTTCCTGTCTCCAGCCACCGAGATGACAATCTGCCAAATGTGCGAATTTCACGAAAATACCTCTATTAATTTCATAAACTGAGAAGTTATGCCCTGTATTTAAAGATAATTATGATTTAGAACTATTTTCAATTAAAGACAAATTCTGACCTCGCGAAAATAATTTCCTCCGAAGTTTTTTTATAAATTCCGATAAATTTTTCCTTATAAAATAAAGCAAAGACATCTCCTGTTTTCAATTCTGGTTTTCCGACAATATTTGAAGTGAGAAGTGGTTTGCCAATATAAAGCGATTTTATTGCAGATTTATCAACCTCAACAACTGACAAAACTTTTTTGATTGCCTCTTCCGCTGGAACTAACATCTTTCGCAATTCTTCCTCTTCTCCATTTTTCCATTTATCCGACGCTGATTTAAAATCATATAAATTGTATAATTTAGATTCATTAAAAATTCCCGCCTCAGTTCGTCTCAACTCACCCATATGTGCCCCGCCAATCATTTCACCCAAATCCGAACAGAGTTTTCTGATATATGTTCCGCCCTCTACCTTACATTTAAATAAAAATTTCCGGCTATTTTTTTCTTCTGTTAAATCCCAATTATAAACCATTCTTTCTCTTTCTTCTCTTTTTACTGCAGACCGATGTGGGGGCGTCTGTTTTATTTTTCCGACAAAATTTTCGTCTATCAAGTTTTGGAGTTTTTTTATATCTTGATTTTTATGCGTTTCTAAAATCCCAACATATTCTTTATCGTGCTTAATGAAATAACCCGCAAGTTTGCAGGCTCGCCCGAGAGTAATTGGCAAAACCCCGGTCACTTTAGGATCAAGTGTTCCCATATGCGAAGTTTTTTTCAATTTTAATTGTCGTTTTACAAATTCTGAAACAGAATACGAAGTAGGTCCCGCAGGTTTATCAATATTAATTAGACTGAAATTCAAAAGTTCATTAATATCTTTCATAGTGTAGTTTGAATTAATGAGTTTTTATAGTTGAGGTTTGGATATTTATTTTACAGGCCCAATTAAAAACTTCAACCTCAAATCTTCTGGAAATCTCTCAATCGCATATCTTAAAGTCATCCTCGACAAATTAGCATAATTTTCTTTCAAAAATTTCTCTAATAATTTCCTGTCTTTTTTCCCAACTTCCCGCAACATCCAGCCGACGGCTTTATGAATTAAATCGTGTTCATCTCGGAGCAAAATCTTTGATATCTTCAGCGTATCTTTAAACTGATTTTTTCTAATAAATGCAAATGTTGCAACAATAGATATTCTTCTTTTCCAGAGATTTTCACTATTTGCCAATTTTATTAAAATTTCACGATTTCTATATTTTAGTAAACAATCTCCAATTATCTTCCACGCTGATATATCTATTAAATCCCAGCTGTTAATAAATACGGCATTTTTTAAATAGAAATCAAAAACCTTTTTCCTGTCTTCTTTCTGGGCTTTATTATATTTTTCCACCAAAACTAAAACTGCCACCATCCTCTCTTCGTGTATTGGAGATATCAGCAAAACTTTAATCTCTCGGAAACTTAAATTTTCTGAAAACTTTTTTGCTATTTTCTTAATATAAACATTTTTTACCCCAAGGAAAATATCTTTTTCTGCATATTCCCCCTTCCCTGTTTTGAAAAATCTAGAATAATTGGCTGCCTGTTTAGAATCTGCGAGTCGTTTCAACTCCACACTAATTGATGCCATCTATTTAGAACTTAAAATTAGTTTAAAAATATTCTCAAAGAATAATTTAAAAACCCAAAATATTGTGAATTATATGGAAAAACTACAAGAAATTTTGGAGGAGATGGAATTAAAAAATATTGTATATTTAGATGAAATAATGAGCGTGCAAAATAATTTTTTAATAGACACTAATCCAGCAAGAGAAAAAAATAAAGAACTTTCAATCTACCCTTTAACTAAAAAGAAAAATCTTACACACGATTTATTAAATTTATATGGAACTCACTGGAAATATATAATAAACTACAAGGATGAAAAAAATTGGACTTGTACGAAAAAAGATGGTGATTTAGAATTAGTCCTGAAAAGAATAAGAAATGGAGACAGACAAAGAAGAAATGCAGTTTATGCCTTTACCCAAAAATATTTAGACAAATTTAAAAGTTTATGGTTATTTGTTCCAGACACAAAAGGGTGGGAATATTCTGAAAATATACTAATGCCAATAAATAAGGCAGATATGAAAAAATATAAGACACAAAAACAATTAATGTAAAACTTTTCTCACCGGAGTTGTTTTTTTACTATGTTCTACTTTTGCAATATGCTTCTCTGTATTAACTTTTGCATTGGCAGTTTTATTAGGATTATTTTTATCGTCATCTTTTTCTTCTGGTTTTCCAGTTCCTTCTTTATTCTTTACCTCTTTTGATTTTTTGATTTTGACAGATTTTGACTCTGACTTTTTTCTTTCATCACGAGCCATAATAAATTTTACTATTTCTGGAACATCTGCCAATTCAACATAAACAATTCCGTCAATCTTTTTCGCCTTGACTTTAATTTTATTTGCTGGTTTCTTAATTCCCCTAAACCACAACTCATTATTCAAATAAGTATCAATTTTTACTTTTCTCAAATCTCTGTCACGCACCTTCATATGCTTAACCATAAACTCCTTCAAAACTCTAATAGCTTTTTTTGCTCTTCTATATCGTGGAACATTTAAGACACCTCTCTTTAAAGGAACAATATACTCTCTTTCAAGTTCAATCTCAGGCTCTTTCTTTTTCTTTGAACTTTTTTTAGAAATGGCAGGCTTTGAGTCTTCTTTCTTAGTTCCAATCTTTTTCTCGTCGTCAGTAGGTTTTAGATCCTCTGCCTTGTTATCTTCTTTTTCAATTTTATTTTCTTCTTCTGCCATTATCCTAAATATTTCTTTTTCGTCGTTCTTGGTTTAATTTTTAATTTGCTTCTTTGCCATGCCCTTTTAACATGAGTAATTTTGGATGGATGGATTTTCTTTCCTTTTCCATATTTTTTTAAAACTGTCCAAAAGGGTGCCCATTTTGTTTGTCTTTTTGCTCTGTCTAAATGTCTTTTTTTACTGCTTCGAGCTTTAGCTTTACGACTTACCATCAGTTATCCCTCTCCTTATTTTCATCTTGAATAGTACCGATACTTCCTTTTTCTATATCCTCTTGAATAGTTTCTACTGGCTTAACACTGACCGATTCGATATCCAAGCCTTTCGTTTCTTCAATCTCAATAGAATCCAAAAAGTCCCTTCCTGCTTGTGTAAGCCTTCTTCCGTGTTGTAACCTTGTAATTTTTTCTACCAGCCCTGCCACTTCTGCCTGTTGTAAAATAACTCTGATAATTTTTCCACCTGATTTTTTAAATTTGTCTGGCTTTCCACCCCTATCTTTTCTTGAGCCATATCTTGTTCTCAATTTACCAACTCCGACGACACCCTTAATATATAATTGTCTTAGAATTGAGGCAGCTCTTGTGAACCAGAAATCTTCATCCACTGGAGGTCTCTCCCTCGAAACGCCAGACTTTACATATTCCGCCCATTCTGGAACTTCAAATGCTTCAATCTTTTTAAGAGCCTCAGCTAAAGCCGGAATGTATTTCACGGGATCTTTTGTAAATATTATTTTTGCCATATTTTTGGGCTCTCTTCGCAGAGATAGATAGGCAAAGCCTATTAACCTGATAAGAATTCATAAATTTAGTTTATAAAACTATCGTTGGATTTTTCTATATTTGATAATTGTCAAAACATAGCCAACTAATTTGTATCCGTATTTTTCACCGAGAGCATTAATTAAATCTTCCGCAATCATCTTCGCGTCGGATTTATTTCTACACGCAGATTTAAGAATAGAGATTTTTACTAATGTTTCTTTTTCAAAAATTGATTTTATCTGTTTGACAAAAGATTCTGTCAATCCATTTTTCCCCAACTGTAATTTCTTAATTTGTCTCATTTTAGTTATTTTCCGACCTCAATTCCTTTTCAAATTTTAGAATATCACCCTTTTTAACTCTTATCTCTTCTTGGTGCTCTACATTCCAACTTCCAGATTTCATATTCCTTGGCTTATTCATATCACTTCGTAAAAATTTATTCACAATAATGTCCTTTTTCCCACTTCTCCAGTCTTGAGAATATTTAGCACAAAAAATTGCCGACTCTTTTATATCCTTTCTGGACGGCGATTCTCCAACGTTGACAAACGGACTTCCCGGAGCATTCGTGTGTAATAAAATATCCCGTGATTTCGCATCCCAAACCAATTTATCATTATTCTCAGAATCTTTTCCACCAAAAACACGAAGCCCCGACGATGTTACAAACTCTCTAAATTTTACCATAACTAACACAAGAAGTCCTACTTTAAAAATTAATTGACTTTAGTTTCTTTCAGTCTGTCGCGGTTTCTTAATAGATAATCAGCGACAGCAACGGTAAAACATCCTTGGACAGGCATACCTTCCGCATAGTTCAGTCCAGCTTTCTTAAAAAAATTTCTATCATAACTCATCGCTCTTGGCAATTTGGTTCCAATTTCTGTAATCCAATTTGGTAATTCTGAATTCGCTCTTCTTAAAATATCCTCCCATTTGCTTTTCATCCCTAAAACCCTATTAACATTTCCAGAAATACCATTATAATAATCTTCAAAATTAAGTCCGAGTTTAGTAATTTCAATCGGAACTGAATTAATCATTTCAAAATTTCAACCACTTTAATTTTAAAAATCAGTGTCTTCCCGGCCATTGGATGATTCATATCAATTGTAACTTCTTTGTCGTCTATATTTATAATTTTCGCAGGAATTTGTTGTCCGTTTGAGAGTGGAACACCAATCATCATACCAACCTTAGCCTCGGCGGGAAATTTATCTTTCGGAACTTTTTGTGTTGCATTTGGATTTAAATTTCCGTATGCTTTCTCGGGTTTTAATGTGACTTCTTTTTCTTCTCCAACTTCCATTCCGATAATGGCGTCGTCAAATCCAGAAACCACCATACCTGCACCAGCCTCAAATTCTAACGGTTGCCCATGTCTTTTACTATCGTCAAAAATCTCTCCATTCTCAAAACTTCCAGTATACTCAACCTTAATTTTATCGCCTTTTTTAACTACCATATTAAATCACAAAAAACAACATTTTTAAATCTTTCTTAAAACTCATCTTCTTCCGCTGACTTTTTCTTCTCAATTTCCTTAATCCTTCTTAAAGCGGCTCTCACATTTTTATTTAGTTGAATCATTGAATCATCCAACTGTGCCTTATTCTTCGTCCCCGTGCAAACCAATTTCCCGTTTGAGAAAAGTAAAAATGTAGCGGTCGGATCATCTAATTTATATACCAGCCCAGGAAACTGTTCAGGCTCATATTCTGTATTTTCTAACTCTAGTGCCAAAGTATTTAGATTTAAATCTAAATTAATTGCTCCAGATGCGACTATATTTTGAACTTTTATCTTTGGCTTAATTGTGACATACACTCCAATCTTTTTCAATTGTTTAATAACTTGCTGAACAACATCACGAACCTGAGAAACCGATTTTGTCCCCGTGCAAACCAAATTCCCAGAACTAAAAACTAAAACTGCAGATTTCGGTTGCTTAACCCGTAAAACTAATCCAGGAAAGGTGTCTGGATTATATTCTGTATTCGGCTGTGTTCTGGCCAATTTTGTTAGAGAAACATCCTTCTCTAAAGATGTCGTAGCGACAATATTTTGGACTTTTAACGCCGTGTTTTTTTTCGTCACCTTTTTTTTCGCCACAACCATATAATAGTATGATAAATTTCCTTTATAAAGGCTTTGATTTACCGTCGTGAAGTATTTGCTTCAACTTCTCTCTTAATCTCCGCCATAGTTGCTATATCATCAATACCTAAATCACCTCTTTGCCGAATAATTCGCGGAAATCTTAAAGCATATCCACTTGAATATGTCGGCGACTTTTGAATATCTTGATATTGCACAGAAACGACAATCTTCGGCTTAACCTCAATTTTTCTCCCATGAGATTTAACTATTATTTTTTTTAACATCTCTGTCATTTCTTCAAAACTGAGTCCATTCCCTGGAATTTCTTTCAGCCCCGTTGATACCTTCCCTATTTGCAATAACTCGTCATCATTTTTACAGGCGACATCAAACGAGGTTAGCCAACCCGCCCGTTTTCCAGTACCCCATTCGGCACCCGTAATCACCAAATCAAAATCACTATCTTCTGGTTTCAATTTCACAGCATATCCAATCCGAGCTCCAGGTTTATACGGAGCATCCAATTTCTTCCCCATCAATCCCTCTTGATTTTCGTTCAACGCCTCTTCGTAAAATTTTGCCACTTCTTTTTCATCGTCGCTGATAAGTTGTTTTGCGAGAACTATTTTAAATTTTTCCTGTTTCACAATTTTTTCAATTAATTTTCTTCTTTCGATAAATGGTATGTTAATTAAATTTTTCTCATTATAATAAACAATATCAAATATTGTAAGTTCTATCGGAAGCATTTTTTGCATTTCAATAATCCCATATTTCCTCCTTATCCTCTGGCTAATCGCCTGAAAGTCAGTATACCTCTTTGTCTTCGCATCAAAACCGACCGCTTCGGCGTCAAGAATAAAACTTTCGCCACGAACATTCTTTTTTACATATTTTATAATTTCAGGAAATTGTGCCGACACTTCTTCCAATCTCCTCGTAAAAATTTTAATTTTTTCATTTTTATCCTTGTTAATCATAACCCTGAAGCCATCGTATTTGTATTCAAATGCTGCCGGACGACCAACGATTTTGAACGCATCCTCAATATTTTTTGCTTTCGGAAACAACATAGCCTTTAACGGCTTTCCTGGTTTTAGTGTTATTTTGTCTAATGAATTGTTACAGGCCATTTTAAAAACTTCAGCAAAATCTGTTGCCTTATTGTAAGCATCTTGGACAGCAGCGACGGCAGACTTTTTGTCTTCTTGATTTTTTGGCTTAAAACAATAAACCGCAATGGCATCTCTTAAAATCCCGGAACCAACTCCAATTTTCAAATCACCCAAAACTGTTTTTATAATATATTTCGCCTCTCTCGGTGTTCCGGAATGCAATAGTTCCATAATTTTCCCAATTTTCAAATCAACTGCACCCTTTCCTTCTATCGTTGGTATTTTCGCCAAGTTTTTAATTACTTTTGCTACACTTAACTTTTTCGAAAATAATGCTCGCTGTTTCTTCTTCTTTTTCAAAATTGATTCCGCAACTTTCCCCAGCTCTCCAAATTCTTTAAACTCATTAATAACTTCGTCGTCGCTGATACCCGCCGTTTTCGCAATTGCACGAATTACTAATTGATGAGAAATACCAAGTTCTTGATTATTATAATCTGCAAAAAGTCTGCCCTGCAATAAATAAATTAGTTCTGGCTCGTCACGAATCTCTCCTAAAAAATTCGAAAGAATATTTGTTTTTTCAAGTCCCTTCGTCGTAGATTCTAATGCGTCGTAAATTTCACAAATCTTTGAGTAATCCATAGAATACCAAACACTAAGTAGTTTTTATATTTACTCTAAACACTATCACTCCGTTCGCCAATATTCTGTGACACTTGCATTATTAGTTTAGAAACCCTGTATTAGCTCCGCAGGATAGTGTATGAGCCTGCGAATTTGTGTGCAGCGAAGCTGTTAGTGGCTAATTTGTATTGGATTGGAACAGGGAAATTTTCAGCCACTAACTCGTTACACTCGCACACAAACTCACTTCGTTCGCTCACAAGCCTGTGGCACAGAACCACCAACCAAAAAGTCTTCAGCTCCGCAGGATTGTGTATGAGCTTGCGAATTTTACCAACAAAAAGCAACTTCAAATATATTTTGACGACGACGAATTAGAAGTTAACGCTGTTGCCTAACATTTATAAAACTAATTTTTCACATATACTTATGAAAATTGATGTAACTGATGCAAATTTTGAGAAAGAAGTTATCGAGCGGTCAAAGACAACTCCAGTTTTGGTTGATTTTTGGGCTGGATGGTGCGGACCGTGTATGATGCTTGGACCTGTCTTAGAAAATCTTGCAAAAGAATTTGAAGGGAAGATTATTTTGGCGAAAGCTGAAACTGACAGAAACCCCCGTGTCTCAGGAGAGTATGGGATAATGTCAATTCCATCTGTAAAGTTATTTAAAGGTGGAAAGGTCGTCGACGAGTTCGTTGGAGCACAACCTGAAGCAATGATTAGACAGTGGCTTGAACAACAATTATAATTCTTCGGATTTATTCTTTGAGCTTAGTTTTTCTACGGTTTTTATTTCCTCGGTATAATTATCCACGCAAGTAAATATGCAAAGACGCCAGCCCCATAGCCAAATACAAACAAAACCCAAAATAATCTAACCAAAACAGGATCAATCGAAAAGTATTTTGCAATTCCAGCACAAACGCCAGCGATTATAGAATCTTCTGGAGGTGCACGATATAATCTTTTTACTTTTTTGGCCATACTAATAACATTGATTGTAGATATATAAAGTTTTTGAATTAGTTTCCTCTACGTCTATTCGCCCTTAGCGACGGCCTAACCTTCGGAGCTTTAACTGTGCTATTTCTCAAACCCCTTGCCTTTCTCGCCGAAGATGTAATTCCCCTCAGTGCTCTTTTCTTCGGAGCCTTAATAAATTCTCCCAACTGTTTATCGCTCTTAATTTCAGGAGAAGACCTGTCAACTAAAATAACTTCAAAAAAATAGTTCATTCCATCTTTTCCAATTTGATAAGAATTTAAAACTTCCATATTTGTAAATTTCCTTGCAACTCTGGTTTCGGCAATTTCCTTATAATTCATTCTTAAATTTTTTCTAATGTGTAATCTCTTCGTTCTTCTCGCTTTATTCGGACGAGACCTTTTATGCCCGCCACGCCTGATTTTAACTCTAACGACGACAACCCCCTTCTTTGCTTTATATCCCAACGCCCGTGCCCTGTCAAGTCTCAACGGCTTTTCTACTCTCGTAATCGCACCAGACTTTCTCCATTCAATCATTCTTTCTCTCAGTAGTTTTACATCTGGCTTTTTCCAAGCCTCTCTCAAATATTTTACAATTCCCATATTCTATTTATCAAAATTCTCTTTTTAAAGCTTTACATATTATTATAGAGAATTATAATTTCACACCTCATCAAAAAACTTTTTATTCTCTTTTTTACTCTCTTCATAATCTTTCATACCCAGAGAAATTTGCTCAGCAATCTCATTAACTCCCTGACTAAACATTTCAAGATTTCCCTTAGACTCAATAAAAGAATTCATTAATTTTTCTTCTATTTTATTTCTCCCAGAACTTCCGTTCCCGTCAAGTCCGAGATTAAATAAAATAATTGGCAGTTCCCCGATGACCATACCAACACAACACATTTTATTAATAATCAAGTCTACAACATGTTCCTCCATCGTTCCCTTTGTCGCGAATGAATAAATATATATGTCTCTTTTTTGTCCAATTCTGTCAAGTCGCCCAATTCTCTGCTCAACTGACATTGGGTTCCACGGCAAATCATAATTAATCAAATTTCTACAAAACTGAAAATTTAAACCTTCTGCTCCAGTATCCGTGGAAATCAGAATATCCGTCTCTTCATCTTTGAAGGCATTAATTCTTCGTGATTTTTCTTCTCTGTCAAGACCACCCATAAATTCTATAATCTTCAAATTAAACGGTTTAAGTTTTTCCACTATATATTTTAGCGTCGTAGGATGTCGGGTATAAATCAAAATCTTTTCATCACCGGATCTTTTTCTTATTTTCTCAACTAACTCAACCAATTTTTCTATTTTAGAATCTTTTTCTAAAACCGAATAATCATCAAGTATACCTTGTGCGAATTCCCTTGTCCCTTCGTGATAGGTGTCACTATCAACGATTTTTTGTAAACTTTCAATGGCAGATTTTGAAGAACTGGTAACTTTTGGCAAAATGGCAAATACGATTAACCGTCCATTAATCTCACGGCCATCCGCTCTAAAATAATTTTCCTTAAGTAATCTAACTGTATTTTCATAAATCATTTTTTCTTGGCTTGTCATTTCAACGGTTATAATTTTCGGTATACGTGCTTTATATTCAATTCCTGTCTCGTCTCTTCGTCGTCGAACCATCACTTCTTCCAACTTTGCTTTTAATTCCGTGGGATTTAAAGGATGTCTCTTATTCCCCCGATATAAAAATTTCTTTCGGAATTCTTTCATTGTCCCGAGATGTCCTCTTTTCAAAATATGCAAAAGATTATATAATTCAAGTAAATCATTTTGGAATGGCGTAGCTGTCAAAAGTAAAAATCTTTTTTTCTGCAACCTATCAACGAATTTCCATCGCACAGTATTCCGTTCTTTTAATTTATGTGCTTCATCTACGACGACCAAATCCCACGAAATATTGTGAGCCATCCCGTGTCTAAATTTTCCCTCGGTTCTATTAAAAGTTTTGACCCTGTCAATGGATGCAATTACAAAATTATGTTTGTCCCAATCATCTGGAGATTCAATAATATAAAAATCCAACTCAAATTTTTCTTTAAGTTCGGCAACCCATTGATCAACGAGACTCGGTGGAGTTAAAATCACAATTTTTTTCAGAAACCCACGAACAATGCCTTCTTTTATGACCATAGCAGTCGTGATTGTTTTTCCAAGCCCAACTTCATCGGCTAACAACGCCGTAGCATTCAAATCTCTTAGTAATTTCAAAGCACCATCTCGCTGATAAGGTAAATCGTAAGCCAGATTTTTCTTTATTTCACCATAAGAAATTAATCTATCAATCTTGGAATCCGAAGAAATTTCCTTCGCATCCATCTGCAATTTAAATAATTCTGGCGAATCAAAACTTCCATTCTTAATATCACCAAATAACTCTGACACATCATCTTCAAAATTTTCATTAACAATAATTTCTACCATCTTAACAAGAAAAATTCCCGCTTTAATAATATTGTGCAAAAGATACTTTTATTAACGACAAACAATAAAAATTATTAGAATGAACAAGAAATTTTGGGCGACGGTTTTTACTCTAACAGGGACGATGATTGGAGCAGGAATTCTTGGACTTCCATATGTTTTTGCACAGTCGGGATTTATTGTCGGATTATTCTGGCTTCTTGCTTTGGGCTCAATAATAATTTTTGTCAATCTTACACTGGGTGAAATAACCCTCAGAACGAAAGGCAAACATCAACTAACTGGTTACGCTCATAAATACCTTGGAGAATGGGGGAAATATACAATGTTTTTTGCCCTAATTTTTGGAATATATTCTGCACTTTTGGCATATCTAATTGGCGAAGGCGAGAGCATTTCCAGAATACTACCCGGGAATATAAACCCGCTGTTCGTTGCTTTATCTTTTTGGATTGTTATGACATTACTGTTAAAGAGAGGATTAAGGAGTTTGAAAAGGTTTGAAACTTGGGGAGTCGTCGGTATGATGTTAATTATCGTCGGCATTTTTATTAAATTTTCGCCACTAATTAAAATATCAAATTTGACGACACTAAGCCAGACGAATTTTACAGCTCCGATAGGAATTGTAATTTTTTCTCTGCTCGGTTTTATTGCAATCCCCGAACTCAGAAAAGAAATTGCAGGACAAGAAAAACTTTTCAAAAAGGCCATTATAATTGGTAGCACAATCCCAATATTTTTGTATATTATATTTACTTCCGTATTCGTCGGCGTCCTCGGGAAAAGCGTAACAGAGATTGCTACTCTTTCGTTCGGGGCACTTATTACACTTCTCGGTGTTTTCACAATGTTCACCTCTTATTTTGTTCTGTCTTTTTCGTTAAAGGAAACATTTGAATATGATATAAAAACATCTAAAAAAATGAATTTTGTTTTGACCTCACTCGTCCCATTAATTTTGTATCTTTTTGTGAGCCAATTTAAACTTCTTGGCTTTTCTTCTATTCTTGGCATAGGCGGAGTAATCTCTGGGGGGCTGATGGGAATTTTAATTCTTTTGATTGCCAGAAAAACGAAATTAAATACACGAGGAGAAAGAAAGCCAGAATTTCAGATACCAACAAATTGGGTCATAATAATTATATTATCCTCGGTATTTCTCATCGGTATAGTTACAAAGTTTGTTCATTAGTTTATCTTATTGTAAATCCACGCGAAGATAAAACCTATTATGAAGGCGTCAATAAAACTGAGAACTGCTCCTATTAACGAGCCAATCACCGAAACAGAATATCCAAGTCGTCCGTAAATTTCAAATATAATTGATGTTATTATCAAAAACGAGCCGATAACATTAGACACCGCCAAAAGTGTTAGTGTAAAAACAAAGATGGAAACGATGATTGCCGTTGAGAATGCAAATTTCAGAGTGTTTAATTTTGAAAAATCTTTTCTTTGAATTTTCTTTTTCATAATAAATTAAGGTGGTCTGACTTTATAATCTTTGGGTTAATTTTTAAACTCAGATTCACAATCAATATTATGGTAAGAGTAAGATATAGTTTCGGCTGTCGGCATACGGGCAGAATTGAAAACATAAAAAAACAGCGAGGAAAATACCCCGATGTGATGAAGGAAGTCGTGCGAATTTCGGACATAGTTTTGGAAATTTTGGATGCACGATTTATTGAGGAAACAAGAAATCTAAAAGTTGAAGAGGATGTCTTAAAGCAGGGAAAAATTTTGGTTTATATTTTAAATAAATCAGATTTAATAGATGTAAAAGCAATGGAAAGAACAATCCCGAAGTGGATGCGACCGTATGTTTTTGTTTCCGCAACAAAAGATTACGGCTTGAAAAATTTGAAGGCGAGAATTAAAATGGAATCAAAAAGAATTTTGGCAAAACGAAAGGGAAAAGATATTATCGTCGAAGATATAAAGAGCAAAAAGCAAAAAAACAAAGAGCAAAAAGACAAAAGCGTAGTTAAAGATTTAAGGAGCAAAAAGCGAATTCATGTCGGTGTTATTGGATATCCCAATGTGGGCAAAAGTTCCATTATCAATTTTATAACAAGGCGAAGCGTTGCAAAAACAGCAAAACAGGCGGGATTTACAAGAGGGATGCAAAAAATCCGAATGAGCGAGGGAATTTTAATTTTAGATACCCCTGGTGTTATCCCAGAATCAACATATTCAACAGAGAGAAAAACTTTCGCACAGGATGTAAAGGTCGGAGCAAGAACTTACAGCGACGTCAAAGACCCGGAAAATATAGTTTTTTATCTTATGAAAAATTATGCAGATGAGATTGAGAGATTTTATAAAATCAAAGCCATGGGAGATGTTGAAATTTTAATTGGAGAACTCGGTCGGCAACGAGGATTTTTGGGAAAGGGCAAAACCATAGACGAAGATAGAACAGCGAGGATTATATTAAGAGATTGGCAGGAAGGAAAAATTAAATTAAAATAGTTATTGGCAACGGTATTTTTCCCCTCAAAAACAAATTAAATTTTAACCGTCGCCACATACAACTATCTCCTGGCAATCCAGCCGTCGCCACTTGCCTCCCAAGTCGCACCATTCATAGCTCTATCAATCGCCCGAATTATCTCGTCCCGCTCTCGTCCACCATGGCGGTTAAGGTCGTCGTATAAAACTTCTAATTTAACTATCATTTTACCTCCTGAACTAAATAATTCAGTTTTCTTTATATAAAAATATGAGGCGAGAAGTATATTTGAAAACATAATTTCATTTATATAGCAATTGACTAACAAGTAGTTTCGGATAATTTCATAGTGGTAGTTGGAATTTCAGGAAGATTTTAAAGGCACATTCACCACATTTAACTATGGGATTTTGGCCGATTGTTTTAAATGTTCTTCGGAATTCAGATGTGGTATTACTCTTAGTTGATGCCCGAATGCCAGAAATTACAAGAAATTCCGAGATTGTAGAAAAAGTTGAGGGGATGAGAGACAAGAGATTAATTTTCGTATTTAATAAAAGCGATTTAATTGGCAGAAAAGAAGTTGAAAAACTGAAACGAGAATATCCAAATGCGTTTTTAATTTCAGCAACGAAAAAAATCGGCATCGGAAAGTTTAAGAGAACTTTGGAGAATATGGCTGAAAATTGGAACAAACCGAGTTTAAGAATTGGGCTCGTGGGCTATCCTAACATTGGGAAATCAACTCTAATTAATTTATTGGCACCAGAAGCAAGGGCGAAAGTTTCATCTGTTTCGGGGACAACAAAAAAAACACAATGGACAAGAGTGGGAAAATTGAGGATTATGGATTCACCCGGGATAATTCCGTATGGTGATAAAAAAGTTCAAATTGGAATGACCGCCTCAAAAGACCCTCATAAAATAAAAAATCCAGAAAAAGTTGCAATTAAAATTATAGAATTTTTGACGAAGAAAAACCCGAAAATTTTGGAAAAAATGTATGGAGCAACCGGCGACGACGCATATGAATTGTTTGAAAACATAGGGCTGAAAAAGGGTTTTTTAGTAAAGGGTGGCAAGATAGATGAAAACAGAATTTCGATAAAAGTGATAGATGACTGGCAAAAGGGAAGAATAAAACTCAAATAACTATTTATCCCGAGGCTGAACTTTAACCAAATCTTTATAAAGCAATTTTTCAAGTATTTAATATGGTCACTGCAAAGGTTATTCAGTTTCGCCGAGGAAGAAAAAATTACAAACCCAGACACTTCCTTATTGAAATTTCTGGCATAGATTCCAGAGAGAAAGCGTCGGAGTTTGTCGGTAAAACGGTCGAATGGAAATCCACAGGAAAAGAACCAAAGATAATTATAGGTAAAATATCGTCAGCACACGGTGGTAATGGTGTCGTCAGAGCAATCTTTGAGAGAGGTTTGCCTGGACAAGCAATCGGAACTGATGTGAGAGTAAATTAAATGGCATTAAGAAAAGGTTCAGCATATAGCAAGCGTTACGCGAGACCATACACAAGAGTTTCAAAAAAGAGAACAAAATCTTATATAAAAACAGTTCCAAATTCTAAAATCGTAAAATTCAAAATGGGCGACCTAAAAGGTTTTGATGCAGGCAAATATCCAATTCAAATCCACGTGATTTCTAAGGAAAATTGTCAAATTAGAGACAACTCCATAGAGGCTGTTAGGCAGTTTTTTAACCGTTTTCTACAAATCAAAGTCGGAAAAGAATTCTATCTTGAGGTAAAAATTTATCCGCACCATATTTTAAGAGAAAACAAAATGCTTACTGGTGCGGGAGCTGACCGTATGCAAACTGGAATGAGTAGGTCTTTTGGCAAGACAATCGGACGAGCTGCTTTCGTCAAACCGAAACAAACACTTTATATCATCGGCGTAAAAACCCAGAAAGCCGAGATAGAGGCTCGAAAATTAATTAAGTCGGTTAAAGCAAGATTGGCATGCAAAGTTTCAACTCAGACTATGCCGACGACGATTGAGGCGTAATCAAATCTATTTTATGAAAGTATTTTTTATTTTAGGAAGAAATCCTGAACTATCAAGGATGGAAATTTTAGAGTTTTTGAAGGCAAGAGGAAGAACGCACAAAGAAATTTTATTTGAGGGGAACATTTTAGTTATTGAAGTGAATAAAGATGAAAAATTCAACATTCAGGAATTTGGCGGAGTGATGTGGCTCGGACAGATTAATTTTGAGGGCAATTCGGAAGGATTTGAGAACTATATGAACAAAAATGAAATTATACCATCTGATAAATTCTCTTATGCCGTTTTCGGAAACAAAGATGTGCAAACTCTTAAGGATAATTTCAAAAAAGCAAAAAAAATAGCGACGATAAAACACGGGCGTAAACAAATTAAATTTCAGAGCGGAAAAAAACACGAATTGCCGAAAGCGGACTTTTACATTTTTTATCACGAACATAGTGGTGTAACATATTTTGGAAACGTCGTCGCTGAATATAATAATGATGGCGTTAAAAACCGGGACATGAACAAACCAGTGAGAAGAGAATCACTCGCAATTTCCCCAAGACTCTCTAAAATTTTAATAAATCTCTCAGGGGCGAAACCACACGATTTGCTTCTTGATCCATTTTGCGGAATTGGTGGGATATTGCAAGAAGCACTTCTTAAAAAAATTAATGTCTACGGAATTGATAAAGACAAACAAGCGACAGTTGGTGCCGAAAAAAATATTAAATGGTTAAGGGGGGAATATAAAATTACGGCTAAACACAAAATTAAGAATAACGACGCAAGAAAAACGCCAGACTTACAATTCTCCTCAATCGCAACGGAAACTCCACTCGGCAAAATTCTCAGAAAAAAACCACAAGACAGCGACGCTAAAAAGATAATCACAAATTTTGAGGCATACATAATTCCAATTTTGAGAAGACTAAAATCAATTAAAAAACCCTCAGCCAAAATCGCGATAACATTCCCAGTAGTTAGAAAGTTTCACGCTGACGCAGAAAAAATCGCTAATAAAACAGGACTTAAAATTTATATGAAGCCAATTTTAGAATCAAGATTAGACCAGTTTATTTCAAGAGATATTTTGGTTTTGATATAGTGTTACTATTGTATAGATTAGACAACAGAAAAGTTTAAATAACGAATTCTTCATATTTTTAGATGGAAAATGACGTTAGTAGCGAAGCACCTCGGGATAACTCCGATGGGAATAAGTGGAATACCTCACAGGGGTTTGACTCGGTTGGCAAAGCGAAAGTTGATTCATTAAAGGATATAATTTTAGAAATTGGGGAAATGATTAACGAACGAAAAATTCTTAGTAGGAGATTTGTTAAAGAAGGCGAAAAGATGAAGGTCCATATTAATAACTTTCTTTTGGAAAATATTCCAAAGGGCGAGGATGATTCTGAGTTTGCCCGCGAAAGGTCTGAACTCAGAAAAAAACAAATTGATATTTCGGAACTCCAACTTAATGAGAAAATCGGTTGCTGGAGGGATATCGCTCTGTTAAAAAAGGAATTGAGAGAAAACACAAAAGAATTAAATGAAAAAGAATCTCGTGCAGAAATGCTCGGAAAGATTTTGTCTGAAGAATGATTCAGCGAGCATTAACCGTTGAGGAAATTTGCAATAAGCTCAGACCTGTCTTTGGAGAGAGAATAGATGAGATTTATTTTCAGTATACCGTTTCTGATGGCAGAGAAGAAAGAGAGGAAATTATCCGTATTCTAAATGCACTTTATCAAAAATATCTAAACCAGTTGCTTGACAAGGGAGTTTTACTTGAGCCACCAAGAAAAGAATTAATTGATGGGACATATCCCCTGGGAACTATTAGTTATGCGAATAAAGAATTATTTGATTTTAAATTAAGGGAAAAAGATTGGCCAAGACATATTTGCGTGAGTGGAATGTCTGGTTCTGGTAAGACCACATTCGCGTTTAAAATTATTGAATCTCTGAATAAACACAATAAGCCATATTTAATTTTTGATTGGAAAAAGTCTTTCCGTCCGCTTTCTGCAACTGACAGTGGGATAATGACTTTTACCGTCGGAAATGAACAAATTAGTAATTTATTTAAAACTAATATTAACCAACCACCAAAGGGTGTGGCTCCAAAAGAATGGATTAATGTTTTATCGGATTTATTAGTTGAAAGTTTTTCAGTGTCATTTGGTGCTCATAAAATAATACTAGAAACGCTTGATGAAGCATTTAAGGAATGGGGGGTATACGACGGTTCTAAGAATTATCCTACATGGAACCACATTAAATGGAGACTTGAAGAAAAAATAGAAAAAATTAAAGGTAGAGAAACGGGTTGGTTAGAATCTGCGTTAAGAATAGCAACGGTAATGACATTCGGGGAATTTGGTAAAGTTGTAAATTATAAAGGTAATAACGGATTTACCGTCGAGGAATTACTGGATAAAAGAGTTGTTATGGAATTAAATTCGCTTGGAAACGTTGAGAAAACCTTTTTTTGTGATTTCATTTTGATGTATATCTATAAATTAAAGAAAGCGGGACAAAATCAGGCGGAAAGCAGTTTTGATAGTGCAGTCATAGTTGATGAGGCACATAATATTTTTTTGAAGAAGCCGACGGGATTTTCTAACGAATCTATAACAGACATAGTTTACCGAGAGATGCGTGAGTATGGCACGAGCCTAATCTGTCTTGACCAACATATTTCTAAAATTTCCGATACAGTTAAGGGGAATAGTGCATGTCACATCGCCTTCCAGCAACAGCTTCCGCAGGATATTTACGAGATAAGTGAGATAATGAGCCTCAGAGAAAACAAACAATATTTTTCACAACTTCCAGTGGGAAGTGCTATCGTCAAAATGGCAGAAAGGTATACTATGCCATTTTTGATTAATGTGCCATATGTTGAAATGAGAAATAAAAATATTACAGACGAATATATCAGAGAGAGAATGCGAGCGATTGTTCTTGGACAGAGTTATAAAAATAAAGTGGAGCCTGAATTTAATAAAGCTATTGAAAATCCAAAACCCATTGAGCATCCAAAAATTATTGAAAATGAAATTATAATTGGTTTGACAAAGACGCAAAATATAATTTATAATTTTGTTATGAAACACATAGAGAATGGGAAAAGGTTGGAAGAAGTTGAAAGAATTTTGGAAGATGGCGAAGGAAAAAACTATACCACATCAGATGTAATAAAAGTCATAAATCTTATTTTTGAAAATCAGTTGTCTTCCAAATTAGAACATTCCGGCAACAGTTTAAACTCAGATGAACAAATTTTTATGAATTTCTTACAGAACAATCCTCAGCATTTATTTAGCACGACAGAAATATACAGAAAACTCGGGCTTTCGGCGAGGAAGGGGACGGCAGTAAAAAAATCATTGGAAGATAGAAACCTAATAAAAATTGAAGAAGTAAAATATGAGAAAGGCTGGAAAAAATTAATCCGCTTAACTCACCAAATCGCATTTACCAAAATTAAAAACCTCCACACACAAACCGAACATTAACTTAATCATTTTATATGATTGAATTAAAAGCTTCAGTTAAAATTGTGGAAAGAATAAAAACCTCGTGGAATACCAAAAATTCTACGGAAAAGGTTTAATTAGAAATAGATTTTATAGAGAGAACTTTGTGAGATTTTAGATATATCGTCGGAAAACCTAAGTTTTAGGTATTCCACAACTAAAAAAATTTAAGGAGAAATATTATGAAAAAATTAGTTACTTTGCTATTTGTTGTGTTGCTATGCGGATGTGCTCCCAATATTAATATTTTATTAGATGGAAAACCAATTCCACATTCGTCCTATATCTCTCATTCACCTTCAACTCAAATGAGGTTGGAGGCGGTGGCTTACAAGCTGAAAAAGCCAAAAAAAGAGGATGATGAAGTTTTCCCTGATTATTTGACGGTTGGGAAAAAGTATGAGCTTCCTTCTAATATCAATTATGTTGGTGGGATTGTAAAAATTATCAATCCCTTAAAGAAGAAATATTCCTTGACTGTAATATATACAGTCAAATATTCTAATGAGAAATTCCCTTACAGGATTTCTCATATAGTTTATAACGGGGTCGGGGTTGATGAGACTTTTAATGTTGGACGAAAGGTAGAAGCCAAAAAGCCTTTTGTTTCTGTTCAAATTCTTGTCGGGATTAAAAATGATCCTGACGTTTTTAATTTTAATTTTATCAAATACAAGGAGGTGGTGCCCTACGATGAAGTGACGAAGTAAAGATAGAGTTCTTAATTTTTCATTAATAATCAAAAAAGAGGTAAAAAATGATTACAAGAAATTTTGTTTTATCGGCATGTTGTTTTTTATTGTTTCCCGTTGGAGTTGTATTTGCAGGAACTTCCGCCCAAACATCAGGCGGAACACAGATCCAGAACTTCCAGTCCTACGGAAACAATTCCGTAGGAGGTTTTTCGGGAATTTCATCATCAAATCGCTATTCGGCCCATGGAAGTACATGGGCAGTTGGGCAGAGTGACGTAACCGGAAATGTTTTCGGGCATGCAAATCATCCCTCGGGATTGTTTCACGAAGTTGAAACGGGGGCTGAAGTGAAATCGTCTTCACAGGCCGGGTCCGACGACGGACACTCTCATGTGTCCGTAAAAGGCGTCGCAGAACAGGAAACGTTTTCGGTTGCTACTTCACCCCAGGCATTTGCGAGTGGAGAACAGTATGGGTTATCCAAATACTCGGCACATGCGAATGATGCCGCCGAGGGCGAGGCATCTGCCTCGGGAGGTTCGCAATCTTGGGCTGGAAATAGTCCGTTGGTGAACGGGACTAACGGGACGCAAGCGTCATGGGCGGGGTCGTTGACCTACGGGTCAACTTCCGCCAGTGTTGATTGTTCCCCCCGAGTTGCAGTTCGGGGAGAGGGGCATGTCCAGCATGCAGAATTCTCACAGAATCTGCATGCTACGGCATGGACAACTGGGTCTGCATCCTACCAATA
>VAPG01004218.1_pt1 | contig 24080 bp, 19 predicted proteins | sample 3393851 | NCBI WGS metagenome assembly VAPG01 (sample SAMN08290438, study PRJNA428436) | hydrothermal vent metagenome | isolation source: Deep-sea hydrothermal vent chimney | place: Atlantic Ocean: South-mid Altantic Ridge | depth 2194 m m
AAGGGCGAAGTGACCTATTATCTGCAGGCGGTGGGCGCGGCCATTGTCCATCCGGATTTCAAGGAGGTGATTCCGTTGTGTCCTGAAATCATCAGGAAGCAAGACGGTGAAACCATGATGGCCTCGTAAAAAGGTCAAATCAACAAAACCGCATATAATATAATAACAATAAGTTACGACATGCAAAACGGCTAATTTAGGACTTTTTACGACTCCGTCATCCTTGAAAAAACTCCATTTCCTCCGGTAAATATTCCGAGATATCTTACCGTAGAGAAATGCTGCGCGTCAAGGATCATCGTGAATAACCAGGCACCGATACAGCCTCTACGAACAAGGCGTGAAAAATATTACTTAATAAAAATCAAGAAGTTGAAAATAAGAGCGAATTTCTAACTAGTTGATAAGCTGGCATATAAAAAAATCAAAAAGAATTTAGGCATTGAAAAGTGAGAAACGCGGGCTACGGGTGTTCCTCGCAGTCTCTTAATACCACGCTGCTCACTGCTGAACCTGAAGGTGGCAATGGGGTCCAGTTCATTTAATTTTCTGCTGAACAGCGACAAAAAAATGTTGATCATACCTGGCAACAATGGTATAAAGACAATTTTTTTAGCAGGCGCTACAGATAAGGCGCTTCTTCTTTTTCCGACCTTTTTCCCTATTTAGTGTTCAGCACCTCTTAGCGAAACGCCGGTACACTTCCTGCTTTTTGTTTTTAAAAAAACACAAAAAGAAGAGAAACGCGGCACCCTGGTCGTAAAAAAAGGCCCTTGTTCCCCTAGAAGGAAAAGGGCTACGGCTGGTCTGGTAACCGTATTCCATCGGATCGCGTTGCCCCTCCTTAAACAGGATAGTGCGCCAAAGTGCGCCCATTCCCCCTTGTATAGTGCCATGGTGCCGGAAAAACTCCGGTCCGGCTCTTCTTCTCACAGGTCATAAATATGATATCATTTGCAGAAATCGGCGTGCATCCGGCAATTGTCAAGAGTCTTGTTGAATTGGGTTTCGAAACCCCGACCCCGGTTCAGGAAAAAGTCATCCCCCTGCTGCTCAAGGAACAGGGCGACTGGATCAGCCTGGCCCAGACCGGGACGGGCAAAACAGCGGCCTTCGGCGTGCCCCTTATCCAGAAAATTGATACCGGCGGCAGAGAGCCTCTGGCCCTGGTGTTATGCCCGAGCAGGGAACTTTGCATCCAGGTTGCCGGGGATATCAGCGCCTACGGCAAGTATATCCCCAATCTCAAAACGCTGGCGGTCTACGGCGGCGCCCGCATTGACCGGCAGATCAGCGCCCTGCGACAGGGGGTACACATTATCGTCGCCACGCCGGGTCGCCTGAACGACTTGCTGCGGCGGCGGGCCGCAGATATCTCGTCTATCGCCACCGTGGTGCTTGACGAGGCCGACGAGATGCTCAACATGGGATTTCACAAGGAGATCAGCGCCATCCTGGCCGAGACCCCGACAACGAGAACCACCTTGCTCTTTTCCGCGACCATGTCGCGCGAGGTGAAGTCCATTGCCAACAAATACATGACCGCGCCGCAGGAAATCGTCATCGGCCGCCTCAACGCCGGGGCTGACAATGTTCGCCATCTGTACTACATGGTGCGAGCCCATGACCGTTTTCAGGCCCTGAAACGAATCGTTGATCTTACGCCCGAAATTTACGGCATCATCTTCTGCCGCACCCGGCAGGAAACGCAGGAGGTGGCGGATAAGCTCGGCCGGGACGGTTACCTGGCAGAGGCGCTGCACGGAGACCTTTCGCAGGTCCAGCGTGATTTGGTCATGGGAAAATTTCGCCGGAAAAATATTCAATTGCTCGTGGCCACGGACGTGGCCGCCCGGGGCGTGGATGTAAACGACTTGAGCCACATCATCAACTACAACCTGCCGGATGATCTCGCCATCTACACCCACCGCAGCGGCCGGACCGGCAGGGCCGGCAAGGCCGGCATATCGATCTCCATCATTCACCAGAGGGAGGGATGGCGGATCAGGGCCATTGAGAAGAATCTCAAAAAAACCTTTGGACGCTGCCAGGTTCCGTCAGGCAGTGAAATTTGTAACAACCGGATCATGCAACGGATCAAGACCATGCTGGAAGAGGAGGACGACACTGACCGGATCGAACCGTTGATGCCGGCACTCCGCGAAAAACTGGCCGGCCTTGACCGGGACGAACTTATCCGGCGGTTTGTAGCCCTGGAATCAGGGAGGCTCCTGGAGTATTACCGCAACGCCCCTGACCTGAACGTTCAGGCAACGGGAAACGACCGGGGATGGAACCATGAAAGAGATACCGGCCGCAGGGCTGACCGGAACCGCGCCAACTTTACCCGTTTCCATGTCAATATCGGGAAGAATGACGGCATTGCGCCGGAACGGCTTATCGGCATAATCAATCAGGGCTCACGTCATGTCAATATCGCCATCGGCAAGATTGAACTGATGCGTAATTTTTGTTTTATCGAGGCCGACAGCCGTTTCTCCGATATGGTCCTGCACGCCTTCAGCCACTTGATGATCAACGGCAAAAAGGTGAGCATTGAAATTGCCGCCGGCCGGGAAAAAGAATTCCCCGCCAGGCGGTCGAATGCCTGGAAAGCCGACGGCAATCGCTCCGCAGCCGGCGGCCGCAGGAGAAAAGTAATCCGGGCCGATTCGTGACAGCCGGTAGGCCCGGACTCACTTCTTAACCATCCAGGGACAGGCGAAATACCGCCATACCCCTGGTTTGGAACTTTTACTAGGAATCAACGCACATGATTAACGTATTGAATGTAGCTCTCTCTTATGGCAAGAGGGTTATTTTTAAAGACGTCAATATCAAATTCACCCCCGGCAACTGTTACGGGCTTATCGGCGCCAACGGTGCCGGAAAAACGACTTTTTTGAAAATCCTCTCCGGCGAGATCGAGCCGGACAAGGGGGGAATAGGGGTCGGTTCCGGACAGCGAATCGCCGTGCTGCAACAGGACCACTTCGCCTTTGACGAGGAGAGCGTCTTAAATAGCGTCATTATGGGGCATGACCGGATGTGGCAGGTTATGGCCGAGCGGGACGCCCTCTATGCAAAGGCCGATTTTTCCGAGGCGGACGGGCTCCGCAGCGGCGAACTGGAGGCCGAATTCGACGAAATGAACGGCTACGAGGCCGAACCTGAAGCCGCAATGCTCCTTAACGGTCTCGGCATAGCCGAAGAGCTGCTTCAGAAGCAGATGAAGGAGCTTGAAGGCGGCGACAAGGTACGGGTCCTGCTCGCCCAGGCCCTCTTCGGCAATCCCGACATCCTCCTGCTGGACGAACCGACGAACCACCTGGACCTTGCCTCCATCACCTGGCTGGAGGACTTCCTGGGGCGGTTCCGGAATACCGTCATCCTGGTCTCCCATGACCGTCACTTCCTCAACCAGGTCTGCACCCACGTAGCGGACATCGATTTCGGGCGGATCCGGGTCTATGTGGGAAACTACGACTTCTGGTACCAAGCGAGCCAGCTTCATCTGAAGCAGAGACAGAACGAAAACAAAAAGACCACCGCCAAGGCTGACGAACTGAAGGCGTTTATCCAGCGTTTCAGCTCCAATGCCTCCAAGGCGAAACAGGCGACCGCGAGAAAAAAGCTCCTCGAGAAACTCACCATAGAGGACATGCCCGTCTCTTCGCGGAAATATCCCTACATCGTTTTCAAGCCCGAGCGGCCGTGCGGTGATATCATCCTGGAGATACAGGGGCTCTCTAAAAAGATCGATGGCGTTACGGTCCTGAACGACCTGAACCTCACCGTCAACAAGGGGGACAAGATCGCCTTTGTCGGGAGCGACAGCCTGGCAAAGACCACCCTCTTCCAGATTCTCGCCGGCGAGATCGAGCCGGACAGCGGCGGGTACCGCTGGGGAGTTACCATCGGTACCGCCTATTTTCCAAAGGAGAACAGCTCCTACTTCAATAATGATCTGAACCTGATCGAGTGGCTCCGTCAGTTCGCTCCGGCCTCCGAAGGAGAGAGTTTTGCCAGGGGATTTCTCGGCAAGATGCTTTTTTCCGGGGAAGAGGCCCTGAAGAGGACCAATGTCCTCTCCGGGGGCGAGCGGGTCCGCTGCATGCTGTCCAGAATGATGCTGACCGGCGCCAACGCCCTGATCCTCGACGAACCTACCAACCATCTTGACCTGGAATCCATCATGGCCCTGAACAACGGCCTCATTGCCTTTCCCGAAGTGGTGCTTTTTTCCTCTCATGATCACGAATTCGTCTCCACCGTGGCGAACCGGATCGTTGAGATGACTCCGGCCGGGGTCATCGACCGGATAATGGGCTTTGACGAATACCTTGAGGATATTGAAGTGGCGCAACTCAAGGAGAATAGTGCCAATTCCCGCCAAGAGGCCGCTTAGCAGGGAAAAGACCAATTCGGGGAAACAGCGGCCGGGCCGACGCACGGAGCCCGGCAAGGCCTTGCTGAAGACGACTGCGCGGGCAGGAAAGAGGTAACTGGTCACAGGGTGTGGCACTCTGCGTTATTACTTGCATCTAACCTGTAAGCCGCCACAGGTGCCACAGATTTACGTAGTCGCTTCCGTTCGCTATAGTCCCTCTATGCGGGCGGGGAGCGACCGCGTGAAGATGGGGTGCCTGTGACGGCTTACGGAAAGAGTTGCCGCCGCCGCTCCAAACCGGTATGATTCGCCATATCCCGGCGGCCCTGCCTCGTTAAACGCGGCAGTCAATCACCCATGCGTACAGGTTGAAACGGTTGCACTACCACCTTATCACACTGAATTGTCGTTATTCTCACTCTTGCCTGGCCCTATTTTATCTTCGTAATGCACTTGAACGGCATCTGCCCGGCTGCCGGGTCGGCATGAGCCAGTTGACCATTAATGATCCCTATTACGATACCCTTTTGCGCATCTCCGGCAATGATGCCGAGGCCTTGTTTTTTTCAGTGTATATCTGGAACGGCGTCGACATCTCCCGCTTGGTCCGCGACCTGGCCCGGATCCGGCCCGACCGGCCCATTATCCTGGGCGGCCCCCAGGCCCCGGTCCTTGCCGGTCTGACGGAACGGTGTACCGTCATCCACGGAGAAATCGAGGGCGTGGCTGACTCTTTTTACGCCGATTTGCAGCAGGGACGGTTGCGTCCAGCTTACCGGGCCGTATCCGACCGCCCCTTTTTTTCCCCATATCGGCTGCAGGATTTTGCCGGCCCCCTGGCAAATCGCCTGGTTTACTACGAATCATCCAGGGGCTGCCCCTTTTTTTGCTCCTATTGCCTATCTTCGGTGAAACACGGCGTTTTTCACAAGAAAATCGAAACGGTACGGCACGAGCTGGCGGCCATCCTGGAGCAGCGGCCGGTGATCATAAAGTTCGTCGACCGGACCTTTAACGACGACCCGCATCGGGCCCTGGCCATCTGGCGTTTTCTTGCCGCCAGGCCCGTCGGCACCCGGTTTCATTTCGAGATAGCGCCGGACCGGTTTACCGGCGAGATGTTCGCTTTCCTGGAAACCGTGCCGCCCGGTCTCTTTCAGTTTGAAATCGGCATCCAATCCACCGACCCGGAGACGCTGGCCGCCGTCAACCGCAAGATGGACGTAGAGCTGGCAGCGGCCAATATCCGCAGGCTGGTGCGCCTCGACTCCATTCATCTGCATGTCGACCTGATTCTCGGGCTGCCCCGTGATACCGTGGAGAGTTTTTGTTGTTCCTTCAACCGGGTATTCGAACTCGAACCCCATCATATTCAAATGGGCCAGCTCAAGGTTCTGCCGGAAACGGCGCTCAGAAACGAGGCGGAGAACTTCGGGATCATCTACTGTGAACAGCCGCCCTACGAGGTGCTGGCTACCCGCTGGCTGGATCACCGGACCATCGGGGACCTGCACGCCTTTGGCAAGTGCGTGGAGGCTTTTTACAACAACCGCTTTTTTCGTTCGTTATGGCGTTATATCCTGAACCGCCGGGAGGAACCCTTCCTTTTTTTCCAGGCGTTGCTGGCAACCGCCAAGGAACAGGGTTTCTTCGAACTGGCCCACACGCCGGAGCTGCTGACCCGCATCCTGTGCGAACTGGCGGCCGGGCGGCCCGACAGGGAACTGCTACTGGAGCTGCTTTGCTACGATTGGCTGCGCTGCGGCCATCGTCTTCTGCCCCGATGTCTGGCAACGACACCGGCCCGCGATATTCGCGCTGAAATGCGGCAGAAACTGCCGCAAAATTATGCCGGCCTGTTCACCTACCGGGACCGGGATGAATTTTTAAAGCAGAGGTCATTCCTCCACTTGTCCGCCGCCGCCCTGCTGGAGCTCGGCCTGAGTCGCAACGGCCGGGCCGGCACCATCTGTTTTCTGCCGGAACAGACCACCGGGGTTATCAAGCACAGCCGGGCTGTCCTGCTATAAGCCGCCAGAGGCACCCCATCTTTACGCGGTCGCTCCCGCCCGCATAGAAGGACTATAGCGAACGGCAGCGACTACGCAAATCTTACGTCATGGTACTGAAGGAAGGGGAAATAATCACGGATTCAGGATGAAAACAGAAACGACAAGGAAACCGGGAATCAGGGTCAGGATGGTGGGCGATACTGGGATCGAACCAGTGACCCCTGCCGTGTGAAGGCAGTGCTCTCCCGCTGAGCTAATCGCCCGACCCGAAATCACAACTTGTTAAATTAGTGCATTCCTCCGGCGTCGTCAACAACAGAGAGTACTACTGGCACTTTTCTCGTCCCGCGCCTCCGTCTGGTTAAGGACGGCCGGGCGTAAGACAAAAAAAAACCCCGCAACATGCAGGGTTTTTTTATTTATTTACTTCGGGGGTGCAAATAAACAAGTCATCGTTTTCGCCTCCCCTCAATCAGGGTGCGGACTCCAAAGGCTTATTGATTGCACCCCTTTACACCGCATGCTTACAGGGTGACAACATTTGCGGCTGCCGGACCTTTCTGACCATCAACAAGATCAAATTTGACGCGTGCGCCCTCTTCCAGGGATTTGAAACCTTGTGCCTGGATTGCTGAGTGATGGACGAAAACATCTTTACCGCCGTCCTGCTCGATAAAGCCAAACCCTTTGGAATCATTAAACCATTTTACTGTTCCTTCTGCCATTTTACTACTCCTTTGTACTGGGTCACAGATGGTGACCACTTTTTAATATAACCGGATTAAAAAATGAATAATCCGGCTTGCAGTTTGGCTCCCCAAACTGAACTGTACCCCGGTTTGAAAGAGCCGACATGCTCAAGTCAAACAAACAACCTGAGCCAGCGGGACCCGCCCTTGCCTTATCGGCAGTGGCAGACTTTCTTCCTTACGGGCGTTTTTTTATTTTATTATATAAAAATATTTTGTTTCTTTCCGCCGTCTTGCCGCGCTGTCCACATCTTTTTTTCAAAGCAGTTACCAGCAAGGCGGCAGAGATACTTTTTCCGTTTTTTTATTGATCAGGGGGAATAATGCGAATGCTGCTCGGGATGCTGACTCGACAGAACAAATCTGATTCCGGCCTGCGCCGTGCCGCTTCTTCATCTCCCTGCCGGTTAGGACAATGCTCTGGCGGGAAAGAACAAAGAGTTATCTGCGGTGCGATCCTCTTTTTTTTTTTATAGATCGATATATTGTTGGGCGGAAATTTGCCGAGATAAGGTCTCGGGCCGGTTCTCCTTGATAAGCAATCAGCAAAAACTTTAACGGCATCGAACAATACAAGGAAACACGGCAAGGGCCTGATGGAGAAAAGAATATGCTTAAAATCTGAATAATTTTTTAATCACTATTAATAGACAGCATCTGCCCCCGGATGTCAATAAAAAAGTGGCTCTATGGCAAAATTCAGCTTGACGAACCGAAATCCTATAGGCTGAATCTTGCATCATCCTGTACGAACCGGTATTCTAAAACCTGAATCGGTGACGGCTTGAGGTGATATTCCTGCAATATATGGAATTTATTGTATTATATGCCGAATAAGCTCATTCTCCGGTCTTCACCGCGCCGCCCTGCGGGACGCCCGATAACGGCGCATCTGCTGCGTTGACAACTAGTTGATATCACACAGGATAATCAACATCGTTGCCGCCTTGCATCTGCACACGCTCAGAACGTGCGGCACAGAGGGACTATCGATGATCGTGCCCATCCGAGGCACTGCTTTAACTCTTCAGGGTTGCAAGAGAGACTATGTTTTGTATCCTAGAGGATGTTACAAAAAAAAAATCGAAAGATGCCAATAAAACCGAACCTGCGGTGCCAGAAGGTCCATTTGAAACAAGGGAGGGCGTTGGTGTTATCAAGTCGAAGTGAAATGAATTTCGTTGCAGGAAACAGGTAATGGCTGACCGCAGGGTAGTGGTGGTCGGCGCCGGGGCTGCGGGGCTGATGGCGGCCGGGCAGGCGGCCCTGGGCGGCGCAGGGACGCTGCTGCTGGAGAAAATGCAGCGTCCCGGTCGCAAGATCTGCATTACCGGTAAGGGCCGTTGCAACATAACCAATGTTGCACAACTTCATGACTTCATAAATCATTTTGGCCGGACAGGCCGCTTTCTGCATCAGGCCTTTTCCCGTTTCTTTACGCCCGAACTCATGGATTTTTTCAATGAAATCGGCCTTGACCTGGTGACCGAAAGGGGCGGCCGTGTCTTTCCTGCCTCCGGCAAGGCGACCGATGTCCTGGCGGTTTTTCTTGAGTGGCTGAAACGTTGCGGGGTACGGACCAGACAAGCCGCTGCCGTCGACTCCCTGGTTATCTGTGATGGACGAATCACCGGCGTGATCTGCCATGGCGGAGAAATTCCCTGCGATGCCGTCATCCTGGCCACGGGCGGGGCCTCTTATCCGGCGACCGGCTCAACAGGGGATGGCTACCGGCTAGCGGCATCTGCCGGACATCTGATCGTGCCTGTCCGGCCGGCCCTGGTTCCGCTTGAGACCTCGGGGACGGCGGCAACGGAGATGGCGGGGCTCAACCTGCGCAACGTCGGCGTCCGGATGTTGGTCGATGGCAAAAAGAGGCGGCAGGCGTTCGGCGAAATGGTTTTTACGGAATTCGGCCTCACCGGCCCGGTGACCCTGACCTTGAGCGGCGAAGCCGTAGACGCCGTACATGCCGGGCACAGGGTCGTTCTGGCCATTGATCTTAAACCGGCCCTGGATGAGCAAAAACTTGATGTGCGCCTGCTCCGCGACTTCGCGGCCCGGAGCAAGGAAGAGCTGGGCAGCGTGTTGCGCGGCCTGCTGCCGCGGGAGATGGTGCCGGTGTGTCTCAGGGGCACAGATATTCCCGCGCACTGCATGGCCGGTCAGGTGCGCGCTCAGCAGCGCCGGCGTCTGCGAACCTGGCTCAAGGATTTCCGGCTGGAGGTTACCGGTCACCGGCCGTTCAGCGAGGCCATTATAACCGCCGGGGGAGTCGATACCCGGGAGGTTGATCCCCGGACCATGGAGTCACGCCACACAAAAGGTCTTTTTATCGTTGGTGAACTGCTTGACATCCAGGCCGATACCGGCGGCTATAATCTGCAGGCCGCGTTTTCAACGGGCTGGCTTGCCGGGCGTTGCGCGGCCAAGCGACAATAAAATTCACTTCGATATTCGACATTTTCTGTTCGATATTCTACGGTTCTAAGAAAACCCTGTAATCTTCTCGCCGGGTCGGCAGAACCTCTCCGGGGCCTCCACTAGAAGTGGAGGGTTTATGGATAAGTTGACACGGGCAACCAGGTTTTATTGCTGCACGGTATGCGCCAGGCCCGCAAGCCCGCCGGGCATTGAAATCATAGCAAGGGGCTCACTCAAAAATAACTTCACCTCTGCGCCCCCGGGCGATAATTATTCGGACTTATTTTTTTGTGCAAATCCTGAGGGAAAAAAATGGCAATAAAAAAATTTTATGCAATCGCCGTGGGGCGCAAACCAGGAATTTATGAGAACTGGCCCGACGCCCAGGCCCAGGTGACAGGCTACCAGGGCGCCAGGTTCAAAGGTTTTGCCGACCGGAAAGAGGCCGAGGCCTGGATGAAGGCGCCGGCCGCCCGGCCGGCGGGAGCAGGCAGACGCGCGGCCGGAACTGCGTCGGCCGGAGGCCCCTCCATCAGAGATGGAGAGGTGACGATTTACACCGATGGCGGCGCCCGCTTTAACCCGGGTCCCGGCGGCTATGGCGTGGTGCAGATGTACAATGGCAAACGTAAAGAGCTGACCGGCGGTTATAGATTGACCACCAATAACCGCATGGAGCTTATGGGCTGTATCGTGGCCTTGCGGAACCTGGAGCACCAGGACAAACCCGTGACGCTCTATAGTGATTCCCGTTACGTGGTGAACGGCATCTGCAAGGGCTGGGCTGAAACGTGGCGGCAAAACGGCTGGATCAAAGCCGACAAAAAACCAGCCGTCAATCCCGACCTCTGGGCCGAACTGCTGGAGCTAGTTGCAGGGTTGAATATTACTTTCAAATGGGTCAAGGGCCATGCCGGGCATCCTCTGAACGAGCGTTGTGATGAATTGGCGGTGTCCTCGGCGGCACGAAAGGATCTGCCGGATGACCCAGGATATAAAGGGTGATGGTCTCGTGAAAACCCTGAATCTTCATCACACCGTCATTTACGCGCAGGCGGGAATCCAGTAATATTAAGGGATTATGGATCCCTGCCTGTGCGTAAATGACAAATAAAATGACTTTTTACGAGACCATCAAGGGTAAAAAAATAAATTTGCAGGCTTGGCGCCTGAATTTGGCTCGGATTTCATTGCACCGATTGAGCGGACCCTAAAACGCGAAAGATGCGGAATTGCAGATATGCCTTGAATATTCTCCTGGCTAACGGTTAACTGTTATTATAATAGTGGCCAGCTTTTCAGCTGGCGGGAATTGCGCCCCGCTGTCAGAGGGGCTCCTGAAGGCAAGGGAATGAAGAGCTTGACGGATTGCAATTATGAAAAAATATACAGTATTTTTCATATTATTATCAGTCCTTGGCTGCTGTTCTTTTTTTTTCTACCTCTCATACCGGGATGTCAAAATCAAGACTATTGCGAACTTCAACAATGAGCAGCGCATCGTGGCCAGGCAGGCCGCCAAGGGACTACAGTCCTTTTTTACCGAGTATGCCATATCCCTTGGTTACCTGGCGAAACAAAAAGACATCATTGATCTTAACCGGGCGGGAAAGGCACGGATCGCCGAGTTCTATAATCAACACTTCAGTAAGATCAGCGCCATTACCAGAGTCGACGCAAGCGGCAGGATTGTCTACACTGTTCCCTTCGTTCGCCAGGCCATTGGCAGGGATGTCTCCAGCCAGGCCCATAACCGCCGGCTCATGGAGTACCACCAACCCCTGGTCAGCGAGGTATTCATGGCTGTTCAGGGGTATCGGGCCGTGGCCTTTGCCATGCCGATTTTCAAAAATTATACCTACCAGGGCAGCCTGACCATTCTCATTCCTTTTCAGCGGATCGCGGAAAAATATTTAGCAGATATCCGGCTTGGCGATTCAGGTTCGGCCTGGCTGCTCAGCCGCAAGGGCATAGAGCTATTCTGTCCCTCTCCCGGCCATGCGGGGCAAAGCATTTTCAAGACGTTCGCCGACTCGCCGACAGTGATTGCCATGGCGGAAAGAATGATTAAGGGAAAACAGGGAACCACCGTCTATACCGATGAACAGACAAAGAAGGATACGACCGGTACCGTAACGAATCTCGCCGTTTATATGCCCGTCGAACTGCCCGGTAATTTTTGGTCGATTGTCGTCGCCACCCCGGAAAACCAGGTGCTGTCCACCATGCAGTTCTTCAGAGACACATGGTTGATCCTGATCCTGTTGACCTTTACCGGCTCCATCCTGTTGACCTTCTACCTGTTCAAGGTCTGGAATCTTGTCAGGGAGGAAGAAAGGCGCAGGGCCACGGAAAAGGCTCTCTGGGAGAGCGAGGAAAAGTACCGCATGCTGGTGGAAAACGCCAATGACCTGATTTTCATCGTCCAGGACGAAGCGGTTAAGTACGCCAACCCGAAGGCGGAAAAAGTCTTCGGCTGTAGCCTGGCAGAGCTGAAAAGCAGGCCGTTCACCGAGTATATCCATCCCGACGACCGTGACATAGTGCCGAACCTTCACCGCCGAAAGCAGCCGGGCGAAAAAAATGGAAATCTTGCTTACTTCCGGGCTGTGAACGAAAAAGCCGAGGATGTATACCTGCAGATTAATTCCAGGTTGACGACCTGGGAAGGAAGACCGGCGGCCATCATTCTGGCTCGGGATATCACGGAGTTGAAACGGGCGGCCAGGGAGAAGGAAAACCTGGAGGGCCAATTGCGCCAGGCCTTAAAAATGGAGGCCATCGGCACCCTGGCAGGGGGCATTGCCCATGACTTCAATAACATACTGGCGGCGATTGTTGGCTATGCCGAACTGGCGAAAAACGAGTTGCCGGCTGAGAGTCGGGCCGGCAAGAGCCTTGAGGAGGTGTTAAAAGCCAGTGGCCGGGCCAGGGACCTGGTGCTACAGATCCTGACCTTCAGCCGCAAGTCGGACCGGAACCGCGCCCACCTGCAATTTTATCTTTTGGTCAGGGAGACTATCAAGCTGCTCCGCGCCTCGATTCCATCCACCATAAAGATCCAGCAGGACATTGATCCACACAGCGGCACCATCCTGGCCGATCCGACTCAAATCCACCAGGTGTTGATGAACCTCTGTACCAATGCGGCCCAGGCGATGGATGAAAATGGCGGCGTTTTGTTTGTCGGTCTCGATTGCTTGGAATTAAAGGAAAAGGATCTCAAGGAAGAGGCGGATCTGCGCCCTGGTCTCTATGTTCGGCTGACGGTGAAAGATACGGGCTGCGGCATTGATCAGGTTATCAAGGACCGGATTTTCGACCCCTACTTCACAACCAAGGAGGTCGGCAAGGGTTCCGGTATGGGCCTGTCCGTGGTGCACGGTATTGTCAAAAGCCATGACGGCATGGTTACCGTTGCCAGCAAGCCGAACCAGGGCACGACGTTTAAAGTGTATTTTCCAAGGGTTGAGGAAGAAATTCAGCCGGAGCCGGCAGGTCCGGCACCCCTTCTCACCGGAGCCGAACGGATTCTCTTTGTCGATGACGAAAAAGACCTGGCCGACGCAACCGGTGGGATATTAACCTACCTTGGCTATCAGGTCACGGCGAAAACAAGCAGCCTGGAAGCCTTGGCACTTTTCAGGTCTCAGCCGGACGCCTTTGATCTTGTCATAACCGATCAGACAATGCCCGACATGACGGGTATGCAGCTGGCTGAAGAGTTGCTGGGGATCCGGCCTGACCTGCCAATCATTCTCTGCACCGGCTATAGCTCAAAAATCGATGCGGGAGCGGCCGGGAATATGGGCATAAGAGCCTTTGCCATGAAACCTGTCAGACAGGAAAAAATGGCGAAAATGATCAGGCAGGCGCTGGATGAAAAGCCAGGCTTCGCAATCGACGGTGGGTGAACAATACGCTCTCAAATAAGAAAAAAACAGCCGAATTCGAGAATGTGCCTGGTCTGGGGCCTGAAACAACAGCCCGGGCCTTGCAGCCTCTTTTTAGGAATTGGACAACGGTGAACGCCTGGCGATTTTCAAGCCTAGGGAAGAACACCAGAGCTATCCCGGCCGTCTGCATGGCGGAATCGTTTCAACCATCCTTGATAAATCTAAATCGCGGATTTCAATGCTAAAGAACAGGACTGGCAAGTCGTCCCCTGTCCGGATGATCCCGAATTTATTGACATCTGACAATGATGGAGCAGGTCCGGCGGAAGTCGGTCCGGCAGGAGGTTTGTCCGCAATGATGACAAGTCTGCCGTACCACCTGCCTGTTGACAATGTTTTGAGCCTGGACAAGCATTGCCAAAAAAATTATCATGGGTTATGTCGGGATAGTAATGGCCCGCAGTATTTTTCGATTCATCCCGTGATCCCGCATGAAAATTCTCGTTTCCGGATGGATGCCACCTTGAATACTTTCCGCCCTGCTCATGGATAATTATGGAAGATAAGGAATTGCTTTTATTGGACATGCTTTCTTTGGTCAATGAAGAAATGGATATAGACGCCATTGAGGAAAGATTTATCAATATTGTTTCAGAGGTCTTTTCCTTTGACCGGGTCGGTCTTTTTTTTGTCAAACACCACGAGGAAATCCTGCAGGGTAAATTATGCAAGGGATTTGAACCGGGAACGATCAGTTCTATTAAAATACCGGTGGCGGAAGAATTTTCCTTCACGCGGCCGCTCGTCATGGGGTTTCCTTTACGGGGTACCGAAATAGAAGCGGATGTATTCACCCGGAAGATGGGCTTGACGAATTTCGCCATTATTCCGCTTGTCAACCAAAAAAGAATCTCCTGTTGGCGGTTAAAGAATTGTCGCTCTACAGATTGCCCGGCTTACGGAAGACACGGTTTGCGGTGCTGGTTGGTACGAGATGCCAAGTGTTGCGACAGGGAAGAATCAGAGGGAGCTGACAAATCGGAACTGTGTGAAACCTGCCCTGTCCTTAAGTCGCATAATACGAATACTATCGAGGGGATTTTACTTATCGACAATTCTCAATCGGGACGGCCGATTGAGGATAAGGTAATCTCGATACTTTCAGTGATTGCACATGCCGTCGGCATAGCGATCAACAACTCAAAGGCCTATACGCAGGCCTTGCGGGAAGCAATTCATGACGACTTGACCGGGCTCCATAACCGGCGATACTTTAACGAACGTCTCATGGACGAAGTGGAGCGGGCCAAACGATATAGTAACGACTTAAGCCTGCTGTTATGCGATATTGATTTCTTTAAAAACGTCAATGATACCTTCGGCCATCCGGTCGGCGACAAGGTCTTGATTTGGATAGGCAAAACATTTCGTGACAGACTGCGTAAAACCGATATTGTTGCCCGTTACGGTGGGGAAGAGTTTATGATCATCCTGCTCAATACGGAAAAGGATAAGGCTTCCGAGATCGCTGAAGATTTGAGACGTACTGTCGCCGAATCACCCTTGCCTGGCAACGAAAGAGTAAAGGTGTCCATAAGCATCGGCATTTCAACCTTTGGTGCCGAGGCCAGTTCCTTCAACGGCTTAATCAGCTCTGCCGACAAAGCACTATATTGCGCCAAGTCTCGGGGAAGAAACCGGGTGTGTACGATTTAATCATTGTACCCCTGAAATATTTTAAAGGTGAGAATGCTTGCTATGAACCCCGGGGAAATGCGCCGGAAGGCGATTGATCTTTTTGTGAAACGGCTTCACTGAAGTCAGGTGATTCTTGCCGTGGGACAAGAAAAAATGAACATGCTAAACGAAGCGGCGATCAAGGCTGTTGGGGCATTCGGCGGCGGCATTGCCGCTTCCGGCAGTGTTTGCGGAACTTTGCTCGGCGGAGTAGCGATGATCTCCAGTCTATATAGCAGGGGCAACCTCGGCGAAAAAGAAGATCCCCGGGTCTGGGTTTTGAGCAGTAAATTCATAAAACGATTTGAGGAACTGACAAAACCTTATGGAGGCATGAACTGCAGGGACATTGCCGGCGTCGACTGGAAAAACAGGGACTCAGTAAAAAAATATTACTCCGATCCGGCAGGCGGCAGAAAAGCATGCATAAAATTGGTTGGTGACGCGGCCTATGTTTTAGGGGAAATTCTGGAGCAGGAAGCTGCAAAAATAAAAAAGCACTCCTGAACCCCCCCGAAAAAAAATACCGGCGTCCGGCGACAGGGGAAAAATCCTTATCAGCCGGCTCGCCAGGTTGAAAAACAAATCAATGGTATTATATTTTTATATTAATTAGATGGCGCGGCCCAAGATAAAAAAATTATGTGGTATTCATCTGTGACAAAAAAAATATGCAGTATCATCGACTCCACCCTGCGCGAGGGTGAGCAGGCCCCCGGGATCAGGCTTACCGGTGAAAACCGGCGCAACATTATCGCCCATCTTCACAATGTTGGCGTTGATGAAATAGAGCTGGGCATAGCCTCCGCACCTGCAAACAATCACCTCCCACAGCTTGTTGCAGATGCACGAAGCATAACGCATGCATCATGCCGGCTGGGGCTCTGGTGCCGCTGCATAGAGGCCGATATTGCCTTTGCCGGCTCCTGCCGGCCTGATGTGCTCTCCCTGTCAATCCCTGTTTCTGACTTGCACATCACGGAGCGCCTTAAAAAAAACCGGGACTGGATCAAAAGAATCCTGGCCGGGTCTATCCGGCAAGGCCTTGCCCTGAACATTCCATTTATCTCGGTAGGCCTTGAGGATGCTTCCCGCGCTGACCCCGATTTTCTGCTGCAGGTAGCCTGCCTGGCCGAGGATCACGGCGCCAGGAGGATTCGCCTGGCCGATACGGTGGGGATTTGTTCTCCCGGTACGATAAGAGAACTCGTGCGGCCGCTGCAGAAATCACTGCAAATAGACATCGGCGTCCACTGTCATAATGATTTCGGCATGGCCACAGCCAACTCCATAGCAGCATTGGAGTCCGGGGCATCCTGGTTTGACGCCACAGTGCTGGGCCTGGGAGAAAGAGCCGGTAACTGCCGCCTTGAAGAAGCAATGGGATACCTGACGTTTGTCCTTGAGCAGCAGCAATATCATCCGGAGTTTTTACCGCAGCTCTGCCGCTATGTTTCAAGCGTCACTGAAAGACCCATTCACCGAAACCATCCGCTTGTCGGTAACGACATTTTTACCTGCGAAACCGGATTGCATCAGCATGGTCTGTCTGTCAACCCGACCACGTATGAACCGTATGAGCCCAGTCAGGTCGGAAGTCGCAGAAAATTACGATTTGGTCATAAAACAGGGACGCGGGCCGTCAACCTCCAGCTGGCCAAACAAGGCTTTCAGTTTGATGACATACAGATCAGGCTCCTTACCCACCGCATTCGCTCAAGCGGCCAGACACTCAGTGAAGAGCAGCTGGTGCAGTATGTGACTGGATCCCCTCGGTCTTGACCGGTTTGTTTCAGCGGCAATTGATGCAGAATCCCGCTGAAGATTGAATCAGGAGTACAAACTGCCGGGCTGCAAATAGACCCAATGGTGCATCACCCAGAGGTTAACCCCTTTTTTCAGGAAGCTGACACTGAATTGACTATAGCGTGGCAAGTATCGCCATCTGACGAAAAAAAACCTGAAAAAGATATTTTTAGGTAAAATTCCCTTTACAATCAGAAAGATACCTGATTATATATTTAATTATAGAGTTTCATTACCCCTTATCCACTCATTTTCTTGCAGCAGGTTACCGTAAATCAGCAGTTGCAACGAGGAGAAAAGTATGAATAAATCGGAGCTTATTGAGGCACTGGCCGAAAAAATCAATGTCCCGATTCGTGAGGCGGCATCCATCACCAACACCCTCATCGACACCATGAGCGAGGCCTTAGCCCGGGGAGATTCCATTGAAATACGGGGCTTTGGCAGTTTTGTTGTCAAGGAGTATGACTCGTACACCGGCCGCAACCCTAAAACCGGCGAAAAAATTAAAGTCTCTCCCAAAAAACTCCCCTTCTTCAAAGTAGGCAAGGACCTGCGGGAGCAGGTCAACCGGAACCGGGCTGAAAAGGCGCTACAAAAATGACGGCTCCTCGTTATTTCAGGCGAGGGTAAGCCAAAGTTAAGTTTTCCGCCAATGAGGTAAATTCATGGACAGGGCCTCTCTGGTCAATTCTCACCAGGTTCTATGATCTCGCCGATCAGGTCATAGGTGTGGGCCTCGGTGATCCGAATCTGGCCGATATCACCCGGCTCAGCCGTACCAGCGGTGATATAGACACATCCATCGATCTCCGGCGCTTGAAACATTGTTCTCCCTTCAAGCAACAAATCACTTTCCCTGCTGATGCCCTCGATAAGAACCGGCAGATTCATGCCCACATAATGCTGCTGATTTTCCGTGCTGATCTCCGCCTGCACGTTCATCACCCGGTCATAACGCCGCTCTTTCGTCTCTTCCGACACCTTGCCTGAAAGGTGGTACGCCGCGCAGCCATCCTCGTCCGCATAACGAAAGACCCCGACATGATCAAGGCGCCAGCGGCGCAGACAGTCAATTATCTCCTCCACGTCAGCCGCCGACTCTCCGGGAAAGCCAACCAGCAAGGTCGTACGGAGCGCAGCCGCCGGCAGAAAACGGCGAACCCGTTCCACCAACGTGTCAAGGTCATGACGGCCGTACCGCCGGTTCATCCGCCGCAGGACCCTGTCGGCGACATGCTGGAAGGGGATGTCAAGATAGGGTAACAGCCGCGGCTCGCCGGCCATGAGGGTCAGCAGTTCATCCGTTATGCCCGTGGGATAGAGATAAAGAAGGCGAATCCAGGGAATATCGGTCCCTGCCAGCAGGGCCTTGAGCAGACGCACCAGGTCGGCTGAATCCTGCCGTTCATTGCCATAGGCCGTGAGATCCTGGGCAATGAGGGTAAGCTCCCGAACCCCCATGGCAGCCAGGCGGCCGGCCTCCGTGGTCAAATCGGTAATGGCCCTGCTGCGCAGTTTTCCCCGTATTGACGGGATCAGGCAGTATGAGCAGCGATTATCACAGCCTTCGGTGATCTTCAGATATGACCTGAAGAACGGCGTGGACAAGCGCCGGGCCGAGGAGCTGTCCATTAAAAAATTCGCCGGCCGCAGGTCAAGCAGCGCCTCCGGATCATGAGCGGCCCGCCTTATCAGGGCATCAATCTCCTGAAATCCGTCAGTACCGGTAAACAGGTCGACCTCGGGGAGCTCCTTTTGCAGACCGGCACCATAGCGCTGCACCAGGCAGCCGGTAACCACCAGCAGTTTTTCCGGGTCGGCACGTTTATATTCCGCCAGCCGCAGAATCTCGTCAATGGCTTCTTCCACTGCCGGGCCGATGAAGCCGCAGGTGTTGACCAGCAGCAGATCGGCCTCGGCAGGGTCGTCGACGACACCGTAGCCGTCCTGTTCCAGTCGCGCCAGCATCACCTCTGAATCGACCAGGTTTTTGGGACAGCCCAGGCTGACAAGATGGAGTTTTTTCATCTTTTGCGCATCCTTTACTCGGTTTGCTCTTGCATCCAGGAGCAGAGAGATCGCAGAACAGCTCCGGAACGGGCACGAAATTCCGGGCGGCTGTATTGCGGCCGCCAGTGCGGCCGCCACAGCTCGTCAGAGACCAGCATGCAAGCCGCCAGCCGGACCCCGCGATAAGCCGCCACGGTGCAGAGGGCGGAATACTCCATATCCACGGCCACGATCCCCCCGGCGCCATACTGCTGCACCTTGGCCCGTGTTTCCCGGTAAGGGGCATCCGTGGTCCAGACCGGGCCTTCGGAGCAGGTCCGGCCGCTCTGCCGGCAATGACCGGATAACCTGTGCCGCAATTCCGGATCAGGCTGCGGCCGGTCACCGGATTCATAATGAACACTGGTCCCCTCCTCGCTCAGGGCCCAGGTAGGAACCAGGACGTCAAGGGCCTTTAATGCCGGCACGAGCGAGCCGCACCAGCCATAGAGAATAATATCTTTCGCGCCCAGTGCAATCAGCTTCTCAAGGCACATCACCGCCATTGGAGCCCCGACAGCCGGTCCGGCCAGAAAAAAATGCTCAGATGAATACAATCCGGAATGAAAAAGAAAATGCTGTTTGAGGCTGTACTCCGCCGCCAGTTCTTTCAGCCGGGGGACGTCGGACGGATTGGCAGCCAGGATCCCGGCCGCCGGCAGTTCCGGTTCTCCCCTGTTTCGGCGGGGTTCAATAATAACGCACTTGTTCACAGGCGAGAGTCTTCAATAAAAAAAAGGCCGCAACAAAATGCTGCGGCCTTTTCAGGTTCAAAACCGATTGTACTCGATCAGCCTCCTAACAGGGCAGCCTTGTACGGGTTAGCGTACAGCAGAACAAGGGCAATAACCAGACCGTAAATAGCACAAGACTCAACAAGAGCCATACCAAGAATCATGGTCGTGGTAATTACACCTTTAGCCTCGGGATTACGGGCAACACCCTGGCAGGCGCCAAGAGCGCCCATGCCCATACCGATACCGGCACCAAGGGCGGCAAAGCCGATTGCTACGCCTGCGCCGAGGCAGACTATTGCGAGTTGAATTGCGTGCATTGTACTGTTCCTCCTAAGATAAATTTATAAGGTTGGCCTTCTTCTCCAATTAACGGATAAACTATAATAAAATTTTAATGCTAGGATTCTATGGACTCTGCGCAGTAGGCTACGGCCAGCAGAACAAAGACCGCGGTCTGGACGGCGCAGACCAGCGTGCCGAGAAGCATGATCGGCAACGGCGCAAAGAAGGGACCGGCCAGCATAAACAGAACCGCCAGCAGAATTTCCTTGGCCAGGATATTGCCGAAAAGACGAATGGAAAGTGTAAGGATACGGGCAAAGTTAGCTATCAGTTCGAGAATAAACATAAACGGCGCGATAATTGCCACCGGGCCTAAAAAATGCTTGATATAGCCAAAACCGTGATAGCGAAAACCAAGAGCATGGTGCGTCACCCAGACGATCAGGGTCATGGCCAAGGTGATATTCAAGTTGGATGTAGGTGACATGAAACCGGGAATCAACCCTATCAGGTTGGCGATCAAGATGTAGAGCGCAAAAGTCGCCATCATAGGATACAACATCCGGGCTTTTTCTTTTCCCAGGCTATCCGAAAAGATGGAATCCATACCGCCAATCACTATTTCCCAGAAGTTCTGGCCCTTGCCGGGCATGAGCTCAAGACGTCCCATCGTCAATTTTGGCACGATAATGAGAAACGCCATGACCAGCCAAGTGTAGGTCATATACGGCGTACACACCTTTTCAAGCAACGTGTGACCAACTATGGTGTGCGGAACCGGAAGGCCCAGCTTTTCAAGAATAAGCGAAATAAATAAGATTGGTTCTTGCATTGTCTACGCTCCCTTAAGACCCTGTACTGAATATATCATCTTGCCCTTACTCAAAACAACGACCACCACACTTAGCATCACGGTTGACAAACCGATAAGAAGACCGACCGTATTAATTGTGAAACAGGTAAACAACAGAAACAAGACGGCGACCAGCGCAATCAACCGTCCGTAAAATTTGAGGAAAAACTTGATTTTCTCCTGTTTGGTTACCGCGTTTCCAGCCGGGTCCTGTTCGCTGACATTGGTAATGAGGTGTTGAATGTCACGGCGCAACAGGAAAAAACTGACATTGGCCAGCAGTCCGCCGATCAACACACTTTCCGCCACAACCAAGGAAGCAACAGACCAGCTACCAGCGACCAGAACCGCCAGCAGCAACCAGTTAAAATACTGCACATACTGGAGGAGCATAACTCCCGTCGCGTCCTGCGCCGCACCGCTATTTTTCAGCTCAACATCTTTATTCATTATCAAGACTTTTTTTCACCCTCCACAAATTCATGAAACCGGCGGCAATCCCAAATCCTAAAAAAATAAAAGTCAAATAGGGCGCAGTCTTGCCGTTAAACACCTTGTTGTCAAGGTACCAGCCCATCTCCAGTCCGATAAACATGGAGAGAACCATAGTCATGCCGATGTGACCGTATAGCGACAGCAGCCTGAATATCTCCCTGTTTGACTCAGACATTCATCACGTCCCGCATCCATTCTAAGTAAATAATCAGTTTAGAGTTAGCATGACCATCATGCAATCGCAATGATTTTTTTACGATTTTGCCATTTTTTTGAATGACGATTCAGTCAGGTCCAAGGCTTTTTCCAAGTGAGACCAGTCATGTGCCGCTGAAATAAAGGCAGCCTCGAACTGAGAGGGCGCCAGATAAATTCCGCCGGCGAGCATCCGGCGATAATGCCGGGCATAGCGATCCGTGTCCGCCAGCATGGCCGACTGGTAATCGGTCACCGGCGACTCGGTAAAAAAGCAGGTCATCAGGGAACCGATCCGGTTGAGCACGATGGGCACGGAGGAGTTGCCGGCAATCTGCTCCAGCCCGGCGGCGAACCAACGGCTCTTTTCCTCAAGCGCCTCGTAAAAACCGGGTTTCCGCAGCTCATTGAGCATGGCCAGTCCCGCGGCCATGGCCAGCGGATTGCCGGACAGGGTACCGGCCTGATAAACCGGGCCGTCGGGAGCGACCATATCCATGATCTCCTTCTTGCCGCCGTAAGCGCCGACCGGCAGACCACCGCCGATGATTTTACCCAGACAGGTCAGGTCAGGGAGGATGTCAAAGCGTTCCTGGGCACCGCCGAGTGACAGGCGAAATCCCGTGATCACCTCGTCAAAAATCAGAACAATGGACAGCTCCCGGGTCAGGTCGCGCAGTTTCCGCAAAAAGGAAAGCTCCGGAACAATGACCCCCATGTTGCCGGCCACCGGTTCGACAATCACACAGGCGATATCCAGCGCCTCATCGCGCAGGGTGGTCTCCAATGCCTCTTCATCGTTGTAGGGAATGGAAAGCGTATTTCTGACAATATCCTCGGGAACGCCGGGACTCCCCGGAATGCCGAGAGTGATCACGCCGGAACCCGCCTTGACCAGGAATGAATCCGCATGACCGTGATAGCAGCCGTCAAACTTGACCACCACATTGCGGCCGGTATATCCCCGGGCCAGGCGGATGGCGCTCATGGTCGCCTCGGTACCGGAGTTGACGAACCGGACCTTTTCCAGCGACGGCACGGAGTCGCAGACCAGCCGGGCCAGTTCCACCTCCAGCGGGGTCGGCGCGCCGAAGCTGGTGCCGTCCAGCGCTGTCTCGCGAATCGCCTCCACCACGGCAGGATGGGCATGGCCGAGAATCATGGGCCCCCAGGAGCAGACGAAATCAACAAATTCATTGCCGTCGACATCGACAACCATGGCGCCCTTGGCCTTTTTCAGGAAAAGCGGGTCGCAGCCCACCGCCTTACAGGCCCGAACCGGGCTGTCGACGCCGCCGGGGATAACCGCCTTTGCTTGGGCAAAAAGTGCCGCTGACAAATCTGTCTTCATGGAATGCACCTCGTCTTAGGAATTGGATAATGATCCGGTTGAATATAGCATGGCCGTTTTTCATCTGTCAAAATGAAAAAATATTTCTCCAACCCGATTGCTACCAGGAATGCCACTTGACCGCTAGGCCTCCAGCCCAGTTCCCTCGCTTCGCTAGGCCCACGCAGTTTATCGCCGGCTGCAATGCCCGCAACCCAATTACCAGATGACACGAGCCGCCTCTTTTGTTAGAGCAAGATGGAAGGATCAAACAATCATCAAACAAGACAAAAAGGCGGTGGCCCATGAAAGCATTTATAGACAGGTTTTCAGGTCTGGTCAAGGGAACTGTTTCAGGGTTTGATCGTATTGTCTGCAAGGGTTTTATCCTTTCACTGATGTCCGCAACCGAGGTGATGGGATTTTGCCGGGCCAGGGGTATTCTCAACAAGACATCTAGTTCTACTTTGTCACATTAGCCAATGGCCGTTAACCGGCCCTCGTTCTCTTGTTTTCTGTAAGCCGCATCAATAGAGGCCAGTCTCCGTTCGTGTCTTACTTGCATTTGTCTGAAGACCTCTTCTTCTGAGATATCCCGACGGGGGAGATAAAGACACAGTAGGGTGATAATATCGCCACAACTCAACAGTGACGGACTCGTAAAAAGTCATTTTATTCGTCATCCTCGCGTAGGCGGGGATCGTTATACTTTTATCTTTTCAGCGGTCTTTGCTGCCTAAGCAGATGCTTCTCTCTTGGTATAAAATGTGCGGCTGACAGAAGGGTGCCTTTTGATACGAATTGTTGCTGTATAGCTCCAGCCGTTTTTGGTTTTTCGTTTGAGGAAGCGTGCCATTGATTAGGGACCATTTTTTTTTGGTCCACTTTTTTAGAAAAAGATAGCAAGAAAAGATGAAATGCAAGAAGAGACAAAAAAAGGCTTTATCCCGCTGTTACCGGGGATAAAGCCTTTAAACTCAGATGGTGCCGAAGGGGAGAGTCGAACTCCCACGAGCATTCACCCACTAGACCCTGAACCTAGCGCGTCTACCAGTTCCGCCACTTCGGCAAGAAGTGTTAGCGAATATGATAGTCAAACCGGAATTTGTCAAGTATTTCTTC
>VAPG01001995.1_pt1 | contig 23820 bp, 23 predicted proteins | sample 3393851 | NCBI WGS metagenome assembly VAPG01 (sample SAMN08290438, study PRJNA428436) | hydrothermal vent metagenome | isolation source: Deep-sea hydrothermal vent chimney | place: Atlantic Ocean: South-mid Altantic Ridge | depth 2194 m m
CCCTTGTGGGTGCCCTGTATTTGGTTGCCACGTTCTATTTTGGGCACCCACAAGGGGAGCCCCTACGGGGGGATACAAAATTATGGGGAAAGCGGGAATAGCGGACAGACCACGATTAATTGGTTATATGTTTGAATCCATCACCATCATTGGATATATTTGAATTGGTAGGGGGGATACAAAATTATTGTTTTATTCGCTCAATTTTCACATTCAATTTAATTCGTCAAATCATCTATCCCCATAAGAGCGAGTCAGTACCTCCCTGGGCTTGGCACCATCTGCCGGACCGACAACCCCCTCCTTCTCCATCATCTCCACCATCCTGGCCGCCCGGTTGTAACCAACCCGCAGCCGCCGCTGAACCATGGAGATTGAGGCCTGGCCCGATTCACAGACAAATTCCACCGCCTCATCATATTTCTCGTCATATTCACTCTGGTCGATCTCGGCATTTTCCTCCGGCTCGGCGGCAATTTTCATCACTTCATCATCATATTTGGCCAGCCGCTGCTCTTTGAGGAAGGATACCACATTGTCGATTTCCTCCTCCGTTATATAGGCAGCATGAATGCGCAGCATGGTTGAAGCGCCCGGCGGCACAAAGAGCATGTCGCCCTTGCCGAGGAGATGTTCGGCACCGCTGGTATCAAGAATTGTCCGGGAATCAATCTTGGAGGAAACCTTAAATGACATACGAGTGGGGAAATTGGCCTTGATCAGCCCGGTCAGGACATCCACCGAGGGTCGTTGAGTGGCCAGAATAAGATGCATGCCAGCGGCCCTGGCCATCTGCGCCAGACGAGCCACCGAGGCCTCCACATCCTTGGAGGCCACCATCATTAAATCGGCTAACTCATCAATAATAATGACAATCAGGGGCAGTTTTTCGTCGGAGTTCTGGTTATAAGTAGTGATATTCTTAACCCGTTTTTCCTCCATGAGCCCGTAACGGCGTTCCATCTCCAGCACCGCCCATTGCAGAGCCCGGCTGGCCATTTTCGGATCAACCACCACCGGATGAAGGAGGTGGGGGATGTCCTCATAGGCTGAAAGTTCAATGCGTTTGGGATCCACCATCAACAGCCTGACATCTTCGGGTGAAGACTTAAATAATATACTGCAGATTATATCGTTTAACCCCACGCTCTTGCCGGCTCCCGTCGCCCCGGCAATGAGGAGATGGGGCATATCAGCGAGATTAGCACAGACCGGTTGGCCAACCACATCCTTGCCCAAGCCAATGGTCAGCGGGGCCTTGGATTTCAGGAATGTTTCATGGCCCAATATCTCCCGGATATAGACGATCTGGCGCAGGGGATTGGGAATCTCGATTCCCAGGGCGGCCTTGCCGGGAATGGAACCGACAATCCGGACACTGCTCACCTTTAGAACCATACCGAGGTCATTTTCCAGTGAAACAATGCGGCTTATCTTAACTCCGGGGGCAGGCGCGAACTCATAGGTGGTAACCACCGGCCCCGGCGAGATGCCAACAACCTTGCCCACCACCCCGAAATCAGCCAGGCTGGCCTCCAGCTTTTCGCTGACCTTAAGATAATGATCACGGTCAACTTCGATATTCTGCCGTTCAGGCGGCCGGTTAAGCAGAGTAATAGGCGGCAGGACGAACTCCCCTGCCGCCGCCACGGGCAAGGGCTCAAAAGCCCGCTCATCCTCTAACTCTATCTGAACCGGATCATGAACCGTGGGGGTACCGACAGGCAATGGTAACCTCTTTGCCACCTTGTTCAGCGGCTTTGAGACGGAATCAGCCGCCATTGATTTTTCCAGGCCCCGGCCGCGCCGAAGATCACGGCACCAGCTCAGGAAACAGCCGCTGCCGACAACAAGGCGATAAAGAGACAGACGCAGAGCGGCCATGGCGGAGAGCATAAAGAAGGCTAATATCAGAAGTACAAATCCTGGCCGCCCGAGCAGAGGGGTTAACAACATATATAACTGGCGGCCAACAACCCCGGCAGCGGGATAACGCTGAAAAAGGAAAAATACCTGGCCATGGGCCAAAGCAGCGAAAAAGGCACTGCTGCTCATGATAATTCCGGTGAGCCCAACGAGAAGCCAGGGCAGCCGTTCAATGGTATCCCGGCACCAGAAAAACTGCCAGGCAAAAAGGCAGGGAATGGGAATCAGCCAGAAGGCACTAAGACCCAGCATATCCGTGAGCAGACGGGCCGAAAAATAGCCCAGCCGACCGCCCCAGTTATGGGGAAAGATGACCGGTAATAATTCGTGTGAACGGGCAGGAGAATAACTTACAAGACTTATAAAGAGAAAGGTGGCGGCGAATAAGGCCACAACTGCGGTAATTTCCTGCCAGATTTCAGGCGGTTCAGGTTTAACAGCTTTATTGTTTTTTGCCCTGGCCATAATTTACCGCATCAAGAATACCGTTAATAAAGGGGGCGGAATCATCGGCACTAAACCTCTTGGCAATCTCAATGGCCTCATTAATGGCCACCGTTGCCGGAACCTGATCGTTAAAGGCAACCTCATAGACTCCGAGACGCAGGATATTACGATCAATAATCGACATCCGTTCCACCCGCCAGTTTTTGGCATTTTTGGTAATTAGACTATCAATCTTGCGGATATTCCGGCCGATCCCCTCTAAAAGTTCCCTGGCATAGGGCATCGCCTTCTTGGAGATCAAAAAATTCTCGCAGAGGGTATCAAGTTGAGCCTCCACCTCGTGGCTGCCATTAACATCCGCCTGATAAAGGGCCTGCAGGACGAGTTCCCGCGCTTTACGCCTGGCACCGGTCTTCAAACTAAAACTCACTCAGCAGGTTGGCCATCTCAATGGCGGCGGCGGCGCAGTCAGAACCTTTATTACCAGCCTTGGTGCCGGCCCGTTCAATAGCCTGTTCAATGGTGTCGGTGGTCAGCACCCCGAAAATCACCGGAATCCCGGCCTCGAGGCTCACCTGGGCGATACCCTTGGCCACCTCGCCGGCAACATAATCAAAGTGAGCCGTGGCTCCGCGGATAACCGCCCCGAGGCAGATCACCGCATCGTAGCGCCCACCCTCGACCATCTTCTTGGCTAACAAGGGGATCTCGTAGGCTCCCGGCACTTTGACCACCTCAATATCATTGTCCTCAACCCCGGAACGTCGCAGAGTATCTAAGGCGCCATCCAGCAGACGCTCAGCGATAAAGGCGTTAAATCTGGCCACAATAATTCCAAACTTTTTGCCACTCGCCTGTAAACTGCCCTCATATATCTTCATAGACTCACCAAAATGTTTTTCAAGTTTTTTATGACACCAAAATCTTATAAATCAAGCAGATGCCCCATTTTATCCCTCTTGGTCTGCAAATACTTAATATTCTCGGGACAAGGTTCCATCTCAATGGGAGCCCGGCCCACAACCGTCAGACCATAACCATCAAGGCCGACTATTTTCTTGGGATTATTAGTTAAAAGGCGCATTTTACCGACCCCCAGATCCCGCAGAATCTGGGCCCCGATTCCATAATCTCGCAAATCAGCCTTAAATCCCAGCTTGGCATTGGCTTCCACCGTATCCATCCCCTTGTCCTGCAGATGATAGGCCTTCAACTTATTAACCAGGCCGATTCCCCTGCCCTCCTGATGCATATAGAGAATAACGCCCCGGCCCTCCTGCTCCACTATCTGCATGGCCACATGCAATTGGCTACCGCAGTCACAGCGCAGAGAACCAAAGATATCACCAGTCATACACTCGGAATGAACCCGAACCAGAACCTCCTTGTCCGGGGTTATATTGCCCTTGACCAAAGCGACATGCTCAAAATCATCCACATCGTTGGTATAGACAATGATCCTGAACATCCCACCATATTTGGTAGGCAGATCAGCCTCGGCAGCTCGATGCACCAAGGTATCCATCTTCATGCGATAGGCGATGAGATCGGCAATGGTGACAATCTTTAAGCCATGATGTTTAGCAAATTTTTTGAGATCCGGCATCCGGGCCATAGTGCCGTCTTCCTTCATAATCTCACAGATAACGCCTGAGGGCCGCAGACCGGCCAGGCGCGACAGATCAACCGAGCCTTCAGTCTGGCCCGTCCGTACCAGAACCCCGCCCTTTCTCGCCCGGAGCGGAAAAACGTGTCCGGGACTGACTATATCGTCGGGCCGCACATCGAGACGTGCCGCCACCTGAATGGTGCGGGCCCGGTCAGCAGCGGAGATCCCGGTAGTAACCCCGGTACGGGCCTCAATGCTCACCGTAAAGGCGGTTTCAAAGGGTGATTCATTCTTCTGCACCATCATAGGCAGCTGCAGACGATCTAATTGCTCCGAAGTCATGGTCATGCAGATAAGCCCCCGGCCATGGGTCGCCATAAAATTTATGGCATCGGGAGTGACCATCTGGGCGGCCATGTACAGGTCGCCCTCATTCTCACGGTCTTCATCGTCCACCAGAATAACCATTTTGCCGGCCCTGATATCGTCAATTGCCTCTTCAATAGTGTTTACTGTCATTTTCTATGTCCATTTTAAGATTCGAGTTCAGGGTAATTCCCAGCCCTCGCTGAATAGTTACTAAAATCGGTATACAAATTTTTGAATACGAAAGACTGTTTCAGACCCCTAGACCACAAACCCATGCTCAGCCAAAAAGGCCTGATTAATGGTATGCCCCTGCCCGTCATTATCACTATAGCTCAAAAGCCTTTCCACATATTTACCGATTATATCTACCTCGAGATTCACCTGATCACCAGGCCGCAAGGCCCCCAAAACAGTAACCTCCAGGGTATGGGGAATAATGGAGACCGAGAAAGCGGCAGTCTCGCAGCTATTCACAGTCAGACTTACCCCGTCAATAGTGATGGAGCCCTTTTCGACTATATAACGACCCAGCCCCTTGGGCACTGCGAAATGAAAAATAGTGAAATCACCGGCTCTTTTACGGCTTATAACTTCACTCTCCGCGTCAATATGACCGCTCACCAGATGACCGCCGAGACGATCACTCAGCCGCAGAGCCCGTTCCAGATTAACCTCGTCCCCCACACTTAATTTGCCAAGATTGGTACGGCTCAAGGACTCGGGTGAGACATCGGCCAGAAAACGCCGCTCATTTATCTCCCTCGCGGTGAGACATACCCCGTTTACCGCGATACTCTCGCCCTCGGCCGGATTGTCGATCTCAAAGGCGGCCTCAATGGCGAAGACCATACCACCGCCCGCCGGCCTGGCCGTATATATTCTGCCCTTACCCTGGATTATTCCCGTAAACACTTAGAAAATCCCCTCTATCATAACATCATTACCAAAATGTCGGCAGCAGTTAATCTCCCGCAGACGCGGGGCCTCATCCACACTGCCGAGCCCTAAAGGGCCAGCGAGAGGAACAGCGTCACCACCCATGAACAACGGGCCGTAAAAGAGGTTGGCCTGATCAACCAAACCCTGGCCCAGAAACGAGGCATGTACCTTACTGCCGCCCTCAACAAGAAGAGAGCTTATCCCGCGGCGGCCCAGTTCTCTAAGCATGAAATGCAAATCAGGCCGGCCCTGGCCGGCCGTCGGCAGTTCAACAATCTCAGCCCCGGCCGCCATCAAAGCCCCTTTTCTGCCCGCCTCCGCCCCAGCGGCACAAAAAATCAGGGTATCGGCAGGCGATTGCTGGGTGAGCATCCTGGCAGCAGGCGGCAGACGTAGAGAACTATCCAGAACCACCCGCAGGGGATCTTGATGGCCACCACCCGGCAGCCGGGTAGTGAGGGAGGGATCATCGTTCAACGCCGTGCCAATCCCCACGAGAATGGCATCCGCCTGATCCCGCAGTCTATGAGCAAAGCGCCTGGATCTCTCATTGGTTATCCAGCCCGGCCGGCCATGGGCGACCGCTATCCCACCATCCAGACTTAAACCAGCCTTCATAATCACCCAGGGTACCCCTCTGGTTACCAGCCTGATAAAGGGACGGTTGATCTTTCGGCACTCATCATCTAAAACACCAGTCGAGACGGTTAGCCCCTGACTCTGAAGATAAGCGGCACCACCGCCTGCCACTCCGGGGTTGGGATCCGGCATGCCGATCACCACCCGTTTTAAACCAGCCTCAAGCACCGCTTTGGTGCAGGGCGGCGTACGGCCTTGATGATTACAGGGTTCCAGGGTGACATAGATCACCGCCCCGCGGGATTTATCACCGGCATTTTGAATTGCCTTAACCTCGGCGTGCGGGGTACCGGCCCGTTTATGATAGCCTCGCCCCACCACCTCGCCGTTCCGGACAATTACCGCCCCCACCAGGGGATTCGGCGAAGTTCGCCCCTTGGCCTTCACGGCCTCGCGCAGGGCCATTTTCATATAGGCCTGGTCATTATCCTCAATCCTGTTTACCATCAACGTTCAGCATCCCCTTCAATTCAGCCATAAATTCGTTTAAATCTTTAAACTGGCGGTAAACCGAAGCGAAACGGACATAGGCAACATCGTCAAGCTGCCGCAGTCCCTCCATCAGACGTTCGCCCACCACGGAGATTTCAACCTCCCGTTCACCCATCTCCTGTAATTCCCGCTCCAGGCCGTCAACAAAATCTTCCAGCTGATTCATGGCCACCGGCCGTTTTTCACAGGCCTTTTTCATCCCGGCCACAGCCTTCAAACGATCCCAGGCCTCTCGACGACCGTCTTTCTTGATGAGCATAGGCATGGTAACCTCAAGACGCTCATAAGTGGTGAAACGACGCTCGCAGGCCTCACAAAGACGGCGGCGGCGGGTAATTGTAAAATCTTTATTAAGCCGGGAATCGACTACACGATTGTCGAGATGGCCGCAGTATGGGCATTTCATAATGAATCCTAAAGGCAGGAGAAAGGAAAATTACCAGATCCGTCAATTCGGGTTGGTATTTAAATCTGATGCAGGGGGATTCCGGCCTCCGCCATCATCATGGAGGTCAGAGAATCCGGATAGCCCTCTTTATAATAAACCTCTTTAAGTGATATATTAATCAGCATCTTGGTACAGATTGAGCAGGGCAGATTTGTGCAGTAAAGGACAGAGCCTTCAATACTGAAACCCAGATTGGCAGCCTGAATAATGGCGTTCTGCTCAGCATGCAGGCCACGACATAACTCATGCCGTTCGCCAGAGGGGATTCCCTGCTGCTCACGCAGACAGCCGACATCGAGACAATGCGCTATATGACTGGGAGCACCATTGTAACCGGTGGCGACAATTCGTTTGTCAAGCACCAGAATCGCCCCCACCTTACGCCGCAGACAGGTGGAGCGCTGAGCCACCAATTCGGTTATCCCCATAAAATATTGCGGCCAGGAAGGACGTTCACCGCGTTTATCCACCGAAGCCACCATTATTAATCGGCGTCCCGCCTAACAGTATAAGAGGGATAAAGCGGAAAACGGTCACAGAGAGTTCGGACTTCAAGACGAATGGCGGCCAAAAGATCCGGCCGGTCATGAGCCTGAATGGCACGGTTCATCCATTCGCCGACCTGAATCATATCAGACTCCAGCAACCCTCTCGTGGTAACGGCGGCGGTTCCTATCCGAATACCGCCAGTGACAAAACGACTCTGGGTATCAAAGGGCACGGCGTTCTTGTTTACCGTCATGCCCGCATCCTCCAGAGCCCGCTCCGCGTCTTTACCAGTAATATTTTTATTAGCGAGATCAACCAGCAATAAATGATTATCCGTACCGCCGGATACCAGCCGAAAATCATGTTTCAGCAGATTATCAGCCAGGGTTACGGCGTTTAAAACCACCTGATGTTGATACTGCTTGAATTCATCAGTCATGGCCTCTTTGAAACTCACGGCCTTGGCGGCGATGACATGCACCAGCGGCCCGCCCTGAATACCGGGGAATATCTTACTGTCCAGTTTCTTGCCAAATTCCTCGCGAGCCAGAATCATGCCGCCCCGCGGGCCGCGCATGGTCTTATGGGTGGTGGTGGTAACAAAATCAGCATAAGGTATGGGGGATGGATGCTGACCACCGGCAATCAGGCCGGCGATATGGGCCATATCCACCATGAAGAGGGCTCCCGCCCGATCAGCAATATCCCTGAAGGCCTGCCAGTCTATAAAGCGGGGATAAGCGCTGGCTCCGGCAACAATCATGGCCGGCCGTTCCGCCAGGGCGATGCGCTCGACCTCCTCCATATCTATACGTTCGCTCTCGCGATTCAGACCGTAGGACATAAAGTTGTAGAGCTGACCGGAAAAATTAACCTTGGCTCCATGGGTTAAATGGCCGCCGTGGGCCAGATCCATTCCCAGCACCTTGTCACCGGGGTTAAGAACCGAAAAATAGACGGCCATATTGGCCTGACTGCCGGAATGGGGCTGCACATTGACGTAATCGGCATTGAATATCTCTTTAGCCCGCTGCCGGGCCAGGTTTTCCACCACATCGGCGTACTCACAACCGCCATAGTAACGTTTACCGGGATACCCCTCGGCGTATTTATTGGTAAATATTGACCCCTGGGCCTCAAGCACCGCCTCACTGACTATATTTTCCGAGGCGATGAGTTCCAGTTGGTTTGACTGGCGCTCAAACTCATAGTCAATGGCCCGATAAATATCAGGATCAATATCTTTTAAAAGGGACACGTTTTTACCTCTGAAATTTTAATTGCTTATCTTCTTGATGAACCGAAACCAGCGTTATTTCCAATAGCCTTGCTGTATAGTTACAACATGTTAGAACATCTCTATCCGCCGCAGATGGCGACCGCCGGCGAACTCAGTCTCCACCCAGGCCTTAACAATTTCCATTACCACTCCACCACCCAGTACCCTGGCTCCGAGACATAATACATTGGCGTTATTATGTTCCCGGCTTTTGCGGGCCGTGAATGTTTCATGACAGAGTGCAGCCCTGATCCCTTGATGACGATTTGCCGCCATGGACATGCCAATACCGGTGCCACAGATAAGAATGCCGGCTTCAGTTTTATCGGCCAGTACCGCTTCACAGACTGCCTCGGCAAAACGCGGATAATCTACCGCCTCATGAGATTTACAGCCCAGATCAAGAACCTCATGCCCGGACTGGCGCAGAAATTCCATTACCTCTTCTTTTAAATCAAAGCCACCGTGGTCACAGCCAATTGCCAGTTTCACCCTTCGACCTCATATCTCTTCATAATTAATACCGCGTTAGTGCCGCCGAAGCCAAAGGAGTTTGACATGGCAGCCCGTATACTCATCGAGCGCGCCTCACCGGGAATATAATCAAGATCACATTCCGGATCGGGATTTTCTAGATTAATGGTAGGCGGCGCGATTTGGTGACGGAGGGCCAGAGCGGTAAAGACGGCCTCAATGCCGCCGGCCCCGCCCAGCAAATGGCCGGTCATAGATTTAGTGGAGCTCACCGCAATTTCTGCCGCTCTCCTGCCAAATACCGTTTTTATAGCCCTGGTCTCCCCCAAATCATTGAGCTGGGTTGAAGTCCCATGGGCATTAATATAATCTATATCGGCCGGGGTCAGACCGGAATTTTCGAGGGCCATGCGCATACAGCGCACCGCGCCCTCACCGTCCTCGGGCGGCGCCGCCATGTGATAACCATCACCGGTCATCCCGCAGCCCATAACCTCGGCGTATATTTTGGCCCCCCTGGCCCTGGCATGTTCCAGAGACTCAAGAAGCAGAATACCGGCTCCCTCACCAATGACAAAACCATCCCGTTCCCGGTCAAAAGGCCGGGAGGCTCTTTCAGGCTCATCATTGCGCCTTGACAGGGCCTTCATGGAGTTAAAGCCACCCACTGCCATGGGGCAGATAACCGATTCACTACCCCCGGTAACAGCCGCCTCACAATCACCCCTTTGAATGGCATGATAGGCCTCGCCAACGGCATGGGTGCCGGCAGCGCAGGCCGTACTCAATGACAGGTTGGGCCCCTTCAATTTAAAAATAACCGAGATCTGCCCCGCCCCCATATTGGGAATAACCATGGGAATAAAGAAGGGCGTAATCCGCTTGGCCCCCCGCTCCAGATAAATCTGATGATATTTCTCAATGGTGGGTAGACCGCCCATGCCGCAGCCGGTGATAGAGCCAATTCGAGCGGCATTATCGGCGGTAACCGTAAATTGAGCATCATCTAAGGCCATCCGGGCTCCGGCCACGGCATACTGCACAAAAAGCTCCAGATGGCGGGCCGTCTTTTTATCCATAAAGTCTTCCGGTTGAAAGTCCTTGACCTCAGCGGCAATTCTAACCTCCATCTGCGAGGCATCAAAACGGCTGATGGGGCCAATACCACTAACCCCGGCACAAAGATTTTCCCAAGTCTTATCCACCCCGATTCCCAGGGGGGTAACCAGGCCCAGACCGGTTATCACAACTCTATTTTTCACGCGGCGTTCTCCAGATTAATAGGCTCTCTTAACCCTGTACCTTTTGAATATGATCAATAGCATCCTGAACCGTAAGAATTTTCTCGGCAATTTCATCAGAAATTTCAGTATCAAAGGCCTCTTCCATCGCCATAATCAGCTCCACGAGATCCAGGGAATCAGCCCCAAGATCATCAACAAAAGAGGCAGCCGGAACGACTTTAGCCTTGTCAACACTCAACTGCTCAGCAATGATATCTATGAGTTGATCTTCTACAGACATATTTTTTCTCCTTTTTTATACTTTATTTGGTAACTGTTTAGCTGCACTCCACATTCGCCCATTTATGGCTTCTTGAGTAGCACAAGTACGCTGCGAAACCATAAATGAACGAGTCTGAAGCACATCTAAGCAGTTACAGCTCAGAGTTTGGGGCAATTTACAGTCAAACCTAAATAGTTACTTTATTTGTAACTATTTATTCAGCAAGGGTTGCAAATTACCCCCAACTCGTAACCGCCAGTGCCGATTTATATTCTTAACTGCCCGGCAGGCCACAATCACATATACAGGCCGCCATTAACATGAATCACCTGCCCGGTTATATAACTCGCTGAATCAGAGGTTAGATAGGCCACCGCTCCAGCCACATCGTCTGGCCTGCCAAGAGTTTTAAGCGGAATTTCAGCCATAATTTTGGCACTGACCTCGGCGGGCAGCCCGCTGGTCATCTCCGTTTCAATATAACCCGGCGCCACACCGTTAACGGTTATCCCCCTTGGCGCCAGTTCCCGGGCGGCGGATTTCGTCAGACCCAGCAGACCAGCCTTGGCCGCCGCGTAATTAACCTGTCCGGCATTACCGGTAAAGCCGACAACCGAGGTAATATTGATAATCCGGCCCCAGCGCTGCTTCATCATTGCCCTGGAAACGGCCTTGAGACAATTAAAGGCACCTTTAAGATTGGTGTCTAAAACCGCATCCCAGGCCTCCTCCTTCATCTTCACGAGTAAGCCGTCCTTAGTAATACCAGCATTGTTAACCAGGATATCTACACGGCCGTGACGGGCCAGGATATCCTTAACCGCCGCCTGCACATCTCCCGCCTGGGCGACGTCAAAGCATAGACTCTCGGCCTTTCCCCCCTGCTGCCTGATAAAGGCCGCGGTCTCATCGGCCGCCTGGGGGCGGTTAACATAATTAATTACCACTTCGGCCCCAAGAGAGGCAAGTAAAATACTCACAGCCCGGCCAATACCACGCCCACCGCCGGTTACCAGAGCGATTTTATCAGTTAAATTCATCATTCAAAGCACCAGAAAAATTCAATTGGCCCCTTTCAGCTCAGCAATAAGGAGGGGTAAAATTTCAAAGAGATCAGCCACTATGCCATAGGTGGCGACATTAAATATTGGGGCGGCTGAATCACGATTAATGGCAATAATTGTCTCAGAGGACTGCATACCAACGAGATGCTGAACGGCACCAGAGATCCCGCAACAGATATAGAGCTTGGGAGCAACAGTCTTGCCGGTCTGGCCCACCTGGTAAGGATAGTCTATCCAGCCGGCATCCACCGCCGCCCTGGAGGCAGCAACTGAGCCGCCCATAACCTCAGCCAATTCCTTTAACAGGGCGAAGCCTTTGGCACTCTCCAGACCACGGCCACCGGCGACCACGATATCGGCCTCCGAGAGCCTGACCTTATCAGGCTCGGCAATTACTGAACTTAATACCCTTACCCTGGAGGTCAAATTAAAATGTTCGGCATTCAGCTCCTCCACCGTCCCCTGGCGATGAAGATCAACGGGCAGGGCCTTCATAACCATGGGGCGAACCGTGGCCATCTGCGGTCTGGTATCGGGGCAAACTATGGTGGCCATAATATTACCGCCAAAGGCCGGCCTGGTCTGCAGCAGACTGCCGTCTTCATCAATGGCCAGTCCGGTACAGTCAGCGGTGAGTCCCGCCCCCACGATGGTGGCAACCTGGGGAATAAAGGAACGGCCAATGGCCGTGGCCCCGGCCAGAACTATCTCCGGCCGCCGTTCTTTAATCAGGGTGGAAAGGACGTTGGCGTAAGGCTCATCAACAAAATTTTCCAGGGCCGGATTGTCAAGCTGCAAAACCTCATCACAGCCCTGGGCAATCAACTCGCGAGCGCTGTCTCCAAGATTATGACCAAACAACACGGCGCTGAGCTTTACCCCCCGTTCATCGGCAAGACCTCGGCCAGCGCCAAGAAGCTCCAGAACCACCGGCGCTATTTTACCCTGCCGGAATTCAGCGTATATCCATACCCCGCTATAAGCGGCAAGATCAATCCTGGAAGCGGCCTCCCCGTCCTCAATAGACAGGGCTCCAATCTCGCAATTATCAACACAATTACCACAGAGCGTACATTTATCATTGACCTGGGCCAAATCATCGACAACAGTTATAGCTCCAAAGGCGCAGTTTTCTTCACAGACTCCGCAGCCAATACATAATTTTTCATCAATTTTCAGCATGAGGACAGCACCTTAAATAATGGCCTCTAATCTTGCGGCCAGCTCTTTTACCTGCTCAATTACCGTCCCCTCAAGCATGGCTCTCTCCCCTCTGGCCTCCGGCGCAAAAACCCTGGCAACCCTGGTTGGCGAACCAGCCAGGCCGAGAAGAGCCGTATCCGCCCCTATATCAGCGGCGTTAAAGGTTTTGATTACCGCCTTTCTGGCCTTCATCTTACCCTTTAAGGACGGAATACGGGGCTCATTTATTTCTCGTACCACGGTCAACAGGGCCGGCAGGGTGATCTCCAGCTCATCATAACCGTCATCCATCATCCGCCGGGCCAGCAGACAATCATCCCGCACCTCATGAATTTTACTGATGCAGGAGGCGTAGGCCAGATCAAGACGGCGGGCCAGGCCCGGCCCGACCTGGGCTGTATCACCGTCAATGGCCTGTTTTCCGCAAATAATCAGATCAACGACACCTAAGGTAAGCACGGCATTGGCCAGGGTGTAGGTAGTGGCCAGAGTATCAGCTCCGGCAAAAGCCCGGTCTGAAATCAACACACCCTGGTCAGCCCCGCAGGCAATGGCCTCCTTTAACATCTCAGCGGCCTGGGGCGGCCCCATACTGAGAGCGGTAACCGTACCACCATATTGGGCCGATAGACGTACCCCCTCTTCCAGGGCATGGCGGTCATAGGGGTTCATAATACTCTCCACCCCTTCCCGGCTCATGGTATTGGTCTTGGGGTCCAGACGGACGTTACTGGTATCAGGAACCTGTTTCAGGCAGATAATAATTTTCATTTGTAATTATTCAGTGAGGGCTGCAAATTGCCCTTAACTCGTAGCTGTAACTGTTCCGATGTGCTCCAGGTTCGTCCGTTTCGACCTCCGAATCTGTACTTCCTGTACGTGAGGAGGGCGAAGATGGGGTGCAGCTGAACAGTTACTTTCATTTATTATATTCCTTATTCAACTCCTGACCAATTACGTTACGTTGGATCTGATTTGTCCCCTCGTAGATCTGGAGAATTTTGGCATCCCGCATCATCTTTTCCACGGGGTAATCACGCATATAACCATAACCGCCCAGAACCTGTACAGCGTTGGTTGTAACCTTCATGGCCACATCAGTGGCAAACACCTTGCACATAGAAGAGGCTTTAGACATCTGCTTCGGGTGAGCGTCAATGTGCTTGGCCGCGGCATAGACCAAGGCTCTGGCCGCCTCATTCTCAATGGCCATATCGGCCAGCAGATGTTGAACCGCCTGGAAAGAGATAATCGGTTTACCAAACTGTACCCGCTGTTTGGCATACACCACGGCCTCATCAAGAGCACCCTGGGCCAGTCCAACCCCGAGAATGGCAATCCCCGGCCTGGAGTGATCAAGGGTCTTCATGACCGTGATAAAACCACCGCCCCGGCGGCCGATGAGCCGCCCTGCCGGAATCCGGCAGTCCTTGAAAATCAGTTCTCTGGTTGAAGAGGCCCGGATACCAAGTTTTTTTTCTTTGTGGCCATAGGAAAATCCAGGATCAGTATCCTCCACCACAAACATGGTGGCCCCCCGTGCCCCCTTGTGGGGATCAGTCATGGCAATCACCGAATAAATATTGGCCTCACCACCGTTGGTAATCCACTGTTTTGTGCCGTTTAAGACCCACTCGTCACCATCAAGCACCGCTGTGGTCTGAATCCCGGAGGCATCACTGCCGGCATTAGCCTCGGTAAGGGCAAAGGCAGCGTATTTTTCACCGCTGGCAATTAAGGGCAGATAGTGATTTTTTAATTCCTCACTGCCGGAGAGGATAATGGGATAGGCACCCAGGCCGTTGGCCGCGAAACTGGTGGCAATACCCACACAGCCCCTGGCAAATTGCTCCAGGGCCAGAACCATATCAAAACAGCCGCCGCCATAGCCGCCATACTCCTCGTCTATATAAAGACCGGCCAGATCGGCTTGTCCGATCTGGTCCAGAATATCACGGGGAAACTCCTCTTTTTCATCCAGTTCAGCCCGGCAGGGAATTATCTTTTCATCGGTTATCTGTTGGGCTACTTCAACAATCATCTGTTGTTCTTCTGTCAAAAAATAGTCCACATTTATCTCCGCATTATTTCAAACTGTATATTATTATTAAGACCAGAAATGATACGATGTCACCCCCTCCCTCGCAAGAGATACGAGTCATTACTGCGCCGCTCCGCCTGACTACCAGCGTATAACAGCCGCCCCCCAGGTAAAGCCGCCGCCAAAGGCACATAAAAGGAGAATATCCCCCGGCTCAAGTAGCCCCTTACGATTGGCCTCATCCAGGGCGATGGGAATGCTTGCAGCAGAGGTATTACCATATTTGGTCATGTTTACATAGGCCTTTTCAGCCGGAATGGCCAAATGCTCCAGCAGACTGTTGATAATCCGCCGATTGGCCTGATGGGGAATTATCATTTTAATTTCATCCTTCTTAATCCCGGTCTGCGCCAGGACTTCCTTAACACTGCCGGCCATAGTCCGCACGGCGTATTTAAAGACATCCCGGCCGCTCATCTTGATAAACGCCCCCTGATTACGGGCATTGGCCAGTGCGGGATTCATGCCTCTCGCTGAATCCATATATAATAATTTATAGAGATTACCGTCGGCGTGCAGCTTACTGGCCAGCATACCACTTCCCGGTGCTGCGCCGCTCACCACACAGGCCCCGGCCCCGTCTCCAAAAAGGACACAGGTATTACGATCCTGCCAGTCCACTCGGGAAGACAGGGTTTCAGCCCCAATCAGCATAATCTTCATCTCCGGACGTCGGCAGAGATAACTGTCCGCCATATCCAAGCCATAAAGAAAGCCGCAGCAAGCGGCATTCAGATCATAGGCAAAGGCGTTTTTCGCTCCGAGATCTTTCTGCACCAGACAGGCACAGGATGGCATGGACATTTCGCTTGAGATGGTACCGACCAGAATCAAATCCAGATCCAACGGGGTCAATCCAGCCATTTCCAGAGCCTTGGCAGCCGCCCGCCCGGCCAACTTCGAGGTTTCTTCTCCGGCCCCGGATATATGCCGGCTTTTGATGCCGGTTCGGGTGGAAATCCACTCATCACTGGTCTCCACCATTGTCTCCAGCTCGGCATTGGTCAATATTCTAACCGGCAGAGCTGAGCCTGTTCCCAGAATAAATGATTTCATTTTATCAGTCGGCAACAGCGGCATCCACTACCGGCAGGGCGTTGGTCAACAGTTCAAGAATATGGTCATTCACCCGTTTTTCAGCCAGTTCTGCCGCAATCCGCACGGCGTTTTTAATCGCCTTGGCATGAGAGCGGCCATGACATATAATGCCTATACCATTCAGCCCCAGGAGAGGGGCTCCACCATACTCAGCGTAATCGGTTCTCTTTTTAAGGCTGGCATATGAACTGCGGCTCAGAAGATAACCCACCTTTGAGGTCAGGCTCTTATCGAATTCTTCCCGCAACATGGCAACCATGGCCTCGGCCAGCCCCTCACTTAATTTAAGACAGACATTACCGACAAAGCCATCACAGACCATGACATCCACATCACCCTGAAAGGTATCACGGCCCTCAACATTGCCGATATAATTAAGCCTGCTTTTGGACAATAACTCATGAGCGCCCTTGACCAGAGCGTTACCTTTGCCCCGCTCTTCTCCTATGCTTAAAAGCCCGACCCTGGGCCGATCAATGCCAAACAATAATTTGGAAAAGGCAGCTGCCATGGCTCCAAACTGCAAGAGATGGAGGGGACGACAATCCACATTGGCCCCCACATCCATCATCACCAGGGGTTTTTTCATGGTGGGGAAAATCCCGGCGATACCAGGCCGTGATATACCAGGCAGCCGCCCCACCGTTCTCACGGCCGCGGCCATAGTTGCCCCGGAATTACCCGCACTAACCACGGCATCAGCCTGACCTTTTTTAAGAAGTCTGAAGGCCGCCATAATCGAAGAATCCTTTTTACGACGAACCGCCTCGAGAGGGGCCTCGCCCATCTCCACGACCTGAGTAGTATGAATTATATCAATCCGCGAGAAGGCCGATTTAACCTCTACCACCGAGGATTCGTCGTTATCAGACGGTGCTGGCTGGCAGACAGACAATTCCCGCTCATGATTATCAAGGGCCTGACGGAGAATAGTCTCATCCCCTAACAAGGTCACCTGGAGTCCCAATTCACAAACAGCCTGTACGGCACCCGCAACCATTTCGCCAGGGCCAAGATCTCCCCCCATGCCGTCAAGAGCTATTCGCACACCATCCTCCTGTGACTAAGACAGCCGCCCGTATAGACACACCGCGCTTAATCTGTTTCGTCGTCAAATTTAATAATTTTTTTGCCGTTGTATGTACCACAACCGCCACAGAGTCTATGTGGTTGTTTGGGCTCTCCACACTCAGGACAGACGGATATATTAGCCGGCCGCAAGGCATCGTGCGAACGTCTTAATCTAGTTTTTGAATGCGATTGCCGGTGTTTAGGTAAAGCCATATCAGTACCTCTTAATAATTTAATAAATTCAGTTGAAGGCGGAAATACAAAAAACGCTTATTTAACAGACCAACAGGAACAGCCAGAGAGTTATGCGGTCTCAAAAACCAGCACCACAGGCGTGTCCTATTAATGCTCTATTTTTTGTTGGTGAAAAATTGTTGAGTATAAGAAATTACACCGTAATGTCAAGGATTTTAAGTAAGCGAAAAAAAGACAGGGGGCACAGTTACAGCTGAATAGTTACATTATTTGGCAAAAGAAGCTGTCACTAACCTTAGTGTCCCATAGAGAGCCCCAAACTGCGGGCCTATAACTGGGGCGGGGATTTAAAGCTACGACTGACCGGCTGATTTTCAACCTTTTCAAGAACCTTTAACTTAGCTTTCAAGCGTTTAATTAAACCGCTTATTTGCTCGTTCGACAGGATCTGAGCGAATTGACGCCGGTATTGCTTGACGACACTCACGCCTTCAATAACGACATCGTACACCCTCCAGATACCGTTACGGTTTATCATCTTATAATTAATAGACATGGTATCATTATTATTCTCATACTTACTATAAACAAGTGCCAGATTATTACGCTTCAGCTGCTTGATAAAGGTCATCTGACCATCGGTATAGGAATCAACCCGCCTTATGTAGGTATTTTTCAGGAGGTCAGCGAAGAGACGTACAAAAACGGCCCGCTCTCCGGCATCGACAGTCTTCCAGGCTGGCCCGAGAGCCAGGCGGCCCATAAGTTGAAAGTCAAAGCGATAATCAATCAGCTCATAGAGCTTTTGCTGTCTGAGTACCTGCTGCTTTTTAAGAACCGGGTCTTTGAGCAGGGCCAAAGCCTTGTTAACCGTATCCCCCATCTGGTTTAAAGGTTCATCAGCCTTGAGAGCCAGGGCCTTGCCTCCCCAGGGCATGACAACAGCGCACAACACAGCGAGAAGCACAAAGGACTTTGTTTTATTTAAACCAATGTTTTTTTTAAGCCTGAGTATCATTAATTTTATTTTATTAGAGATTAATATTCAGAGAACTGCCCTGCAGGGGATGTGAGACAACCATTGTATCACGGAACCCAGCTGCGCTTAGCTGCAGCTCAACAGTCTTGGCCGCCATAAAATTGCGGCCGGCCGGAACCTGAAGACCATAAAAGCTATAATCTCCCCGGTTATAGATCACCACTACGGTTTTACGCCCCATTGCCATTAATCTTCGATTTAAGTCCCGCATACCATCATGCCGCCAAAAGACACCCACCTGAACAAAAAAATTATTCTGAACAGGCGCGGCTCCGGGCCGAGCCTTAGAGGAGTTAAGGCTCTTACTCTCCGACCGTGGCTTATTCGTGGCAATATGCCTGTAATCGCCAAGATGACTATTATCACCACCAGCATGGCGGCTGATCTTATTTTTAATTTTCTGCCGCCGGTTCTTGGTATAAAATTCCTTCATAGCCGTATAGGGATCAAAGGCGGCCTCTTTGAACTGCTCATACTCCCCGACATTAAGAGATATATAGTTAACCTGTCTTACGGCATGTACTGCTAACAGAGCCTTCCAGTCAGAGGAGGTCATATAGGTCACGGGATCAAGGAAGGAATCACCCGCCATCCCCGCAGTGTCACGCAGATTAGAGGGCCCCAGAAAAGGCCAACAGATATAAAGCCCCTCACCAACCCCGTAATGGCCCAGGGTCTGGCCCAGATCTTCATCCGCAGTTTGCAGGTGAAAAACATATTGAGCCGGATCACCCAGGCCGCCCACCCCCACCGTGGTATTGAGTACGAAACGGGACAATTCCACTCCAGAGTCGGAAAATTTCCCCTGCAACAGGTCATTTACGAGCCGTACCGGGGTCAAAAAGTTATGAAAGGCGCTCCACAAACTGGCCCGTAACGGCTGGGGCAGGACAAATTTCCAGGCCTTGGCAGTGGGCTCCAGGACATAGGTATACAGCTTATCGTTAAACTGAAAAAATATTCGATTTAAGGGCTCCAGAGGATCGTTAATCTTGATCTCAGGCTGACTATAGGCTGCCAGATCATTCTCCAGGATATCTTCCGCTGCCCCTGCGGAGTGTATATAATTAGGCCCCCAAATAAAAATAGCGACAAGCAGAGCGACAATCTTAAACCTCATAAGTCTTTCCTGTTATCCTGTTTTCCTGTTATATTGTTCAATAAACGGAAGAATAAGTCCTATCTTCCTTAAATAATCTTGCATTATAAAGCAAGAAAAATTATATCCCTTGAATAATTATCAAAAAATAAAGTGTTTTTGGCAAGCTTTAATCATGTTTTTTTATAACTGCGGAATTAAGGGCAGTTTACACCCCCACGCTGTAGCACTTCCAGCGTGGCACCGCCCGAATTACCCGTTTTGTAATATCACCGAAACAGAGTTCAGACTCTTCTTTTATCCTGGCACATCTGCACAGTTTCAGCTCACAGTTAAGGGCAGTTTGTCTGCTTTTAACCGGATAAGTTACATCTTGGCAAGGAATAGGTATGCTCAGTAAAATATATCAGCGGCTCATCCTCGATCATCCCTGGCTGGCGTTACTCGGCGCCCTGCTCGTTACCGGTTTTTTCGCCGCCCATATCCCAGAGTTTAAACTTGACGCCTCAGCGGACTCATTAGTTCTGGAAAATGACCAGGCTCTGCGTTATTACCGTCAGGAAGTCAGCAGATACAGCTCCAACGACTATCTCGTTCTGACCTATACCCCCGGCCAGCCGCTGTTCTCCGACGGCCCCCTTAAAACCCTCGCTAAAATTGATCATGACCTCAAGGCTCTGCCGGGAGTAGATTCAGTTTTCAGTATTTTAAATGCCCCTTTGTTATTCAGCCCTCCCATCCCGATCTCGGATCTCAAGGGGCATATCCGTACCCTGCTTGATGCTGGCACCAACCGGGAAGCGGCCCATAAGGAGTTTTTAACCAACCCCCTGTACAGCAAACAATTATTGAGCCCGGACAGTAAAACCACGGCAATTCTCATTAACCTGCCCATTAACAGGAAACTGCGCGCCCTCCTCAAACAGCGTACCGCACTCCGGCAGAAGAAATTTGATGATACCATCTCGGATCAAGAACGAATCGAACTGCAGCGAGTTGAAAAAGATTACCGCCGCGCGGCCACCCTTCATACCCAGCGCCAAGATAAAACAGTTGGTGAGATAAGGGGAGTTATCGCTAAATACCAGGGCCGGGCCCAGATGTATCTCGGCGGTGTCCCCATGATTATTGATGACATGATTTCCTACGTCAGAAACGACATCATTGTTTTCGGAGTTGGTGTCCTGGTTTTTCTGGTACTGACCATGTCCATAATCTTCCGGCGCCTGCGTTGGGTAGTTATCCCGATAATCTGCTGTCTCACCGCCGTTCTGACCATGATTGGGGCCCTGGGACTTCTGGACTGGCGAGTGACGGTGATTTCGTCCAACTTCATATCCTTAATGCTCATTTTCACCATGTCCCTTACTATCCACCTCATCGTCCAATACCGCGAGTTATGCGCCACCCGGCCTGAGGCCAGCCAGAAAGAATTATTAGCCACCACCGTCCGCCACAAGATTCGGCCCTGCCTTTACGCCACTCTGACCACCATAGCTGCCTTTGCCTCCCTGCTGGTTAGCTCCATCCGTCCGGTAATGGATTTTGGTTTGATGATGACCGTAGGGCTTATGGTCTCATTTATCTTTTCCTTCATAATCTTTCCGGCCGCCGCCATGCTCCTGCCGCGAGAGACGATAGCCAGGACGGTTGACACCACCCCGCCCCTGACCATGCATTTTGCCGCCTTTACCGAGAAACACGGCCGTCTGATCATTACTGTGGCTGTAATTCTAACTATTCTCAGTGCCATGGGCATTAAACGGCTGGTGGTGGAAAACCGTTTTATTGATTATTTTCGTCAATCCACCGAGATATATAAAGGCATGGAGCTCATCGACCAAAAGCTGGGGGGCACTACCCCCCTTGATCTCATCATCGACTTTCGCAAAGCACCCAGCACCGCCAAAACTGAAACTACCCCCAACAGCAGCGAAGATATGCTCTTAAATGATTTCGGCACCCCGGCTTCGGCCACTGAAACGGCAGCAGCGAAATACGCCGCCTGGTTCACCTCTTACAAGCTGGGACGTATTGCCAAAATTAATAATTATTTAGAGACATTACCACAGATCGGCAAGGTACAGTCCATTGATACCCTCATCAAGATCGCCACCCGCTTAAACGGCGGGATTAGTCTGGACAATTACGAGCTCTCCATTCTCTTTCAAAAGTTGCCGGCCAAAATCAAAAATCTACTGGTTAAGCCCTATGTATCCGTCCCTGACAATGAGACCCGGATAACCATGCGAATTGTCGAGTCAAACAAAAACATGTCAATGTCCAATCTCCTCAAAAAGATCCATCATTTTCTGATTTCTGATATGAAGTTTAAACCCGATCAGATTCATTTTACCAACATGCTGGTGCTTTATAACAATATGCTGCAGAGCCTGTTCCGCTCCCAGATTCTGACGATCGGCGCCGTTTTTATCTGCATATTAATCATGTTTATCATCCTTTTCCGCTCCCTCTCCCTGGCCATTATCGCCCTCCTGCCCAATATGCTACCCGCCGCCATGGTTTTGGGGCTCATGGGCTGGATCAATCTGCCTCTGGATCTGATGACCATCACCATTGCCTCCATCACCATCGGCATCGCGGTTGATGACACCATCCATTACATCCTGCGTTTCAAAGCCGAATTTACAAAGGATAACGACTACATAGCCACCATGGAGCGCTGCCACGCCAGCATCGGCAAGGCCATGTACTACACCTCACTAACCATCGTTATCGGCTTCTCCATCCTGGTTTTCTCGAATTTTATCCCCACCATATATTTCGGGCTTTTTACCGGTTTTGCCATGATCGCCGCCTTACTGGCCGCTCTCACTCTCCTGCCCCAGATTATACTCATGTGGAAACCATTTAAGGTTGAGGAGATAAAAAATTAATACGGCTGCCATGAAAAACAGACGCTTAATTTTAATCCGCCGGGCTGTGCAGGCCTCTTTCTTTATATTTTGCCTTTACAGCGGCTGGCAGTTCTACCGTTTCTATCTATGGATTATCGGTAAATCGGCCCTCTACGTCCCCCGCCCCCCGGCGGTGGAGGGCTTTTTGCCCATCAGCGCCCTGGTTGCCCTAAAGAGGCTCATACTCACCGGCCAATACGATATGGTTCATCCGGCCGGGCTCACTATTTTTATTGCCGCCCTCATTATCGCCCTGATAATGCGTAAGGGTTTTTGTGGCTGGATATGCCCGGTGGGATTCTGTTCTAATCTGCTTGCCGTCCTGGGCCGGCGCTTAAAACTGACCTGGATACCACCCCTGTGGTTCGACTTACCGCTTACAGCCCTTAAGTATCTCCTCCTCGCCTTTCTCAGCTATCTTATCCTCTGGAAAATGGATCTAAGGGCAATCGAGGGCTTTATTCGCACCCCGTATAATATGGTGGTGGATGTTAAAATGCTCTATTTCTTCCTGCGCCCTTCAAGCCTCACCATCATTATTATAACCGTTCTAATTGTCCTCTCCATCTTCACGCGCAACGTCTGGTGCCGCTATCTCTGCCCCTACGGCGCCCTCCAGGGCCTCCTGTCCCTATTTAGCCCCACCAAAATTCAACGGGACGCCGAGGCCTGCGTCAACTGCCATAAATGTGAAAAATTCTGCCCCGGCGCCATCCAAATAACCAATAGAAACACCATAAACAGTCCGGAATGCGTCGGCTGCTTAGAGTGCCTGGCGGTCTGCCCGGTGCCGGACTGCCTGAGCCTCACCGTTGTAACCCGGCGGCAGGTTCCGCCCTTGACCATGCCCGCCCTTGTCCTTATCATCTTCTCAGGTCTATGGCTCACTGCTTTGGCCACCGGTAACTGGCACAGCAAGGTACCCCTGAAGACCTTAAAACAATATTACCAAATTGGACTTAGTATCACTCACCCCCAATAATTAAAATGCTTTCACCCTTACAACTTGTTAGACACACCCCGCTCTCCAATTGCGGCACCTGTGGGCTTCCCACCTGCCTGGCCTTTGCCGCCGCCGTACTTAAAGTTGGCAAAAAACTTACGGACTGCCCCTTCATTAACATTAAGGGGCTGGATATGACCGAGGTGCGGCAGTCCACCGATAATCTCCAGTTAGAGAAAAAAGATCTCCAGTTCATCGCCTTTTTAAAATCTGAGCTCCAGCCAGTGGATTTCAGCCGCCTGGCCCCGACCCTGGGGGCGGTTTACCAAAATCCACCGCCAGCCCTGACCTTGACTTATCTCGGCCGCAAGACCGTCATCAGCAAGGATGAAATAACTATTAACGGCCAGCCTCCTGGTGACCATCGTGATCAGATTCTGCTCTATAATTATCTGCGCTCCGGAGGCGGCAG
>VAPG01002782.1_pt1 | contig 23753 bp, 26 predicted proteins | sample 3393851 | NCBI WGS metagenome assembly VAPG01 (sample SAMN08290438, study PRJNA428436) | hydrothermal vent metagenome | isolation source: Deep-sea hydrothermal vent chimney | place: Atlantic Ocean: South-mid Altantic Ridge | depth 2194 m m
AATAACTTTATTGTTTTAAATCACAAGCCGGTATTTCAATATCCAGGAGTTCCGTAATCGTGGGGTGCTTTCCGCAAATAGGACAGTCTTCCGCTTTTTTAACATTAATGGTTTTGTAATTATTTTTTAATGTATCGAAATAATAGAGCTTGTTTGTTAACAGTTCCCCGGTACCGGTCAGATATTTCAGCGCCTCAGCAGCCTGAATTGTACCCAGCATTCCGGCTATTACTCCCAGCACTCCTGCTTGCGAACAGGAGGGGACAGAGCCTTTTGGCGGCGGTTCGTGAAATAGGCACCTGTAACATGCATTCCCAGGGGTGTAGGTCAGCGTCTGACCGCTAAACCTTATGATTCCGCCATGAGAGAATGCTTTACCACTCAATACACAGGCATCATTAATGAGAAACTTGGCCGGAAAATTATCTGTACCATCAATAATAAAATCATACGCACTGATATAATCCATAATATTTGAAGCGTTTACCAGATCCTGGTATGCATTTACTTTTACATCCGGATTCATGAGTTTAATCTTCTCTTTGGCGGAGATTACCTTGGGTTTTCCAATGTCCGGTGTAAAATGGATAACCTGACGCTGAAGGTTTGTCCTGTCCACGACATCTCCGTCAATAATTCCGATTGTTCCTACACCTGCCGCTGCAAGGTAAAGCGCTACCGGCGAACCAAGTCCTCCCACTCCTATAATCAGTACTTTTCCGTCTAATATTTTCTCCTGGCCACCTACTCCTATATTCGACAGGATAATATGGCGGCTGTATCGTTCAATTTGCTGTTCGTTCATAGTCATTATTCATCTATTTTATTCAATGCCAGATTCATATCATTAATTATGTCGTGGCCGATTCAATACTAATAGCCCCAACCGTATCATCTTCTCATTTACGCCAAGCGGTACACGTTCTTCCTGTAAATTTGGTGGATGAACATGTAATAGTTTTTTGGCTAATTTAGTATTTTCCATTAAATTCGTGGTTGAACCATTCTTCTATTAGTCACAAATGCACGAATAAAAAAGGGTTCATGTATTTGTGACCATTCTTTATTTTATCTGTGAACAAAGAAATAGTCAATCAGCTGCTGTGCTTTTCGGTTGATGTCTTCCGATACTTTGAAAAAATAAATCGGTGCCAGAAAAGCTACGCTTATAAACAGACTGCGAACGACCAGATCCAAAATAAAGTGGTTCAGCACCGGAATGAAAGTGGAAAGGTACCAGGCCAAAAAGGCAAACAAAATAATTTCGAGATGCTTGTAACTAAAAGGTTGAAACTTAAACTTTCTATACAAAAGGCTAAATTTCAAGGTATTATAAATGTATTTAGAAATAAGAGAAGCTAGTGCCGCGCCGGTAATACCAAGTCGTGGGATGAGTATTATATTGGTGATAATGAGTAAAATGGCAAAAATAAACAACAGATATGACAGCCAACGATAGTGTTTTGAGTTTAGAATAATGTGTGGACTAACTCCCATAAACAGGTCGGACAGGTTGGCTAACCCGATAAACAGGATGACATATTTTCCGGCTGTATAATCTTTGCCTACGATGTGGAAAATATTATCCAGGTTACCCCAGATACCTATAAAAAGCAGAAATCCTATGACACTAAGACTGATGGAGCTTTTCCGATATATATCCATAATCGTTTTCCGGTCATTGATTTTCCAGGCATCGGCAATCACCACCGAACTGATCTTTCCCATGGTTCGCATAGGAACTAAAATTAATGTTCCGAAGAAAAAAGCAATGGTGTAAACGCCTGCTGCTGCCAGTCCCATGTATTGGTTCACCATGATGACGTCGATGTTCATGACCAAAACACCGGAAAAGCTGGCCAGAATTCCAAAAAATGCCACATTTCTCATCTCCCGGGCCATCTTGTTATCAATATAACCCAGGTCAGGCTTGATGAAAAACATTTTATCCTTAATCAGGGTTCCCATCAGGAATAGTGCCGGGGAGACAAAAGCCAGCACATACAAAATGACCAGCCATTCAAAGCCGATGACTTTGAAAAAGTAGAGCAGAATAGCAGCCAAAATTAGCACCCGTTGAACAACTTCTTTGTAAACGATTCCTTTGACGGCATTGTACAAAACACGAAAGTAGGTGTCAAATAAATAGAAAAGCAGCGTGAAAAGAATCAGCGGGACAACGTAATAAAAGTATTCGATAAAGAGCGTCGATTTGCCGGCAGCATTGGAAACGAATAGCGGTTTGAGCAATAGATAAATCACGGTCGATAAAATAAAACCCACCAAGCCGACAAGCAAAGTAAGTCCCAGGAAACCGTGATGTTTTTTGCCCGGATCCCGGAAATAAGGGAAAAGTCTGATACTGACAGAGTTAATACCCAAGGTGGCAAACTGGGCAAAAAGCACGGAGTAAGAAACCAGAATACGCAGCAGTCCTACCTGTTCGGTGGACAAAATACGTGGGAAAAGCCATCCTGTGGTGATAAATCCCAGCAATACGCCGAGGTAGGAATAGATGGTTCCTGAAATACTCTGTTTCTGAATGACGCCCAAAATGCTACTCTTTTATTTATTTTTAACTTCAACTATTTTACGACTGCAAATATCTCTAAAAATATCTGGTAATGACTAACAAAGAAAGAACACACCTGCAAAAGTTATCCCGTGTACGACAGATAGCTTTGCCTTAACATGTTACCTGATAATATTTCCTTTTGTGAAAAAGTTCTCCATAACTAACTTTACTATTATTAGAGTCTTTTTTGCCCTGTTATAATTGTTTACCTTTTCTACTTTTCAATTAATGAAAATAGTGCTGACTCTCTTTTTTCGATACTATATTTGTCTGCTATTCGTTCTCTTGCCTTTTTACCCAATGACGTTTTAGCTGTAACAGACAATGCTTTATGTACAACTATTTCAAGTGCATGTATCTCTCTTTTGGCAACAACAAAACCGGTGTCGCCAATAATCTCGGGAATAATATTAACCCGGGAGCCTATGGGAATGCACTCACACAGCATTGCTTCGCCCAACGCACATCCAAAACCCTCAAAAACAGATAGTTGTAAATAGAACCTGAATCGGCGGTAATAGGTTCTCAGCTCATTTGATGTCAGCTTTCCGAGAAAAAACAAATTCTTATTTTCTATTTCCAGTGTATCCGGCTTCTCGGTACCCGCAATGTAAAATTTGCAGTTGGAGAACTTTTCCGCCAGTTGTACAATTAAATCTCCACCTTTTAAAATAAATTGGGAAGCGGAAAACACAGCCATAAATGTGAGAGGTTCTTTCTTGCTATTTTTCTGAGGACTCCAGAAATCTTTGTCAAATCCGTTGTTGACAACACTGCTTTGGGTTTTCAACTTTGGAAAAAAATGCTTGTATCCCTGAAAGCTGAAAGCGTCTTCGGAAAAATAGGTGTTTTTGGTGTAAACCAATGAGGAACTGACTGGCAGTAACATAGACGCCATTTTGTAAGATTGGTGGCAAAACCATTTTAGCGGCTGGCTCCTGAGATTGCCATAATGAAGTGGGGGAATGGCGGCACAATCGGTGCCATTTAAGATAATGTAAACCTCAACACCGGCCAACCGGCCTGCCAGTGCAGGGAAAAAGGACCAATAGCCACCAAAAGAGACGAAAATTTTTCTGGTTGAACGGATGTGCTTTAAAAGAAAAAAAACCTGATGAAGCAAATAAAACGGTACCCAATATTTCTTATTCCATGCGTACGTATTGAAGATGACCGGATACCGGTTAGAAAGTAAAGAAATATCATTATTAATAAAAGAACTTAGTGAGGGGGCTATGTATAGGATTGTATTTTTATTGGCCGATTTCATAAGTGCTGCAAATTTAATATTTTTCCCCATCCCGGGACGATATTGACGATCCTGTCTTCTTTAATACACATGGCATATTAGCTGACAATCCTGTAACTTTTTTTCTTCAACGCCTCTTTTCGCGACAAGCGAATGCTTACATTTAACTCAAATCCAATGAGGATGATAAAGGCATTATAATAAATCCACACCAGCAGGATGATCAACGAACCGATGGAGCCATACAGAATATTGTAACGTGAGAAGTTTTCAAAATAGAGTTTGATGACCACGCCACCGACAATAAACAAACTGGTGGAGAGAAGAGAGCCTGCCGAGAAGAAACGGTAGCGCACATCTTCCCTAATCATTTTCAACTGGCCGAAATAATAGAGAATAGAGGTACTCAGAAGGGTCACAAGCAGTATAATAAGCCAGCGTAACATCTGGAGCGAATAGATGGAAACCCCACTTGTTAAAAGTTGTTTTTCGCTGAGCAGGTGAATGGAAAATTCACCGAAGCCGAGAAGCGAAAATGAGATAAAAATCAGAAAGGAAAGGACAAGCATGAGCACAAAAGCAACCATTTTTTGTTTCCACCAGGGACGTTTTATGGTAGTATGATAACTTTGGTTAAAACCTTCAATAATAGCGTCCACACCATTGGTGGCAAAATAGATGGCCATGAAGAAACCGGCAGACAATAAACCCTGGTTGGGCCGGCTGATGATTTCGACCACAGTATTTTTTACCATAGCAAAGATGTTGGAGGGGATGACCTCCTGCAACAAGTCGAGCAGGTATATCTGGTAATGTTCTCCGGTTACAAACGGGATAAGCGTGAAGAGAAACATGACAAACGGAATAAGTGCCAGAAAAAAGTTGAATGCAATGGCTGCCGCACGGTAGGTCAGAACTCCTTTGAAAAGGCCACGGAAGAAAAAAACAAGCACATCATACAACGGCATTCCGTCAAAACCTGGCAAAACAATCAGCCGCAACAGGTGTTTCAACAGAATTCGGGAATGAATGTATTTTCTTTTTATGTTATTCAAGAAGCAGATGTTTAGTGATTTACGGCTTTCAGGCTAATGTCGAGGCTCTTAATTTGATGGGTGAGCGCACCCACGGAAATAAAATCAACACCGGTTTCGGCATAGGCTCTGATGGTTTCTGTGGTAATACCGCCGGAGGCTTCCGTTTCATATCTTTTATCAATCATTTTCAACGCTTTCCGCAAATCGTCAGGAGTGAAATTGTCCAGCATAATACGATGAATACCGCCAATCCGTAATACCTCTTCCAGCTCCTGAAAATTACGGGTTTCAATTTCTATTTTTAAATTCAGGCTGTTGGCTTTCAGATAGCGGTGAACTTTTTCAATAGCAGGTTGAATACCGCCGGCGAAATCAATATGGTTGTCTTTAATCATAATCATATCGTACAGCCCAAAACGATGGTTGGTACCGCCACCGGCTCTCACGGCCATCTTCTCAAACAGACGATTACAAGGCGTTGTTTTTCGCGTATCCAGTACTTTTGTGTGTAAACCGTCCAACAGACTCACCACATCGGCAGTAAAAGTGGCGATGCCACTCATACGCTGTATATAATTTAATGCTGTGCGCTCGCCGGAGAGTAATATCCGCGATTTCCCACTGACAACCATAATTTTATCACCGGGAACAATGCGTTCCCCATCGGTTATTAAGATGTCAATAGTTGTTTCAGCGTCCAGTATTTTGAACACTTTTCGGGCAATTTCAGTCCCTGCCAGAACGCCCTTTTCCTTGGCCAGCATTACGGCTGTGCCTGTAGCCTTGTTGTTAATGGTTGCCAAGGAGGTATGGTCGCCGCTACCCAGGTCTTCCTCCAGTGCTTTGCGGATAAGTTCTTCTGCTGTCATTTTCTAATTTGTTCTATATCCATTTGTTGAATTTGAAAGTTGCTTTCTCCCGGGCTGAATAAAAAATAGACATTCCACTGGGTTTGTCCGCTGCTGTATTTACCGATTAAATAAAAGTTGTCTCCTGAGAAGCCACTTTCTTTTAATGAAAATTCCCTGGCTTTATGCTTTTGAAAAAAATCAAGAAGCAGCCATTTGGCTTTAGAATCCGAATAAAAACCTTTCTCTCCGGGAATGTTGATATTAACAAACCCTTTGAAATAGCTTTTCAACGTACTTGAATTTCCATTTGAAAATGCTGTAACAAAGTCTTTTCTTATCTGCTGCGTATGCTGCGAGAACCCTACTACCGGCCAGCTGATAAGTATGAACAACAAAAAAAAGTATTTCATTTTCACTTTTCGAAAATTTAGTCAAAAATACGAAATTTTGGTTGCAGGTGTTGAAATCTTTTTCTGCGGCAGGGCTTCCACAAAGATGAATTTATGTTACATTTGAAAAAATTTTCAATCTGAAATCTATGAAGCGGTTTTCTGTAGCGGCCATTGCCTTGTTATTCACGGGAATAGTCTTTACCTTTTTTTCCTGTGGTTCGCCCCATTCCAATCCGAAAAAGAAGTTTGATGTTCGGCTCAACAAGTTTAACCGTAGCTTGCAGAAAGCTGATAAAACCATGGATATGATGGATGACAGGGCATCGCGAAAGGCAAAAGTGCAGGAAGCTTATCGCCTTGGAAAAATTACGGAAGCTGAGGCTCAAAGGCGGCTGGCGGCTATTGATGACCAATATAACCGGAAGGTGGCAGTGAGCTCCGGTAGCGGTCATGGATCAGGACTTCCAGGCTGGGCAAAAGCACTGGGACTAACCGAACCGAAAAATATGGTGATGGACAAAGCCCTATCGCAGGTTACAAATGAGGACAAAAGAGAAGGCGGCTTTAATTCTCTAACGTTAGTTTATAAAGGAAGTTACAAACAGTCCATGGAACAGGCGGAGAAAGTTGCCGCTATAGCTGGAATCCCGCTGACTCCGGAATATAAAACCGCCATGGAGATGAAACGAAAATATGGTGATGATATTCTCAAGGGTGCTGTTTATATGAACTTTGAGCTGGGTGCAAAAAATAATCCGAAATACAATATCGCCATAACCGTTGATGAAAAGGGGGTGCTCACCATTAGTGCCACGGACGCGGAAAAAATGGATCGGGAGATGAAAGCACTTAACCCGGGAAAATGATGAAAAAAGTCGTTATCTCCGGTGGCAGCAGTGGTATTGGTAAAGCATTGGTGAAAAAGTTCGTTGGGGAAGGTTGTGAGGTATTTACTTTTGCCCGTTCTCAGGAAAAACTAAACCGACTTTCCGGTGAACTCCCGCAAACAAAAGATTTGCTGCATACTTATGTTTTCGACTTGAAAACCGGCGACTTCTCCCGACTTGCCAGCGAAGTGAAGGCAGCTATGGGAAGTATAGACAGGATAATAAATAATGCCGGAATGTTGGTGAGCAAACCCTTTTTGGAGCTTACCGAAGCCGAAGTGGAAGATTCTTTTCGTGTGAATGTGATGGCCGTTTTTTCATTGGTGCGGCATCTTTTTCCAATGATTTCTCCGGGAGCTCACATTGTCAACATTACCAGTATTGGCGGTTTTCAGGGAAGTGTAAAATTTCCCGGCCTTTCTGCTTACAGTGCCAGCAAAGGCGCACTCGCCATCCTCACTGAGAGTATGGCGGTGGAACTGTCTCAATATAATATTAAAGTCAACGCCCTTGCCCTCGGAGCTGTTCAGACGGATATGCTTGCCTCGGCCTTCCCCAATTACAAAGCACCGCTTACCCCGGATGAGATGGCGGATTTTATCCTGGACTTTACGCTCAACGGACATCGCTATTTCAACGGAAAGATACTCCCTGTTTCCTTGTCCACGCCTTAATTTCCCGCACTTCGTAAGCCCGTGTACGAAGTTTTCCACTCCCAAGGTTCATATTTTACAATTCCATTAAAAAATGCATTAATTTTGCTTTCTGTAAAAGAGATAAATATGGCTTTAGGTGAAGAAACGGTAACCCATTCGGGTACTATTCGGAAGATTGCAGGAAATAAAGCGGAGGTAACTGTTATCTCTAAGGCTGGTTGTGTCTCCTGCTCGCTGAATACTGCTTGCTCGGTGAGCGACATGAAAGAGAAAATCATCGAAGTCGATTTAAGCCAGGTTGAGCAGTATGCTGAAGGGGATAATGTTGTTGTCGAGATGAAACAGTTGTATGGTGCCTGGGCCGTGCTCCTTGGCTATTTCTTTCCTTTCCTTGTGCTTTTTCTTGGGCTCATCATATTCCTGTATTTTGGCCTTAGTCAGGGACTGTCCGGCATCCTTGCCATAGGTTTGTTGCTCCCGTATTATAGTCTCCTATATCTCATGCGTGATTTCTTTAAGAAACGGTTTCGCTATCATATTCAATAAGGATATTTAAACGTGAAATGTCTAAAGCATCTGAAATCAGGGGCTACAATCATCCCGAATTACAATTACAGCATGATCTCTAATTATTGAGAAATTGCAATTAGTGTTATGATACAGAAATATATGATATTTTAATACTTTCTAAATAGCTTTATGTTATAGATTAACAAGTTTTCAAAAATATATTATATATTATTGAAAATCAGCCTGATAGTAGCTGTATGGATAGTGTTTGAACTGGCGGATAAACTTTCTTTCCATAGCAGAGATTAGCTTCTCTCATATTGTTATTAATTAACGGTTTAGATAGAGTTTGAAATGTTTTATTTTTGCTCACTATACGAAAAAAATCATTTATTTGTAAATTAACTCATAATAATTGTGACTCATGTTGTTTTAATTTCGATAGTGGTTCTCGGTGCCCTCGGGCTTGTTTCAGCAGTCATTTTATTTTTTGTCGCCAGAAAGTTTAGGGTTTACGAAGACCCTAAAATCGATGAGGTGGAAGCCGTTTTGCCTAAAGCCAACTGTGGTGGGTGTGGTTACCCAGGATGTCGTGCTTTTGCTGAAGCTTCCACAAAAAGTGCCGGAAAAGAGAAGAGTCTTGACGGCTTTTTCTGCCCGGTGGGTGGCAACGAGATCATGCAGACGGTTGCCGGTATTCTGGGACTTGAAATTGAGGAAAAAGACCCCATGATTGCCGTGGTGAGATGTAATGGCTCGTTTGCCCATTCGCCCATCAAGGTTAAATTCGAAGGTGTTACTTCGTGCTCCTTTGCCAATGCGCTATATGCCGGCGAAGGCGGTTGTCAGTATGGGTGTCTCGGCTTCGGCGAATGTGTGGAGGCATGTGAGTTTGATGCCATTCACATGAACGCCGAAACAGGGCTGCCGGTGGTGAACAATAAATGTACGGCATGTGGAGCTTGCGTTATAGCCTGTCCACGCGATATTATAGAACTCCGCAAAAATGGGCCGAAAGGCAAACGTATTTTCGTTTCCTGCGTGAACAAAGAAAAAGGTGCCATTGCTAAAAAGAACTGCGAAGTAGCCTGTATTGGTTGTGGTAAATGTGAAAAGGCCTGCAAATTTGATGCCATTTTCATCACCAGTTTCCTCGCTTATATCGACTTCGATAAGTGTAAGCTTTGCCGCAAATGTGTGGACGAGTGTCCTACCGGAGCTATCTGGGAAGTGAATTTTAAACCACGGAAACCCAAACCTGCGGAGGCTGCCCGGCCAAAGAACGGACTATCCAAAATAGCAACATCTATCCCTGCAACAAAGCCGGAGACTGTTGCTAAGATAAGAAATGCAGTGAGCTCAAACACATAAAATTCTGAAAATGATATGAGTTTTTTAAAAACTTTTGTGATGGGAGGCATTCACCCGCCGGAAAATAAACTGACGGCTGACAAGCCTATCCGGAGTCTGCCGGTTCCTGCTCAGGTGGTTGTTCCTATGGGGCAAAACCTTGGCGTGCCATCAAAACCGGTGGTCAAAAGAGGCGATAAGGTGAAAACAGGCCAGCTGATTGCCGAAACCGGAGGCTTTATCTCCTCCAATATACATTCGCCCGTTTCCGGAACAATTTTTAAAATCGATAACGTCATGGATACTTCCGGCTACCGTCGTCCGGCGTTTATTATTAAGGTGGAAGGCGACGATTGGATAGAGGATATTGACCGGTCGGAGACATTGGTTTCAGAGGTTGATTTGTCACCTGAAGAGATTATCGCCAAAGTAAAAAATGCCGGCGTAGTCGGTATGGGGGGCGCTACATTTCCTACCCATGTCAAGCTAATGATTCCTCCCGGTAAAAAGGCCGATTATCTAATTATCAACGGAGTGGAATGTGAACCTTACCTAACCGCCGACCACCAGCTGATGCTCGAAAAAGGACCGGAAATTATCATGGGGACTAAAATACTGATGAAAGCACTGAAAGTGGACAAAGCTGTTATCGGAATCGAAAATAACAAACCGGATGCCATAAAACTTATGGTTGAGCTGACGGCCAAAGAGAAGGGGATTACTGTTCAACCGTTAAAAGTTAAATATCCGCAGGGAGGTGAAAAGCAGCTTATCAATGCCGTCACCAACCGTGAAGTTCCCTCCGGAAAACTACCCGTCGAAGTGGGATGTGTGGTGCAGAATGTGGGAACGGCCTTTGCCGTTTACGAAGCGGTAACGAAGAACAAACCGCTCATAGAAAGGGTGGTTACCGTTACCGGAAAAGCATTGAAAAATCCTGCTAACCTGAAAGTAAGAATCGGAACGCCGGTTGAAGATCTTGTGGCAGCAGCCGGTGGGCTTCCCGAAGATACCGGAAAAATTATCGGTGGTGGTCCCATGATGGGGAAAGCACTTGCTACACTTGACGTGCCTGTTGTAAAAGGTACTTCGGGAATATTGCTCATGCGCGAAGAAGCTTCGCATCGTGCAGGAGAAAAGCCCTGCATCCGCTGTGCCAAATGCACACAGGTTTGTCCCATGGGGCTGGAACCGTTTTTGCTGTCGCGGCTGGCACGAATAGGGCGTTTCGAAACTGCTGAACAGGAAAATGTGATGGATTGTATAGAATGTGGTTCGTGTCAATATACCTGCCCGGCAAGTATCCCGTTGCTCGACTTTCTGCGCCTCGGGAAGAATAAGGTGGGAGCTATGATTAGAGCAGGTGCCAAAAGATAAAGGTGTTGTTTGTTTAATTGAACTGAAAGAAAAAATATGAATATGCTGACAATATCGGGTTCTCCCCATCTTCATGGTGACAATTCCACCAAAATAATCATGTATGGTGTGGTGGTGGCTATGCTGCCGGCCATTTTTGTTGCCATCTGGTATTTCGGACTTGGCGCACTCGGAGTGATTCTGCTATCGGTGGTTTTCTGTCTCTTTTTCGAATGGCTTATCCAAAAATATCTTGTCAAAGGCCCCATTACCATCACCGATGGCTCGGCCATGGTGACTGGTATCCTTCTGGCTTTCAACGTGCCTTCCAATTTACCATGGTGGATGGTCATTATAGGTGCGCTGGTGGCCATCGGTATTGGGAAAATGTCGTTTGGCGGACTGGGGAAGAATATTTTCAACCCGGCACTGGTATCGCGTGTTTTTCTGCTGGTTTCTTTTCCTGTAGCCATGACTTCCTGGCCCAAACCTTCGCCCATTACCAAAACATTGGTGGATACCATTACAGGCCCCACGCCTTTGGGATTTATCAAAGAAGGTCTCGGTGCCGGAAAAACCATGGCCGAATTGTCGCAGCACCTACCGTCCTACGCCCAGCAACTTATGGGGCAGATGGGAGGCTCTCTCGGAGAAGTCTCTGCGCTGGCATTGATTATAGGTGGAATTTACATGCTATGGAAGAAAATTATTACCTGGGAAATCCCGGTTTCTGTTTTGGTGACGGTAGTCGTTTTTTCAGGAATACTGTGGTGGATCAATCCGCAACATTATACTGACCCCGTTTTTAACCTGCTGACCGGCGGCGTCATGCTTGGCGCTATTTTTATGGCTACCGACATGGTTACCTCGCCCATGACACGCAACGGACAACTCCTTTTTGGTTTCGGTATCGGGCTGATAACCATGCTGATTCGTGTGTGGGGAGCCTATCCTGAAGGCGTTTCATTTGCTATCCTGCTTATGAATGCTGTGGTGCCGCTGATTAATCGTGGCTTTAAACCCAAACGTTTTGGTGCTGTTAAAATGGCGGCATGAGGAAAAGAACTTTTGAAAATGAAAACAATAAATAACTTGTAAAGATGGCTTCAAAGAAGGAATCAAATTTTGTTAACATGGTGCTGGCACTCGTTCTTGTGTCGGTGGTGGCTGCATTGGCTCTGGGCAGCGCTTATGTGTTAACAAAAAAACCGATTGCATTGGCACAGAAGAGAAAACAAGAGGCAGCTATCAAGGCGGTCTTACCGGCTTTCAATCAGGTAAAAGGTATTAAAGTGCCTGATGCTGATGGTGCCGACTCGCTGCTTTTCAATGTGGCCACCAAAGCCGGTAAGCTGGTGGGCATTGCAGTAAAGACATATACTGACAAAGGTTTTGGCGGCAGGATAGAGGCTATGATTGGTTTTCTTCCGGATGGAACTATCTACAATACTTCGATACTTGAACTCAAAGAAACACCCGGCCTCGGAACCAAGTTGCAAAAATCGAAATCTGATTTTCCCGACCAGTTTAAAGGTGAGAATCCCAAAACATTTCGCCTGAAAGTGAAAAAAGATGGTGGGGATGTGGATGCTATAACGGCAGCAACCATCAGCTCACGTGCGTTCTGCGATGCCGTTCAGCGGGCTTATGATACGTTTCAAAAAGAAAAGAGCCAAATTAAATAAGAAATGAAAATAGTTTACAATAAAATATTTCAACTATGAATCAGGTGCAAAATCTTACCAAAGGCTTAATAAAGGAAAATCCTGTGTTTGTGCTGTTGCTTGGCATGTGTCCCACACTGGGAACTACAACCTCCGCGTTCAATGGCCTGGGAATGGGACTTGCCACCGCCTTCGTACTTGTCGGATCCAATGTGGTTGTGTCGATGGTGAAAAATATGATTCCTGACAAGGTGAGAATTCCAGCGTTTATTGTCATTATTGCATCTTTTGTGACTATTGTGGAACTTGTTATGCAGGCTTACGTGCCGGCATTGTATGATCAACTCGGGCTGTTTATCCCTCTTATCGTCGTCAACTGTATTGTCCTCGGCAGGGCAGAGGCTTTTGCTTCTAAAAATACAGTCTGGTCCTCTGCTATTGACGGTTTGGGTATGGGCCTTGGATTTGCTCTCGCACTCACCATTCTCGGAGCAGTACGTGAACTGCTTGGCAGTGGGGCACTGTTTGGTATTCATTTTATAAAAGGCGATGGAATGCTCGTCTTTGTTCTTGCTCCCGGCGCTTTCATCGCGTTGGGTTACATCATTGCCATTATTAACCGGTTGAATAAAAAAACAGCATAAACGTTAAGCCATGGATTATTTTGTCATAATTATTTCCGCCATATTTGTCAGTAATATCGTGTTGACCCAGTTTCTCGGTATTTGCCCTTTTCTTGGTGTATCAACGCGTATCTCAACCTCCGTTGGCATGGGGGGTGCCATTCTTTTTGTAATGACGCTTGCCACCATGGTAACCTGGATATTTCAATACTATATCCTTGAGCCAATGGGGCTTGTCTTTATGCAAACCATTGTCTTTATCCTCGTTATTGCCGCGTTGGTGCAGATGGTGGAGATTATCCTGAAAAAAATCAGTCCTTCGCTCTATCAGGCGCTGGGTATTTTCCTTCCGCTGATTACCACCAACTGTGCCGTCCTCGGCGTAGCCATCCTGACGGTACAGAAACATTTTGATTTAATGCAGGGCGTTGTCTTTGCCATAGCCACAGCCGTCGGCTATACCATGGCGCTGGTAATTTTTGCCGGCATCCGCGAGCATCTTGAAATTATGGAAGTCCCTAAAGGTATGCGCGGCGTTCCGATAGCACTCGTTACCGCCGGGATTTTAGCATTGGCTTTCATGGGGTTCACGGGGATGGTGAAATAGCTTCTTCTTTTATTCATATTAGGCTGGAATGTTATTTCTGGTAATATTTGACATGTATTATCCCTCGGGTATTCCTGTCTCATAAGGGTTGTCCGGGTCGTTGCTCCATTCAAACCAGCCGCCATCGAAGACAGAAACGCGTGGCCAGCCCATGAGCCAGGCATTGAAAAATGCTTCGCTGCCACGCCAGCCTGTGCCGCAGTAAAAAGCCAAATGCTTTTCAGGAGTAATGCCAACCTCCTGCCACTGAGCGGCAATTTCGTGAAACTCGCGGGTGGTGTGGTCCACATTCCGGTAATTTTCCATGTGGTAAGCATCCGTGCCGCAGTTGCCGAAGATGGCACCCGGAATACGCCCTTTTTTCTCGATGTAATTATAGCCGCTCACCTCGCCAATGTACTCCGGCCAGCTGCGCACACTCACCAAATCGGCATCTGCTGATTTCAGCATCTCTTTTGCCTCGGCAATATCCACGGCCAGTTCCGGTCTGCCCGGAATGGGTGCACCAAAATCAGCCACCGGCTTTTTGGACACGTCTTCAGTACTTATTTCGTAACCGGCATCTTTCCACGACTGGAAACCTCCGTTGAGTACCCGAACATCTTTCACTCCGGCATACATCATAATAAAGGCGTTGCGGATGGCACCGATATGTCCGGCAGCACTGCCGGGGAAGTCGTTGGCATTGTCAGGATGCATAAATTTTCCGTATAAAATCACCGTGGTGTCGGCGGTGATACCATGTTGCTCCAGCGCAGCTTTAAGCTCTTCGGGCGAACGGCGGTTCCATGTTTCGGGAGCTTCGAGTGCCAGCGTATCCATATCAATAGCGCCGGGAATGTGCCCCGAAAGATAAGCCTGGCGGTTGCGATAGTGGGCATGAACTACCACAAATTTGTCATTATCATATTCCTGTGGTCTGTTTCCCGAAAGGAGCGTTTTTACCCATTCCGCCGAAACCAAATGGCTGTAGCGGGGTAAATATTCCATGGGCAGGCCACTGTCGGTTGTCCACTCATCCGTAAAATGAAGATAAAGACTTACATCGGGATAGCCGGCTTTTTGAAACTGACGGGCTGCTTTTTCCACGGCTCTTCGGGAACAACCGTAAACCACAATTTTATGTTGTGGCATAATGTCTTTGGAGCGGACAATCTCTATCCAGTCCATGTATTTTGTCCATTTCTCCGGTAACGATTTTGCTCCTTTGATGTGTCCGCCGCGACTTTCGCCGTTCGGCTTCCAGCCGTTATAGGCGTCCACGGAGCGTACGTCAATAATTTTTGTGTTGTTGTTTTCCAATAATCCCACCAATTCGCCGGTAGATAATTCATTATGCTGTGTCTTCATATTTATATCTAATTAAAAAAAGTTTTAAATTTAGGAATATTCCGAAAGAGGTTGAAAATGGGCGTTTCCTGTTGTGGTGAGCTTATACGAAAAGAACAGGCACAGGAAACCATGCCTTTCTTTTCCACTTGTTTTCTGCTCTGCAAAACGGGAATATGCCCGGATGGGAAGTATGTCAGATTAAACGTGCTCAATATCTGTAAAATCTGCCACTACCGTATTGTCGGTAACTACATCCGTAATGCTGAGTTTATGCACATCGTTTACGCCATTGGTACGTGCAAAAACCTTTAGCTCATTGTTTGTGGCGGTATAAAAGTTCTTGAATTGCGCCAGCGCTTTCTCTTCATCAAAAAGTTTACGAAGCTGCTCGTCCTGGGTGGCAATGCCCACCGGGCAGGTTCCGGTATGACAAACTTTAGCCTGAATACAACCTATGGCAATCATAGAAGCTGTGGCGAGAGCAACAGCATCGGCGCCGAGGGCAAGAGCTTTGGCAATATCGGAACTGTCTCTAAAACCACCGGTAATACAAAGCGTTACATTGCTTTTCATTTTATCCAAGTATTTTCTTGCTCTTCGAATAACAAAAATGGGTGGAATGCCTACATTGTCTTTTAAAAATCGTGGAGACGAACCGGTTGCGCCTCCGCGGCAGTCGATGGTAATAAAATCCGGTTCTGCTTTCAGGGCAAATGCCAAATCCTCTTCAATGTGGCCGGAAGCAAATTTCAATCCGACCGGTTTCCCTCCGGTAATTTCTTTGATGTGTGCGACCAGCTTTTGCAAATCTTCCAAATTGTTAACTCCGGCAAGTCTTCCCGGTGAAACGGAAGCTGCTCCAGGATTTAAGTCTCTGATTTTCGCTATTTCTTCCGTTACCTTGTGAGCCGGCAGGTGTCCTCCCAATCCGGGTTTTACGCCCTGGCCGATTTTTATTTCCACGGCATCGGCTTGCATCATGGCGCTGTCGATGTGCGAAAAAGCAGCCGTTCCCAGCTCATAAATGTATTTTGTTGCTGCCCGGCGTTCGTCGGGGAGCATGCCGCCTTCGCCTGAACACATGGCTGTGCCGACAAGGCTGGTGCCTTTTGCAAGTGCTATCTTTGCTTCCCGCGAAAGAGCACCAAAAGACATGTGTGAGACATAAAACGGCATTTTTATCTCAAGCGGTTGTTTGGCGGTTTTCCCAATGATTGTTTTGGTATTTACTTCAACATCTTCGTTCAGGGGCATTTTGTGCAGTTGGGCACCCTTAAAAACTAGTGTTTCAAAGCCTGGGAAAGTTCGCAGGGTTCGCATGGCCGAGTTTTCACTCTTTCCGCTTTCCGCAAGTTTTTGAATGTTAGCAACCCGTGTGTCGCTGTTTAATCCAATAGGCTTTGCCATCCCCGCATCCCGGAACTGTGTGTACCAATGTTGCCCATCGCAGAAAGGTTTGTTTTTTGATTTGCCACACCGGCACAAGGCAAAATGCTCTTCCGATTCGGGGTGGTCTTTGTCGTGTAATTCAATGGAACCTTTGACAAAATAGGGGCCATCTTCGGTAACTTTAATTTCCGGTTGTTCCGTAAATTTATCGTATAAAACGCCATCGATAGAATAACTCAGGGCACCGGAAGGACACTTTTTTATGGTTTCGATGATTTTTTCTACCGTTTCAGCATTGGGATTAATCCATGGCTCTACACCCATCTGGAAAACTTTCGGCAGACCTGCCGTACAAAATCCCACGTGCGCACAGATACCGCGATTATCATGAATGGTTATCTTTTTACCCTGATAACTATCCGTTTTCCTGGGCTGTATGCCTTCCTGCTTCTCATCTGTCCAGCCAACTTTTCCATGGGTTCCATCGCAAAACGGTTTGTGTTTGGATTCTCCGCACCGGCAAAGTGCAATGGTTTTCTTTTTTACAGGAAATATATTTTCGTTTTCCTCGGTCAGGTTCTCAATATCTTTGACAACCAAAGGGCCGTTGAGTGAGGTGCTTATAGAAATTTTTTTAGGCATAGGTGCGTATTTAAAATTGTATTTTCCAGTAGATTATCTTAATAATAACCCTGCTTTAATTTATGCGGCATGATGTTACTATACGATAACTAAAATAGTTTTGACGGTTGTCAGTTCGATACCTTACACCAAAAACCATTATCATGGCTACCCGATGTCGTATAGCAAAAACATTATGTGTAAAAGTATGAAAAAAGATTAATGGGGGTGAATAACCCTGATACCGAATAAATAATAGTTCTTCACAAAGATGCAACCTCTTGAGACAAAAGCTGAATAAAAATGCTAATAATCTTATTGTATCATGGTTTTAGATTAACAGACACTATAGCTGCATAAAACTATCCCAGTCTTTCCATACTACTTCATAACCGTTTCTTTTTATCATATCGGCTATTTCCCGGGGGCTTCTGTCATCGTTCACGGAGAATTGTTCCAATGACTCGTCTCCGCCCGAATAGCCTCCGGGATTGGTTTTAGACCCAGCACTAAATGTGGTTACGCCCAGTTTTAGCATATTATCCCTGAAGGCGGGACTTTCGCGGGTAGTAAGTGAAATTTCTACTTGTTCGTTGAACAGGCGGTAAGCACAAATTAATTGCAGCAGGTCTTTTTGGCTTGTCGTATGGTTAGGCTGATATTTTCCGGCATGCGGACGAAGACGAGGGAAGGAGATTGAATACTTTGTTTTCCAATAAGTTTTCTCTAAAAATTGCAAATGCAGGGCGGTAAAAAAAGAATCTACACGCCAGTCTTCCAAACCCAGTAAACAACCCAGTCCGATTTTATGTACTCCGGCTTCACCCAGCCTCTCAGGAGTTTCTAAGCGGTAGCGATAATTTGATTTTTTTCCGGTTGGATGATACTTTTTATAATTCGTTTCGTTATAAGTCTCCTGATAAACATAAACCGTGTTGAGTCCGTGGTTACTCAACTCTTTATACTCTTCAGTTTTTAAAGGCTGTACCTCGACAGAGACCAGCGAAAAATATTTTTTTACTACCTGCATCATCTCCCCGATATACGATACTCCGCATCGATGGTTGTCTTCGCCCGTAACCAGTAAAATATGTTCAAATCCCAAATCACTGATTTTTTTTGCTTCATCAATCACCTCTTCTTTTGTAAGAATTTTTCTGTCGAAGTTATTGTTGTGATTAAATCCGCAATAGACACATGTATTTGTACATGCATTAGAAAGATATAACGGGATAAAAAACTGTATGGTTTTACCAAAACGTTTTTGGGTAAGCTGCATACTTTTTTGAGCCATAAGTTCAAGGTATGGCTGTGCGGCAGGTGAAATCAATGCCTGGAAATCTGATAACTCAAGCTTGTTTTTTGCTAAAGCGATTTTCACATCGGCACTGCTCTTCGTGTAAATCTGTTCCGACACTTCCTCCCAGTTATACTTTTGTATTTCGTCGTAGAAATTCATTCTTTAATTATTATATTTTAAGTACTACTCCAATTCATCCAAAAAGGAAGTAAGCGGGCTGCTGGCAAGGGCTTCAATACTCTTTCCGGCAAGTTTAGCTTCGAAGGCCAGCCTTCCGGCTTCTACTGCCAGCCTGAAAGCCCGCGCCATTTGAACCGGATCCGGTGATACTGCAATTGCTGTATTTACCAATACAGCATCTGCACCAATTTCCATTGCCAGGGCAGCATGTGAAGGAGCTCCTATTCCGGCATCTACAATAACAGGCACATTGCTCTGCTCAATTATTATTTTCAAGAAATCCAGGGTGCGCAATCCGTTATTGGAACCTATTGGCGAACCAAGAGGCATAACGGCTGCCGTTCCTGCCTCCTCTAACTTTTTACACAAGACAGGATCGGCCTGAACATAAGGCAACACCTTAAATCCAAGTTTAACAAGTTGTTTTACCGCAGCGAGAGTTTCTTCACCGTCGGGCAACAAATATTTGGGATCGGGATGAATTTCCAGTTTCAGCCAATCCGTTTCCAGTGCTTCACGGGCAAGCTGTGCAGCAAAAACAGCTTCTTTTGCAGTCCTGACCCCCGATGTGTTAGGTAACAGATTAACGCCGGGTATTGTTAGGTGCTTCAACATGTCATCGCCCTTATCGGTAATATCTACCCGTTTTAAGGCCACCGTAACAAGTTCGGAACCGGACTCTATAACAGCTTGTTGCATCAGCTCGTTTGAGCTGAATTTACCTGTCCCGATGAACAATCTCGATTTAAATATTTTGTCTCCTAATGCTAAATTCTGCATATTGTTATGTTTTAAACTTTTCCTGATTTTTTAACCAGCCATGGCTGTAACAATGCTTTGGAGATGGCTACTCCAAACAAGCCGGATTCTTTTATTGCCTCTATATCTTCTTTAGTAACTCCGCCCACAGCAATAATGGGTATTTCTATTTGAAGCTCTTTCAATGCCTTATATATCTGACTGTATCCATTTAATCCGACTACCGGGCTCAGTTTCTTTTTGGTTGTTGTAAATCTGAATGGCCCGAAGCCAATATAATCTGCCCCTCTTAAAACTTGTATCAGGATATCGTTTAGTGTATTGGCTGTGCCTCCAATAATAAAATCATCACCGAGATAATTGCGTGCCTGATCAACAGGGGTATCCGTCAGCCCCAGATGAACGCCATGTGCATTTATTCGTTTTGCAACTTCAATTGAATCATTGATAATCAATGTCCCATTATTTTTTATTGCATACGACAGTGCTTCTTCCGATTGAGCAAGAATTTCACTGTCTGAGCTGTTCTTCATTCTTATCTGTACCCATTTGATACCGTTTTCAAACATCAATTTTGCTTGTTCTGCATGGGTGTATTGGTCAGAATCCCGTGTTATATATTGTAAATCCTCTATTATCTTATTCATGAGTGATAGCCGAGTTTAGCATTGTTTGATTTAATAAACCTTTCCGTATATAGTTTTGCCTTTGTGCAAGCACCGGCTAAGGAGTCTCCTTTTGCTATATAAGCTGCAATAGCCGAGGATAATACACAGCCTGTTCCATGTTTGTCTTTCTTGTCTCTAAACGGCTCACCCTCAATATCGAAGCTTTTATTCTCATAAAACAAAGTATCGACACCTGCTTTCTCTCTCCGGTGCCCCCCTTTTAACAATATGGCACAGCGTAGATTTTTTTTTACTTCCGGTATTAATTGTGTGTATTCCTCAAAATTTGGTGTAATAAGATCGATGCCTTCAATAATCCTTTCAGGAATAGAAATATCGTTATGAAAACCAAATCCGGCAGAAGCTTTAATGATTGGATCCCAGATAATAAAAATTCCGGGAAATATATTTTTTAGCAGGTCTGTAATTTGTTCCAGCTGATCCAAACTTTCGATAAGCCCGATCTTTACGACTTTTACAGGATAATTTCTCAGTGGCATTACCTGCTTTTTAATCTCACTAAAACCGCACCAGCGTATGCCTTTAAATTCAGCGTCATTTTGGTATGTAAGTGCCGAAACAACCCCCAAACCATAGGTTTTCAGGCATTCAAAAACCTTGGTGTCTGCAATAATTCCGGCACCGCCACTGGGATCGAAGCCCGCAATACTTAAGCAATATGGTCTGAATTCATGCACTTATAAATCTTGTTTAAATTATTTTCGATAATTACATTATTTACTTCAGGGTTGTTTGTCCAAACCGCACCGAGCACCGCAACACCATCAAACATATAGTTTTCCAATTCCTGAATTTTTGTTTCATCAATACCGCCGAGAGCAATTATCTGCATTTTCCGTTGTTCTGACAGATAGGCTTTAACTTCCGGCATATCAAAGTTACCTGTATATCCCGGTTTTGAAATACTTTTAAACACCGGACTTAAAAACAGATAATCGAAAATTCCATCCTGTGCTCTTGCTTCGGCCACCGAATGGCAGGAAGTGCTTTTTGTCCCGTGTATTTTTATATTCCCGGCAACACTTCTGTTCATCGTTGAAAAATGAAGTCCTCTCACCTGGTATTTTTGCTGCAAATTATAAGCATCGTGCAAAACGATCCTGTTATGAAACCCTTTGGGAACACTTTGCATAAAAACATCATAATCCCGATTTGACGCACCGGGTTTCCTTAGGTGAAAAGTAAATTTGTATTTATCCATCAAAGAACATAGAATACCGCTTTCGCCGGCAAAAAATTCAGGATAGGATAAAAGCATCAACTTCATAATACAATTGCTTGCCGGTTATAAATAAATCTCGTTACCCATTTGTTTAAACTCATCTGCCATTTTACTTGATTTTGCTGCAAGTTCACGTACTTCCATAGATGCACGCATTGAACAGAAGTTCTCGCCACACATCGAACAGAAATGTGTTGACTTATATCCTTCGTCAGGCAATGTTTCATCATGAAACCGCATTGCTTTCTCGCTATCTAATGCAAGCGAGAACTGATCTTTCCATCTGAACTCGAACCTTGCCTTGCTCATAGCATTATCCCTATACTGGGCACCCGGGAAACCTTTTGCCAGGTCGGCGGCATGGGCTGCTAATTTAAATGTGATCACTCCTTCTTTCACATCATTTTTATCCGGCAACCCTAAATGCTCTTTTTGTGTAACATAACAGAGCATAGCTGTTCCATACCATGCTATCATGGCTCCTCCGATAGCCGAGGTAATATGATCGTATCCCGGAGCAATATCTGAAACCAGAGGTCCTAATGTATAAAATGGAGCATCATCACAATATTCCAGCTGCTTATCTATGTTTTCCTTCACCAAATGCATGGGGATATGTCCCGGGCCTTCAATAATTACCTGAACATAATGCCTGCGTGCAATTTTGGTAAGTTCGCCGAGTGCTTCCAGCTCTCCGAATTGAGCTTTGTCGTTGGCATCTGCCAACGAACCGGGACGTAAGCCGTCACCAAGAGACACCCCGACATCGTAAGCTGCCAGTATCTTGCATATATCTTCAAAATGTGTATATAAGAAACTTTCCTGGTGATGCTGTAATATCCATTTTGCCATGATAGAACCTCCACGCGAAACAATACCTGTGGTACGGTGTATGGTTTGTGGTATATGCTTCCACAACAGTCCCGCATGAATGGTAAAATAATCTACCCCTTGTTCGCATTGCTCGATAAGCGTGTCTTTATAAATTTCCCAGCTCAGCTCTTCCACCTTACCATTTACTTTTTCCAGTGTCTGGTATAATGGCACAGTGCCAACAGGTACCGGGCTATTCCGAATAATCCATTCACGGGTTTCGTGAATATTTGCACCTGTAGAAAGGTCCATGATGGTATCTGCTCCCCAGCGGAAAGCCCATACTGCTTTTTCAACCTCTTCCTCAATGCTGGAAGTAGTTGGAGAATTCCCGATGTTTGCATTTATTTTAACAAGAAAATTGCGGCCTATAATCATTGGCTCAGATTCCGGGTGGTTTATATTTGCCGGGAGAATAGCCCTTCCTGCAGCAACCTCATCACGAACAAATTCTGGGGTAATATGCGTTTCCGGAATTTGTGCACCCATTGGACAGCCTTTATGCTGAGAAAACTTTTCTTTTAGTTCATCGATACGCTGGTTTTCGCGAATAGCTACATATTCCATTTCTGGTGTTATTATACCTTGTAGGGCATAGTAATACTGGGAAATATGTTTCCCTTCTTTTGCTTTTAAAGGCCTGGTGTTTACATGCTTAAAGCGGAGATGGTCAAGAGAGTTGTCGGCATGACGCTTTTTGCCGTAATCAGAAGAGAGTTCGCTTAAGACATCAACATCATCCCGGTCAAGAACCCATTTCCGGCGTAATTCAGGAAGTCCTCTTTCAATATTAACCCCAACTGCCTCATCGGTAAACGGGCCGGAAGTGTCATACACCGCTACCGGAAGGTTGTGAATGGTGTTGCCATCTTTATCTATTGTATCTGTAAGAGAAATCTCACGCATAGCAACCTTGATATTGTGAATTTTACCTTTCACATATATCTTTCTTGAATTAGGAAATCCTTCCCGGGTAATACTTTCTTTCAATGTAGTATGATATTAAACGATGATTAAAAAATGTTTTCAAATAAAATAATAGCTCAGCCACCTTTTGCAGCCGATATAACAAGCACTTTGTCGTTCTCCTTTAATATATGGGATTTCCAGTCTTGCCTTCCGACCACAGTATTATTTACTGCTACTGCAATTCCCATTTTTGTATCAAAATCTTTTGAAACCAATAATGCGTGTAAGGAGATATTGTCTCCTATAGCAACAGGGTCGCTGTTAAAGTAGATATTCATTTTTATAAATTTTGCGGAAGCACAAACGTTGGAAACACATCCCTTGGCAGCATTACCTGCCCAGGTTCAAATGGTATGATCTCAGCCGTTTATTGGCACCCTTTGTAATTATCTGACAAAATTAGTTTTATTTTTTGATTCTGTGTTATTTTCTGTGGGTAAAATCCAAGAAATAAGAAATGAACATAACAAATAAAAAACAAACTCAAAAAATCAGTTTTCAAGCTTCCGGGAAAAGCAGGCTTTTTCAGCATTCCCTTATTTGATTGTAATGTTAATTTATTCGGTTCTACTACCATTTTAGTGGGTAAATTATTTTTGTAGTGTCCAATGTACACTTCTTAAGAAAAGTCAGAAGACCGAAGACGGAAGTTTTTTCATTCA
>VAPG01037143.1_pt1 | contig 23669 bp, 18 predicted proteins | sample 3393851 | NCBI WGS metagenome assembly VAPG01 (sample SAMN08290438, study PRJNA428436) | hydrothermal vent metagenome | isolation source: Deep-sea hydrothermal vent chimney | place: Atlantic Ocean: South-mid Altantic Ridge | depth 2194 m m
AGGCTACTCCCTACGGGCGTTATAGCAAATATACTACTGTTTCGTTAAAACTACTTGAAGCTACTAGTAGCTCCTGCATAGTTTTGCCTTGCATTAGCATACCTGCTATAATGCTGAAACATATAGGGTTTTTAGAGGTGCCCTAAAGAAAAGAGAGACTGCCGCAGTCGTTCCACTTCCCTTGCAGTGACAGAAAAGGAAAAGATGATTATGAGACCACTGCACAGTAAGGTCAATTGGTAATATCTTGTATAAAAATCGATTCCAAATCTTTTTTCTCTGAATTCACGCTGATAATCTTCAGATTAAGAGCTGTTATACTATGAAGCTTGCTTTCCAAATCATCGGTCTTGCAGGTTACGGAACACAAATTATCTCCTATATAACGACTATCCGATATTTTTCTTATATTCTTATCATCTAAAAAAATAATTTTATAACTTGACGCTGAAAGTTGCTTTATCTGATTTAAGCCAATTGTCCGTACTATTCTACCTTTGTTTATAATAGCAGCTTTAGTACAAATATCTTCTATATCGGGAATAATATGCGAACTGAAAAATATTGTTGTGCCCTCCTCATGCAATTTCTTGATAATCTGCTTGAACAAATATCTTCCAACAGGATCGACTCCTCCCATCGGTTCATCTAAAATTAGTATTTTAGGTTTATGTATGATAGATGCGGCAAAACCGAGCCGTTGAATCATGCCCTTGCTGTATCCTCTTACTCTCTTGGCTGCCGAGCTTTCAAGTCCTACTAAATCTATCATATCTTCAGAAAAACTTTTCGCCTCGTTTTTATTAATATTGTGCATTGCACAAGAAAACATCAATATATCCATTCCTGTTAAATTATCTACAAAAGATGGATTTTCAGGCAAAAATCCTATCTCATATCTACATTTTATGTCCGTTGAATAAAGACCATTGATAAGCACCTTTCCTTCATCTGCTTTTATAAAGTTCATCATTATTTTCATAGTAGTGCTTTTCCCTGCTCCGTTTGGCCCAAGAAAGCCAAAAATTTCACCTTTTTTAATACTCAAGTTGATTCCGTCAATAGCCATCTGTTTTTTATGTAACGACTTAAATGTCTTATGAAGATTTTTTATTTCTATAGCTTCCATTTTTCCTCTTTTTATGATATTTTGCAAGATTACTGGTGGTTTTTATACTGTCACCGCTTATGTAAAATTTCCCTCCGTACGGATCAACTGGTATCTTATCAATAATTTTTTTATCAACAAGCTGCTGAAGATTTTCAGGCAGCGAGGAGTATCTCTTTTTGTATATGTTAACCGCACGAGCAAGTGATGCTATTTTGCTAAGAGCATCCAATCGTAATTTGTAAATGGACTTAATCGAACTGTTATGTGCAGCTTTTATCATAGTTTTTAAAAATATAATGCCAAGTTTTGTTCGCCCTCCTTCATAAAAATAGCGGGCGGCAAGATTTGTGAATAGACTTGATCCGCTGATTTCTGCAGCTCTCTTAAAATAATAGGCGGCATTTTTATAATCTTTTAAGAAATATGCGTAGTTGAAACCTATGAAAAATGGTAATTTAAAATCCCATTTTCTATATTTGAATACATGTTTGAGCAAAAAATTTACATCCCTCACATGCCCGACATTCCAAGTAAATGTCGCTTGAGCAAAATAGTATGCATCCTCATTGTATGGATTGAGATTGATGGCTTCTTGCACCATCTTAAATAGGTTAAAATATTCTATCTTCTTAAACTCTTTTGCTGCAAGTATTTTTTCTTTACCTCCGTAATAAACGGTAGCCTTAATGCTTAAATACTCTCCCGCAAACCATCTGAACTCGCCAAGCGAATATTTGTACAGCTTACCCTGAGGAGTAAAACCTAGCTTTGCCTGTTGCGGACGATTTATCATATAGCTTGTGAAGCTATTCATAAAGATTAAATAGAGCGTGACAATAAATATAAGTAAAACAGTTTTTTTCACTCTAAATTAAATTCCTTCTTCTGAATATTTCGGTTGCTATCAATAACAGTATGCCGGTGTAGATACAAAAGTAAGCTACCGGGTATATTATAGAACTGTAGTTCAATCGTATTGCATAAACGGCGTAAGTAGTAAAATCGAATGCAGAAAAGTTGGGTACAATGTAGTAGAGAATTTTGATTATATATTTAAAAAGCAACGAGTAGCCATGAATATTTGTTATATAATCATAAGCACTTTGAGATGTATTTCCTATAATATATATAATAATCGTACCAAAAAACGGAATAAAAAATGATGTGGCAAATGATGTGAACAGAAATCCGATTCCCATTAAAAGTATGTATTTTAATAGAGTCATAATAAAAGCTGCTATGATATTTGACCATATAATCGGAAGTTGCGAATGATACATGCCAGCTGATATTTTAATTGCAGCGATTGAGACTGCAAAATTAATTAAGCTGAATATTATCATAATAGCTGCAAATCCCAAAAATCTTCCCATAAAATACTTGCTGCGGCTGATAGGATTTCCAAGAATTGTATATACATATTTTCTCTCTATATCACGCCATATTGTTACCGCTCCGCCGAACATTGCCAGAAAAAGCATTATAAATGAGTTTAAAGAGAGCGACATTGTTATAGAAACCTCCTGAATCTGCCGCATAGACATAGCGCTGAATACTGGAACAAGAGCAAATAGCAGCACCATAGAAAATATAAGATAAAATATCCTATCATTGATAGTCGATTTAAACGTCCAAAAAGCTATGTTAAACATACGAACTCCAAATTTGCAAATGTTCTCACAATATCTGATATTATAAAACGGTATAGCGGTTTGGCAAGCGGCAATTAATTAGCAGTGCAATAATTTAATTTGCCAAACAGCTTTTATCCATTATAATGACGCAACTAAAAAGTATATAATGGAGGATTGACTGATTATGAAAAATACAATCATTACAAATATCCTGGGATATCCTGAGATTGGAGATAAACGGGAATTAAAGAAGGCTATAGAATCCTTTTGGCGCGGTGAGACGACCGAAGATGAATTAACACTCGCTGCAGCTAACATTAAAAATAAAAATTGGAAATTGTTAAAGAACGAGGGCATAGACCTTATTCCAAGCAATGATTTTACATTATATGATCAGATGCTTGATATGAGCTGCCTGCTCGGTAATATTCCCGAGCGATTCGGAAAGCATGACAAGGTAGATCTTGACTTATATTTCAGAATGGCGCGAGGCAAAAGTGTTGTAGGCAACTCTGATATAAAGCCGTGTGAAATGACCAAATGGTTTAATACCAACTATCATTATATTGTTCCGGAACTGAGCGTTGATACAAATTTTAAATTATCCTCCGATAAAATTTTTAATGAATTCAAGGAAGCTCTTGAAATCGGCATACTTACAAAACCTGTTCTTATAGGTCCTATCACATATCTTATGCTTAGCAAAAACTATTCTGACGAAAAATTTGATAATTTGCAGCTTCTCGGTAAAATCATTCCGGTTTATTTAGAAATTATCAAACGATTATGCGAGCTGGGAGCTGAATGGATTCAGTTGGACGAACCTATCTTGTCAACCGATATATCATCTCCCTTACGCAACAAATTAGAATATACTTATAGCGTTTTTAATGCCCGTTCAAAAGTTAAATTGATGGTAGCCGACTATTTTGGTAATTTAGAAGAAAATTTGTCAACTATCGCAAATCTGAATGTTAACGCCATTCATGTGGATGCTTCTGCAGATGAAATTTTAGATATAGCAAATATTATAAAAGGAAGCGGCAAGATGCTTTCAATAGGCATAGTTAACGGGCAGAATATATGGGCAAACGACTTAGAGGCATCAAGAAAAGTGTTGTCCGAGGCAGCTGATATTATGGGCAAACAAAATATCATGGTAGCGGCATCTTCTTCGCTAAAATATGTCCCTGTGAGCGTTGAATACGAAACCAATATGAATGACGAAATCAAAAGCTGGCTTTCGTTTGCAAAAGAGAAGGTAAAAGAGGTATCCGTGTTGTCTAAAATAATTAGCGATAACACCGATGATACCGCAGCTCGTTTGCTGAAGATAAATAGCGATATTATTAGCTCTCGAAAAAATCACCTTCTATCAAATAACCCTGATGTTAGAAAAAGATGCGCTAATATTGCCGGCAGTGACTTTAACAGAAAATCTCCATATACGGTTAGAGCTGCCAAGCAGCGTGCAATTTTAAATCTTCCAAAATTGCCAACCACTACCATAGGCTCTTTTCCTCAAACAAAGGAGATTAGAAAAATCAGGTCTGATTTTAAAAAAGGAAATATAAATAAAGCTGACTATGATAATTTTATAGCCAAAGAGATAAAACGCGTTATTTCTTTTCAAGAAAAAATAGAAATCGATGTTCTTGTTCATGGTGAACCGGAACGCAATGATATGGTTGAATATTTTAGCGATATGCTGAATGGATTTATGTTTACGCAGAACGGATGGGTAAGAAGCTACGGCACCAGATGCGTCAAGCCGCCTGTTATTTACGGAGATGTTTCACGAAAGACTCCCATGACTGTCAAATGGACTACATTTGCACAATCATTAACTAAAAAACCCGTTAAAGGAATGCTTACAGGTCCAATCACTATGATCCAATGGAGTTTTGTCCGTGACGATCAGCCGTTAAGCCAAACAGCTGTTCAAATTGCTCTATCAATTCGCGATGAAGTGCTTGACCTTCAAAAAGCGGGCATAAGAGTGATTCAAATTGACGAACCTGCATTAAGAGAGGGACTTCCGCTGCATAGGGATATGCGGGATGATTACTTAAAATGGGCAATAAGCAACTTTAAACTTGCGGCAAACGGTGTATCAGATGTTACTCAGATTCACACGCATATGTGCTATAGTGAATTCAACGACATCATTAGATCTATTGCCGATATGGATACTGATGTGATATCCGTAGAAGCATCACGATCAAATATGGAACTGCTGAATGCATTTGTCGATTTTGAATATCCCAACGAAATAGGCCCCGGAATATACGATATTCATTCGCCGAGAGTGCCTTCTGTCGAAGAAATTGTGTCATTGATTAAAAAAGCAATGAATGCGATATCACCGGACCGTTTATGGGTTAATCCTGACTGCGGCTTGAAAACAAGAGGATGGAAAGAGACAACTGAAGCTTTATCTAATATGATAGAAGCTGCAAAGATTTGCAGGAGCCTTCCGCAGATTGTAGAATAAAAAGCGTTAAAACTTCAATTAAATTTTTTTCCTTCATCATTAGCAAACAAACTGATTCTTGCAATGCCATTGAGTCTCATCCGAAAGGATTAGACTCAATACTCCAAAAAAAAGTAGCTGGGATTTTGCAGTGGTCTCATAGTCTATAGAAACGCCTCGCCCTTGAATATTTTTGTTAATCTTTCCACAATTTTTGCCTTTCAAGCTGCACTGATAAAAAAAATGCATAGTTGCATATAACAGTCAATCTTATTCACTCATTTTTTTTCGGGCAAAGCAGCATCAGGCTGCTTTGCCCGATTTAATCATCCTTTATTACTGAGTTTTAAAGTAGTTCAAAATCTGATTTTGAGCTGCACTATGCGCACTTGTAATTATAGGCTGCTCCGATTGATATATAGGATAAATAGGAGTACCTTTATAGCCGGAAATATCATCGGTTAGCATAAAACTATGCGGAATATATTGACCTGTTATGCCGTACTGATACCACAAAGCAACAGGAGTTGTAATAGCGGTATTCACCGATAAATCTTGTACCGGATCTAACAGAATAGGAGACGCCGCAAGACCGAGAACAGATTTTACAAATATCTCATTTGAAATATTAGGTACAACAATATCGTTCTCTGCAGTCGATACTAAAGCATGCTTAATATTATTTGCAAGATAAACGGGATCGGCAGGATCAAGAAGCAGCTGCGCAATGCCCAAAAATGTCATATACGGAACGGTATTTTTCGTATAGCCCATAGCTGTAACTATTGATTTGAGGCTTGTTATCGAAGTTTCATCAAGAAGTGCCGCAAAGTTAGCTCCACCTACATTAAGCACTGATTTTGTAATGGCTGCATTGTTGAATTTGTTAAATATTGAGCCTGTAATCGACCCGAGAGACTGGCTGACAAAATAGATTTTGGTCGGTTTATCAAGAGCATTAAGTGTTCCGTTGCCGTCAAGATCAAATTTTCCGGCTTTAAGATCTTTTAATAAAATTGTCATATCAAATGCAGATTGATAAAGGTTGACTCTGTCTTGGGGTATATTTGCCGTAAAAAAGCATTCTCCTGATGCACTTGTATCGCAATCTCCAAACGGTACGTGTGTATTATAGTAAGAAAGAGCCCTTCCTCCATGATCGGGCAGATCCATAGCAATAATTGTGTATCCTGCCGAAAGAAGTTTTACCGCAAGTGCAAAAGCATCCATCTTTGTTTCGCCTAAACCGTGCTGGAATATTACAACCTTGCTGGTGCTGCCCGATGGAATAATAATGGTTGGAACCTGTTCGGGTGTTGGTTGTTTCGCAGCAAGCGTTGTAATGTCGAACGAATTGAATCCGGTTTCAAAGAAGGCGGTTGTCATAAAAGAGCTTGTAACATCCGATGTTACAGTAGAATATGCCGCTAATGCACTTCCGCCGTTTATTGCCTCATATTCGCTTGTAATAGCTTCCGGATCGCTTGTTGTTGCATTATACGGCAAGCCGGTGACATTTGAGAGATTATTTCCCGTAAGTAGTTGAGCAAAATCGGCCAAACTTAGTGTCTTATCAGCAGTGGTAAATGTAAATAGTTCCAGAATATCGGATTTTGGCGTTGAAAATAGTTGTTTAAACAGGCCAAAAAGAGGGGCATATTGCTCTCTTAACGCTTCCATCTGAGAATTGGCAAGCTTAGTATCTGATTTCAGCATATCAACCGTGCTTGTTGCTGATAAAAGTGCTCCGTTAGCACTTGTAATCCCTTTTTGAACCTCAACAACATACTGATCGCCTGCATCAAGCGGAGTAATAGGATAGATTTTTATGGCATAATTAAGCACTTTTCCGCTGTTATCTTTAACCGCTTGATAAGCAATTTTAATGCTCGCTGTTTGGTCAACCGCGTTAGCAGGATTAAGAAAAGTGCTAAGCAGACAAGCGTTATATTTTGTTTTATCAGGTGTTGTGCCTTTTGTTCCAAACGAAGCGCAAGGTGTCATTAGCTTCGTTAAGTCGATCAAGATTATCTTTCCGTTTAGATTCGTAAGCGGACTGCTGCTATTTATATCAAGCGGAATCACCATCGGTGCATTTGGACTTAATCCTTTGATTTTCAGGTTTGCAATTTCGGTATATAAAGCGTTAGCTGAAGAACTGTTTTTCGGATTAACCAGATCCACAAATCCAGATGTATTTAAATCATATGGATTTGGAGCTGCCCATGCTATATCGTTTGGAAATGGAATAGTTTCAGTAGCCAAATTAAATGCAAGTTTATCGGAAGGTAAAATTACCGAGCTATTCGAGCCGCCGCCTCCTCCTCCGCACGCAGATAATCCAACTGTGCCCAGAAAAAACATCATCGCAATCAAAATTTTTCTAATCATCTTTATACCCCCTTATTTGGTTTAATTCTATATCTTAGTTTATTATATTTCCTATGTATTATTAAAAGCTCTTCTTTTCTTGCCATAAATTCATTTTTTTTACCTCTGAGCCACTCTCCATGGTCTGTCCATCTTGACGTTATGCGAGGAATTCCTGACTTATGCGGTTTGCCGCATATTGCACAGATAATATCGCCGCAAGAAAGCTTGAAGCAGTTTGAGCCGCAGAAATCGCAGAATTCATCATCGTCATGCGCATTTTCAGCTCCAATCAAAATCTTCCCGAGAACGGCAAGTTTCTCTTTTTGGCTTTCAATTTCACCGGGAAGAGTAGCTATAAAATCCGTTTTAGATCTTACATCAAGTTCCATAGTAAACGCAATTGCGGCAAGCGATGTGAGCGTAACTCCTTCCCAACCTTTAATTCCCGAAACAGATAGCAATGCAGCAGGTGTTCCCTTTATATTTTTATATTGACTAAGAAGCAGCATTCTATCTGCAAACAGCTTCCACATACCGTTTATCCCCATAAAATAGGTATTGCTGACAATAACAAGTCCGTCTGCCTCATCAATTTTTTCCAACACCCATATAGCATCATCATCTATTACACATCCTTCTTTAAAAAGACATTGGTAACATGCGGTGCACGGTTTGATGTTAAGATCATAAAGGTTGATAACTGATTTATGGTCAAATCCTGCCGCATCAAGAATAATTTTAGCTGCAATTTCGCTGTTTCCGTTGCCTCTCGGTGTTGCAATAACGGCTAAGCCTTTGGTCACATAGCCTCCAAAGCAATTGCGGTCCCTTGACCTCCTCCGATACAAGCTGAAACAATACCTTTATTTTTTTCTCTTCTTTTCAATTCCTTCAAAACGGTGATTATCAGCCTCGTTCCGGTTGCAGCGAGAGGATGTCCAATTGCCACCGCTCCTCCGTTAACATTTGTCTTATCAAGATCAAGATTGAGCTCTTTTACAACTCCCAGAAATTGTGAGGCAAACGCTTCATTGACTTCCACAAGATCAAAATCGCTAATAGCCATACCTGCATTTTTTGCAGCCTTTTTCATTGACGGCACAGGTCCCAAGCCCATAAAAACCGGATCAACACCGCTTATGCCCCATGAAATTATCCTGCCGATTGGACTATATCCGTTTGCTTTTGCCCATTCAGCCGAACTTACAATAACTGCTGCCGCACCATCAACAATTCCCGATGCATTACCTGCCGTTACAGTGCCGTTTTTTTTGAAAGCCGGCCTAAGTTTTGATAGATCGTCCCGTAAAATATCAAATCTGATATGCTCGTCAATTTTTATAGGCTTTTTCATCCTTTTTGAATCATATACCTCAACAATTTCATCGCCTAATCTACCGGATTCTGCAGTTTTAGCTGCTCGCATCTGGCTCATATATGCAAAATCATCCACCTCATCTCTTGTTACTTTATCTTTCTCCGCAATATTTTCAGCAGTAAGCGCCATAGGCAAATCTGTATATGTATCAGTTAATGACTGCCATAAATAATCTTCAAGAGGCGGATTTCCTCCAAGTCTCATTTTGCCAAAACGAGCATTTCTCAAACAATACGGCACCTGGCTCATTGATTCTGTGCCTCCGGCTAAAACAACATCCGATTCACCTATCATTATTTGTCTTGCAGCCTCAATTACAGATTCAAATCCTGAACCGCAGAGACGGTTGACCGTTAATGCAGGCGTCTTGATAGGTACTCCACTTTTCAAACCAATATGTCTTGCAAGATAGATTGCATCTTTTGAACTTTGTATAACATTTCCAAACACAACATGATCAATAGATTCTTTCGGAAAACTCAGTTTTTCCAAAAGCTTTTCTACTGCTGTTACACCAAGATCTATAGCTGAAAAATTTTTAAGCAATCCTCCGAAATTACCAAACGGTGTTCTTAAACCATCTAAAATTACAACATCTTTCATTTCAGTTTCTCTATTTCTTCCGTTAAAACCGGTATAAATTTTTTCCAGTCAGCCACTATTCCATATCGAGCTCTTTTGAATATCGGAGCTTCTTCGTCTTTATTAACAGCAACAACAATTTTTGCATTGGTAATTCCGGCTAAATGCTGACTTGCTCCGCTAATTCCAACTGCAACATATAAGTCAGGCGCAACTATAGTTCCGGTTTGGCCTACTTGAAGGCTGTTCGGAACCCAGCCTGCATCAACCGCTGCTCTTGAAGCTCCGATAGTTCCTTCAAAAAGTTTTGCCAGTTTTGAAAGATTATCAAACCCATCTTTTCCTCCGATGCCTCTTCCGCCTGATATGATAGCAGGAGCATCTTCGAGACTAATTCCTTCCATCTCTTCCATTTTCTTTTCCACTAATTCAACTTTTTTTTCTAAAATGGTCAATTTATCAGCTTCAGTTTGACCATCCAAAGAATCCGGGTCAAAGTAGTTTTCCCTGAGCGAGATGCATACTTTCTTTTTTCCCGGCTCATATTTAGCAACCGCTTTACCGCCATAAACAGGATGAGTTAATATAATGCGATTATCCTCTTTTTGAACATCAGTAATCTCCGCTGCAAGGGATGCACCGAGTTTAAATGCCAGCGCAGGAAGGATAGAAAGCCCGATGTCACCTGATGATATTATATAATCGGCATCCTTAGCCGGCTTCATCAATGCACCAACTAAATTTGCACCGATAGATTCTGTCGTTACCCATGCCTTTTTCCATGATCCTGAAACATTGTTTTGATCGGTAATTACAACAACCTCATGATCGGCACACAATCTACCTGCAACGGTTTTTAATTCTCCTAATCTTTTCGGATTATCCAAGCTTATTATCAGTGCTTTCATAATAGATGCTCCTTTTTTAAATTTTCTACAAGTGCATTAGCCGCTTCATTGATATCATCGGATGGCAAAATTTCACATTTGTATTCAATATTCGGAACTTCTACGGAAATTTCTTTCATTTCCGAATCTCCGGTTGAGTCAGTCGTTTCATAATTCACAGGTTTTCTTTTTGCCTTCAATATTCCCCTAACCGCCGGAATTCTTGGAACATTCGTTGGGTCATCAGTAATAGACAACACAATAGGCACGCTTGCTTTAAGCTTTAATACGCCGCCTTTAATCTGCTTAATAAGCATAAGCTCGTCTCCATTGACATCAATCTGCTTTACTATGGGAATATATGGAATATCAAGCATACTCGCAGTTAATGCAGGCACAATGCCGCGTTCAAGATCAGAAGATTGACGTCCGGCAAGAACAAGATCGTATCCTTTTTCCTTGATTATTTTAGAGCATGCAGATGCAATAACAGACGGGTCATCATTTTTTCCATCAATCATAATCAGCGAATCTGCACCCATAGCAAGCGCTTTTCTTAAAATCGATACATCCGATTTATCCCCGTAGCTGATTATTTCTACTTGGGCATCGGATTTCTCGGCAATCTGTATTGCAAGTTCAACGGCATGCTCATCATACAATCCTATCATCTTGTTGTAACGATCTTTAATACGATTACCCTCAAGTTCAAAATCTGATGACGGCACTTCATAATCGCTTACAACCTTAACCAAAACGGCTATCTTCATCCCTGCCTCCTAAATATACATTTCATTCTTGTCTCAGTGAATATTTGATATATTCCTTCTTATCTTTTCATAAATAGATACTCGATACGATTTTTAATCTTATTTGTCTATTCTTTAAATGTATCCTTGTATTTTATACGCAAATCTCTCTTTAAAATTTTTCCCGTTGGAGTCTTAGGCAGTGCCCGGACAAAAATAACTCTTTTGGGAACTTTAAACGAAGCCAAGTGTTCTTTGCAATGCTTAATAATTTCCTCTTCAGTAATTTTTTCGCCTGTTTTAGGCACAATTACAGCACTGACCACCTCTATCCATTTTGGATGAGGCAATCCTATAACGGCTGTCTCCTGAACTCGTTTATCTAAATAAATTGCCTCTTCAACCTCTCTGGTGGAAACATTTTCTCCTCCGGTTTTGACCATATCCTTTTTGCGGTCAACTACTGATATATATCTGTCCTCATCCAGAATACCTAAATCACCGGAATGAAACCACCCGCCTTTCATTGCTTCTTCTGTTTTCTCGGAATTTTTAAAATACATCATCATAGTATGAGGTCCCCGGCCGCAGATCTCTCCCGGCATATTTATGCTGTCAATAGAATTACCTGAGTCGTCCTCTAACCTTGTTTCCATATTCAGTGCGCCCATACCCGCAGAACCCAACTTTTTCAAGGCATCTTCTGATTTTAAAATGGTATGATACGGCGCAAGTTCAGTCTGACCATAGTAGTTGTAAATTTTGGTTCCGGGCAGCCTTTGCAGCAGTTCTTTCAATATTTCTATCGGCATAATCGATGCCCCATAATAGAGTTTTTTCAAGCTGGAAAGGTCGTATTTGTCAAATGCCTGATGCCGCAAAATTCCGATCCAGATTGTTGGCGGGGCAAAAAGCATAGTTGCTTTAGCTTCCTGAACCTTTTTCAAAATCTCTTCAATATTCGGGCCCATAAGGATATTGGTGCCTCCGATATAAAATACCGGATTCAAGAATACATCTCTTTGAGCACAGTGGTAGATTGGCATTGCATTGATATTGATATCGGAACTATCGTATCCTCCATCTATTATGCACCCCATATATTCAGCTATTAGAGCCTGATTATTAATAATAACACCTTTGGGCTTGGATTCTGTTCCGCTTGTGTAAGTCATCTGGCAAGGATCTTCGATGCGCAGAATTGTGTCCGGTTCCTGTTCCGAATATGCTTGATACCATGAATTGAAATCCAAAAAAGTATCATTTGGCGCTGCAAGTCCAGCACCTTGATTAGACCAGATCAAGGTTTTAATGCTCGGCATATTTTTAAGAACATCTTTGACCGAATCATACAAACTGTCCTCAATAATAAACACCTTGCTTTCGGAGTTATTTATACAATACTCAATGTCCGGTCCGCGCAAAAGATAGTTAATAGCGAGATAAACCGCACCTGCCTTGCAGCAGCCCAGCCAGGTTAAAACATGATGTAAGCTATTGTGGGCCAAAATTGCCACGCGGTCATACTTTTTAATTCCCAGATCAAGCAGGGCATTGGCCATTTTGTTGCACTTTTTTTCCAGTTCATCGTAAGTCAAACTGATATCTTTATAAATTAGTGCGGTTTTGTCCGGAAAATGATAAGCACTGCGCCTGATCATGTCAGCTATTACCCAGCGATTAACCTTATTGTAACGCTTCAGCACAAACTCTATATTCTTTTTATCTAATTGTTCAAAACAGCTTTTGTCCATATTATTTGTATATTGGTTTTCTTTTATTGTTTTCTCCTTTTTTTATAGTTATACATTTCTATTATAAACATGCCGTTTACCCGCAATAAAATTTTTGTAAAGCTTCTCTGTATTTTTGGGAAATCTCTATTGATTTCTCTAAATTATAGTCATAAAAAACTATAACTGTTTCTCCATCTGCATATATATCCCCACTATTCTCATCAATAATTTCTGTAACTATAGTAAAACTCTTTTTTCCTATCTTATTGACACAACATTCAGCTTTGATTTTCGCGCCTATAAAAAGAGGTATTTTATAATTGCAGCTATTTTTAGCAGCTATTACAGGAGATATAAACAAACCGTTTCTGTCTTTATCTAACCCGAATATCTCTTTAAACAGCATGATTCGCGCCATTTCAAAATATGTAATATATACGGCATTGTTGACATGACCCATCGCATCTGTGTCTCTGAAGCGAATCTGTATATGTTCACTTATTTTGTTTTTCATTGACTCTCTTTAAAATTGATATGTCATTGTTGCGACTGCATTGTTTATCACGCCTTTTCCTGTTGCCGATGCTTGCGGATTTTCAGCCGATGTTCCATAGCTTGCGTTCAGGTTTTCGCTTGCACCCATCGGCAGAACTCTGCTTCCTTTAGTAACCGAAAATTGATAAGCAAGGTCAAGGTTGAAATGTTTGGAAAGTTTAATTCCGGTACCGGCTGATATTGCCATTTTATTAGCATCAGGCCATGGTATGTCAAAACCAATGTTAGTCACAGGAGTTGGATCATAATAAAATCCGCCGCGAAGAGTAACTTTTTTGGATAAAATATACGAAGCTCCAAATCTTAATTGTGTCGTATTTTTCCAGTTTCTTATAAATGTTTCCTTCTTTTCCCCTTCAATCTGAAGCAGCTCGGGTAATTTGTTCCATGTTACAGTATAGCTTTTCATGCTAGACCAATGAGTCCATGTAAAATCAACCTCACCGGAGAATCTCGGACTGAATTTGTAGTAAATTCCTCCCTGTATCTGTTCGGGATTATTGATACTGGTGCTTCCGGTGACACTCTCCAATACTTTGCCATTTGAAGCGATAAAATCAGTCGGTCCTGAAAACTTTGTTTTAGTTTTTCCTCTATATGTCAAACCAACCTGAAGTTTCGGGGTAAATTTATATATCACGCCAAAGTTATATGACAAGTTCGAATGATCTTTAAAATCCGTTCTAATGGATCCGCCGATATACTTTGCCAGGGGACTATGAGTGAGTATTGCGTATTTTTGCAATTCAGGACTTAGATAAATATCTCTAATTTCTCCCGAACGAGATTTTCCAAAAGCCAAGCCGACTCCCACAAGCAGTTTATCGGTAAGCGCGACTGAAACTGTCGGAGCGGCATAAACAAATCTGCTATACCACGACTTATACGCATTGTACGCTCCGAGATTCGCTGTAGGATCTGCGTTCCATTTCAGCTTCAATCCAAATGGAACATAGCTTCCAATGCCAAAAGCAACCGGCCTTCCTGCTATTGTTGTAGGATAAACTATTCCGCCTGCAGGAGCAACAAGAACCGGTGATCCGTCATTTGTGGAGGTGGAACCCTTATCGCTTGATCCGATAGGAGGAGGCAATGCTTGAGAATTTTTAAAACTCACCGATTGATTGAGATTAGGAACAACTACCGATGCGCCAAGCGAGATTTCCGGTTTTTTAATTTGTACCAATCCTGCCGGATTATAGTACATGGCCGAAAAATCATCCGCCTTTGCAGAAAATGCTCCTCCGAGAGCTGTGGCTTTTGCTCCAACACCAAATGTGTCAATGTTGCCTGCATATACAGTTTTTGCTGAAAATGCTAAAATAGAAATCATAACCATAACTAATAAAAACCCTACTTTCTTCATACCGTCCCCCTCAATCATTTATTTTTTCTTTCCTCAACTTTCGCCTTAAAATCTTTCCTACTGTAGATTTAGGCAGCTCTTTGACAAATTCAACATATTTAGGCAGCTTGTAATGTGCCAAGCTCTTCTTGCAGAAATTGATAATCTCCTCTTCATTTGCCGATTTATCCTCCTTCAAAACTACAAACGCTTTGACCGCCTCACCTTTGTATTTATTAGGAACACCTATAACCGCCGCCTCAACAATAGCAGGATGCTTATACAATATCTCTTCAACTTCTCTCGGATAAATATTAAACCCGCCGGAAATTATCATGTCCTTCTTTCTATCGACTATCTCAAAATATCCATTTTTTCTCATAAGCGCGATATCACCCGTATAAAGCCAGCCGTCTTTCAGAGCTTTCTTGGTTTCCTCCGGTCTATTCCAATATCCTTTCATAATTTGAGGACCTTTTACAATGAGTTCACCCTGCTTGCCCTGTTCAACCTCTTTTCCATCTTCATCTACAATTTTTGCATATGTATCGGGAAATAGAACACCAATGCTTCCAAATTCTTTTCTTCCCCATATAGGATTGCAGTGCGTCACAGGTGATGCTTCGGAAAGGCCGTATCCTTCAACAAGTTTGCCGCCTGTTATCTTTTCAAATGTGGTTGCCACTTCAACTGGAAGTGGTGCTCCTCCGCTAATACACAATTTTATACTCGAAAGATCGGTTTTGTGTTTAACGGCGTACTCGTTTATCGCAGTATATATTGTAGGTACACCTGGAAAAAGCGTTACGCCATATCTTTTTATCAGTTTTATAACATTTTTTAAATTCCATTGCGGCACAAGAATAAGCCTTGCAGCCGATACAATTCCAAGATTTAGTCCGGCTGTCATTCCGTAAACATGAAAAAACGGAAGAACGCACATTATTGTATCATCGGCTTCTTTTAACTTATATGCCCATGCTTTAATCATAAAAGCGTTGCTTATTATATTTTTATGCGTAAGCATAGCCGCCTTTGGAAGACCTGTGGTGCCCCCTGTATATTGAAACAGCGCCACATCATCTGAAGAAATATCCACGCGATCAGCCTGTCTATCTTGAAATAAAGAACTATATTCTGTATATTGCAGCTTTTTATCTTTCTTGAACAAATTTTTTATTGTTAACGCAATATTAAGGGGAAAAGGCAGCAAATTGGAAAGTTTTTCTACAATAAGCTGGTTTATATAGCCATTTTTCAACGATGTTGAAAGTTTATCTTTTAAAATATCCAAAGTTATGGCAACTTTTGCCATGGAGTCAGCCGCCAAATCGGTTATCTCTGACTCCGTGTAAAGAGGATTTAGCTGAACCACAATTGCTCCGATAAGCATAACCGCATAATAACTTTCGACATATACGGGACAATTCGGCAAGAGCAGCATAACTCTATCACCTTTCTTTAATCCCAATTTTTGAAGACCTGCGGCAACTCTTTCCACTCTCTCCCACAGTTCTTTATAGGTTGTGTTTTGTCCAAAAAATGTTGCTGCAATTTTTTCAGGATATTTTTCAGCACTATTTTTCAGCATATACGGCACACTCTGATTCGGATAATCAAGATGCCTTGGTATATTAGTCGTATAAGCCTCAAGCAATTGACTTTCCATGCAGTTTATATTATCCATCAAAACGCTATATCCTTGGGAGAAAACCCACTATTGACTTTAATTATCTTATAATCAGCTTCATAAAGAGGCTTTCCATTTTTGTCATCTCGTTCCCACTTCACCGGCAGCAAACTCTTTTTGCTTATTGTTAGTTTATCATAATATATGCCGGATGCAATCGGTTTTTTATATGCACAATTGATAAAATAGTTCTCTTTCGATTCACTATTGGTACATAATCCTGAATTCACAGCTTTTGCTATGACATTCTCCACATAAGGAAAACTCGTTTGGTCAATTCTGACACCGCGTATTGAAACAACTTTACTATCATTCGGATCTAATGTTAATTTAATAAACGAAAAAAATCCTCCTTTATGAGCCCTGACCTTATCTGTTTTAGGATTGTAAAAGACTACGGATCCGACACTCTTTCCCTTGATTATTTTCATCTTTATATATCCGTCAACATACCAATATTTATACGTTCTATAGTCGCTTATCTTCCCTTTCCTGTTATAATATCTGCTAATCGATTGATAATCATGAATACTGTCTAATTTTACAATAGCAGACGCAAGAAGATCGCTTAATGTCATAGAATATGCACTTCCACAAAATATGAAAATTCCTAACAATGCTAAAATTAATCTTTTTCTCACTTATCAATCCCCCCTTTTTTTAAGTATGCTTGAGGAGGCATGTAAAAATTGCCTCCTCATATTTGCTCCTAAAAACAGTATTTCGACTCCTTTATCACTTCATCGGCAATTTTTCTCTTAAGCGATACAATATTGGGTATTTGATACCATTTATACAATTTTCTAAAGGCTGACACCATCATCTTCTGCGTATCTCCTGAGGCTGCCACAGCAGCAATTTCTTGAGCCTTTTGATAGAGTATTGGAAACAGCTTTGCTATTGTGAGCCGTGCGGCGATTTCAGCCAATTCGCCTCTATCTGAATCGGCAAGCTTTCGAGCTCTTATAACCGCAGTTTCAGCTGTGTAAAGAGCTATCATAATATCTGCAAGCCTTCCAAGCAGTTCTTCTTCATCCTTGAGCTTTTCGCCATATTGCTTTGCAACAAGCCCCGAAACGGCAAGTGCAATCTTTTTTGACATCTCAACGGCAAGCATCTCAACGGCAAGCGGTCCATCTTTAAGAAGCGATCTCGGCATTATGGAGAGAATTTCGCTTGTTACTTTTGTAGCCTCTTCTATAAGCGGCAACTCGCCTTTCATTGCCTTTTTCATAATCATAGCAGGTATTAAAAGGCGATTTATCTCATTTGTACCTTCAAAGATTCTATTGATTCTGCTGTCTCTCAAATATTTTTCAGCCGGATAATCTTCAACATATCCATAACCTCCAAAAATTTGAACCGTTTCATCTGCAACACTCCATAAAATCTCCGATCCGTAAACTTTTGTAATCGAGCATTCAATTGCATAATCCGCAATCCGTTTTAATGCATTTTTACTGAAATCAGCATCTTCAGGATCAAGCGGATGAAGAGCATTCTCAAGTAGCCCGGCATTTCTATAGGCCATCCCTTCAAGAGACCAGATGCCAATTGTCATATCTGCGAGCTTTTCTTTAATCATTCCGAAATTTGCTATGGGTTGACCAAACTGCACACGCTCTTTTGCGTATTTGATTGCCTCCTCAATAATATATTTTGCTGCACCAAGAGATGCAACCCCAAGTTTATAGCGGCCAATATTGAGAATATTAAATGCTATGAGGTGTCCTTTGCCATCTTGTCCAAGTAGATTTTCCTTCGGTATTTTACAGTCATCAAAAGAAATCGAACAGGTTGATGATCCTCTTATACCCATCTTATGCTCTTCTTTTCCAATTGACATTCCAGGCATATCTTTCTCTACAATAAAAGCACTTATTCCGTTCTCAGTTCTGGCGAAGACTGTCATTACATCAAAAAAAGCCGCATTAGTGATAAACTGCTTTGAACCGTTGAGAACCCATTTTCCGTCATCTGTCAATTTAGCCGTAGTTTTCAGGCTCAGAGCGTCGGATCCCGATTCGGCCTCAGTTAATGCATAGGCTCCGATATACTCACCTGTTGCAAGCTTAGGCAGATACTTTTCTTTCTGTTCTTTTGTACCAAAATAGAGTATAGGCAAGCTGCCTATACCTGTCTGATCTGCAATTGTGGTTGCAAATGAGCCGTTACCTGCCAATTTCTCATTGATAAGAGCCGTGCTTATTTTATCAAGCCCAAGCCCTCCATAAACTTCAGGAATATCTCCTGCCAAAAGGTCAAGCTTTCCAAACTCTCTAAAAAGCTTAAGATGCAAATCGTAATCCTTTGCTTCTATTTTATCAGCGGCAGGTATCACTTTTTGTCTGATAAAATCCTCCGCCGATTGTCCAAACATTTTTTGTTCATCGCTGAATTCTTCAGGAATAAAAACCGAGCTTACATTTGCCGTACTTACGAGAAAGGCTCCTCCGTCAGTATCTTTCATATCTCCTCCATATCATTATACTTTTTCAAAAATTCCGGCAGCTCCCATTCCTCCGCCGATACACATCGATACCATACCGTACTTTGCAGAGCTGCGATTTTTCATTTCATGTAAAAGCGTAGCGGTCAACTTCGATCCGGTTGCACCAAGCGGATGACCAAGCGCTATTGCTCCTCCTTTAACATTTATGCGATCCATTAAATGTTCCGCATTTAGAATTTTTAAGTCAACAATTGACTGAGCAGCAAATGCCTCGTTTAGTTCAATGAGATCCATATCATCAAGTTTCAATCCTGCAATCTTTAATGCTTTTGGTATGGCAACTGTTGGACCCAGCCCCATTACATCGGGATCTACTCCTGCCACGGCAAAAGCACGAAAAATTCCAAGCGGTTCAAGATGAAGCGATGCTGCCAGCTCACTTGACATGACAAGAACAGCTGCCGCAGCATCGGAAGTTTGACTGGAATTGCCGGCAGTAACGGTTCCATTGACCTTGAATGCCGGCTTAAGTTTAGACAAGCCTTCCATAGTTGTTGAAGCTCTAACACCTTCATCGGTATCAAAAACTATCTCTTTGATCTGTTGATTTTTATCTATAACGGTTGTTTTAACAGGCACAATCTCATCGGCAAATTTATTTTCTTTCTGCGCTTTGGCAGCTTTCATTTGGGAATTATATGAAAATTCATCTTGCTGCTGCCGTGTTATATTATAGCGAGTAACAAGCTCCTCAGCAGTTAATCCCATGGATAAATACGTTCCGGAATAGTTTTCCATTAAATATGGATCCGGCGCCGTTTTTACACCTCCCATAGGTATCATACTCATAGATTCAGCACCGCCTGCCAATACGCAATCAGCAAAGCCTGCCATAATTTTTTCAGATGCTACTGCAATAGATTGAAGACCTGATGAGCAAAATCGGTTAAGTGTCATAGCAGGAACCGACGTTGGAAGCCCTGCTCTTAATGCTGCTGTTCTTGCCATGTTCATGCCGCTTACACCTTCGGGAAATGCGCATCCGAATATTACATCATCTATAATTTTGGGATCTATTCCGCTCTTATTTACAACTTCTTTGATAATCATTGATGCAAGCTCATCGGGACGCGTGTTTTTTAAGCTTCCCCTCGGAGCCTTTCCCGCTGCAGTTCTTAACGCTGTTACTATTACTGCTTGTCTCATTTTTTCTCCTTTAATTTCTTAATGGTTTTCCATGCGTGAGCATATAAGACATTCTTTCCTGGGTCTTTCTCTCTCCGCATAGTGATAAAAATGCCTCCCTCTCAAGATCCAATAGCTGCTGTTCGGTAACTATTTTCCCAAAAGGAACATCGCCGCCTGTTATTACATACGCTATTTTCTCGCCCACCAATCTATCATGCTCACTTATATATCCGCCTTTCTGCATATTGTATAAAAGCATTGATATAAAAGCCTTGCCTGTTCGTCCTGCTACCACAACACTGTCCGCTTTAGGCTCAAAACTCTTGGATAAAGCGAGATAAAGAGCAGTTTTTTTAGCCTCCGAAATCAGATAATCTCCATTTATAACAATTCTGTCTGATTTTCTCATATATCCAAGCGGCTTGGCTTCAAAAGCACTTGTTGAAACATGCGCCATTGCTATAGTTTCAAAAACCTTTGCAATAAACGGGTTTAGATCTACATCTATTCCTTTCGGAAGATTTTCCGGCACATTCTGCATTATTCTCATAAGCAGCTCTTTTGTTCCTCCTCCTGCAGGCAGCAAACCAACTCCAACTTCAACAAGCCCCATATAAGTTTCTGCCGCTGCAACAACTTTGTGAGAATGCATACATACTTCGCATCCTCCTCCGACTGTTATGCTATGGGGTGCCGCTACAATCGGTTTTCTAAATTTTTTAAGCGACATAGTCATGTTTTGAAATTCGCGAACGCTATAATCTATATCATCAAACTCATCATTTTGAATTGCCATAAGCATGAGGGCAAGATTTGCCCCTGCCGAGAATGTACCACCGTCATTTCCTATAACAAGCGCTTTGTAATTTTTGTCAACTTCATCTAACGCCTTTTTTGTCATTTCGACAATACCAGGTCCTATAGCGTTCATTTTAGTATGAAATTCGAGGTCAGCGACTCCATCACCAAGATCAATAAGCGACGCTTCATCATTTTTTAATATCGTTTTATCTTTGAGATTCCTCAAACTGACAATTTTGTCATTTATGTTGATTTTTTTATAGGTTTTACTTTTCCAATCGTAATAGGATGTTTGTTTGTAAAATGACTGATTGGAATTAACCAAATCTTTAACCCATTCAGGAATTTTGAGTCCTTCTTTTGTTAACCGTTCAACGATGTAATTTGTTCCTATTAAATCCGCCAATTCAAACGGTCCTTTTTTCCAATTAAATCCCCATTTAATCGCATTATCAATTTCGCAGAGATTATCTGCAATTTTAGGTCCTGTCTCCATTGCATACAAGATAGGATATGCAAAAGCATCCCATACAAACTTGCTGATATCATCGTTTAAAGCAAATATTGCCTTAAGAGTTCCTTTAAGGGAGCCGATTGACTTTGCATTTTCTATCGCCTTGAATTGTATTTTTTCAGGTTTTTTATATTCGCCTGTTTTAAGATCAAGAACCAGTCTCACTCTTTTTCCATCAACAATTGTCTTTTTATAAAACCCCTGCTTCGTTTTGTCGCCAAGCATCTTTTTTTCAAGCATAAAACTCATAGGAGACGGATCAAAAACAGCATTATAAGGATCATCTTTTGCATTGTCATATACATTTTTAGAAACATTGTACAATACATCGATTCCAACCATATCGCCCAATCTGAAAGTCGCTGTTTTAGGTCTTCCAAGCAGCTTTCCGGTTAGTTTATCAACTTGATCTACGGATAATTCGTATTTTCTTGCAAGCTCGAATGTTTTTACTGCCGCATATACACCAATTCTGTTAGCAATAAAATTCGGGGTATCAATACACATTACGCAGGATTTGCCAAGTGTATCTGAAATAAATCGCTCCGCTTTCTTGAGAACTGAAATATCGGTTGCATTTGACGGGATAAGTTCAACAAGTTTCAGATACCTCGGAGGATTAAAGAAATGCGTACCGAAAAAATGAACTTTAAGGTCATCTGACATGCCTTCGGATATTTTGTTAATTGATATTCCCGATGTATTTGTTGTAACAAGTGATCCTAATTTTCTGTATTTATCAATTTTTTTGAGAAGCTCTTTTTTGATGTCGAGTCTTTCCACAACTACTTCGAGAATCCAGTCTGCATCTGAAATCTTGCTTATATCATCGCTTATATTGCCTACCTTAATAAGCGAAGCAAAATCAGATCTATAAAAACTTGCCGGCTTGCTTTTTTTTACTCTTTTTAGACCCTCCAATGCAAACCTGTTTCTCACTTCCGGATCATCTAAATGCTTGCCCTGTTTTTCCTCAATTGCCGTAAGCTTTGGAGCAACTATGTCAAGCAGCAAAGTTTCTATGCCGCAATTGGCAAAATGGGCCGCAATAGAAGCCCCCATGGTTCCCGCACCTATGACAGCAGCCTTTCTAATCATCATCCTACCTCCCAAATAAACTCAATTTTTCAATAGTCCATGACAAAGCAGTTCAAAAACCGTTTTTGCCATTTTGTCTATCGAATGTTTTTTTCTTAAAATCCTTATCGTAGAAAGCTCATCAAGCATACCGAAAAGCGATTTCGCAACTATTTTTACATCAATATCTTCTTTAATATTTCCAATCTTTATACCGTATAAGAGTGTCTCTTCGATGATTTTAAGATAATTCCTCAGCTCGGGAAACACCCCTCCTCTCATAAATGTGCTGCAGCCTCTTAACTCTATTTGAATTACCTGGGCCAGCGAATCGTCTTGCGTTATAAAATTGAAGTGATTATCTATAATCTTTCTTAATTTATCTTCAACATCATTAATTTTATCAAGTTCAATGATAAGTCTTTTGTTTAAATCTTTGAGCGCATTTGAAAGAATTGTCAAAAGAATATCGTCTTTATTTTTAAAATACAGATAAATTGTACCATCGGCAACTCCAGCAAGCTTTGCAATATCCGAGACTTTGGCATCATGATAGCCTCTTTGAGCAATAACCGTTGTTCCAGCTTCCAAAATTTTTTTCTCTTTTCTAAAATCTTTCCCCAATTTGTCTCCTTATGAATGAATCTCCATTCATTATATCTCTATCTTTTTAAGCTGTCAAGAGATTTTTTATTATAACAAAACTTTCGTACAAAAATTGACAGTGCAGTATAAACATGCTACATTGTTTTTATAAAGATTGCATAATAAGTTATGCGTAAGGGAATTAGAGCAAAGCGGTTAAAAAAGTTATAAAAACGGCAGATATTACCAAACATGCAATCTGTCATACTTTCCTATCCATTTTACAGCACATCTGTCGGAATAAGATATCGATCTAAAGGGCACCTCTAAAGTATATTCAAAAGTTATGGAGCTTGGCAATCTAAAAACATTTAGAAAAACAACCGAAATTCATGCTCATGCGTCCAAAAGTGCAATTGAGTAAAATTTAGAAATACGGTTAATGATATTTTGTAAATAGGAGCATTAAATGATAAAAGAAAAATATATGCAATTGTTCTTGCACCGCTTATTTGGAGGAATAACAACAGTAAATATAT
>VAPG01039945.1_pt1 | contig 23287 bp, 24 predicted proteins | sample 3393851 | NCBI WGS metagenome assembly VAPG01 (sample SAMN08290438, study PRJNA428436) | hydrothermal vent metagenome | isolation source: Deep-sea hydrothermal vent chimney | place: Atlantic Ocean: South-mid Altantic Ridge | depth 2194 m m
AAAACAGTTTTGCGAAATGTAAATTACGAACAACGCCGGCATCTCCACATAACAAAAAAAGGAAATGGCAATATAAAAGATTATCGGAGTGGACAAACGGGTGTTTGGCTGAGTGAAACGAAGTCATCCCTGTGGGAAACCACATCGTGGGAAAATCCCGAAAACAAAAATAGCGGGGACGGGATTTGAACCACGTGACCTGCAGGTTATGGGCCTGCCGAGCTGACCAGACTGCTCCACCCCGCTATAAAAATACATAATTTAGATATGTTATAAAGCTTTCTTTTGGTGCCTTATTCAAACTTCATAAAAAAAACACAAAATATTAAGCTATTAACTCTCTAATCGCGGAAATATGCTCTGCAACATTAGCACCCTTTCTAGTTAATTTAATAACCTTTATTCTCCCTTTCTTCTCAAAACTTACAAGTCCAAACCCCTCTAAATTTTGAAGAATTTTTACAGCATGAGAATATGTGCAATCTACCTCTTTCGCAAGTTGGGAACCATATTTCACCCTCGAAACCTTCCCTAATGCAATTAACATCATTGCGGGTTTTCTCCTGAAAAATAAATCGAAATTTTCTGCCATTATATTTTGTTGGAAGTATATGTTCCAATGTATATATTATAATGATATTAGCTTATAAGTTTTTCTGCGGAAATTCGCCCATTCATAGTAGGTACAGAATTTGAAATTAGTGACAAAGAATTTCAAAGTGGTATCAGAAAAGTTTAAGTAAAGACCTACCTACCTTATTTTATGTTAGATATTAAATTTATCAAAGAAAATGTTTCCCTTGTAAAAAAGAATATGCAGAAAAAAAACAGAGAGGATTCTAGTATAGTAGACGAAGTCATCTCCCTAGATACCAAATGGAGAAAATTGAAATTTTTAGAAGATGACTTAAGAGCACAAAGAAATAAAATTAGTGAAGAAATTGCCAAATTAAAAAAGATTGGGGCAAATGCCGATGACAAACTAAATGAAGCAAAAAATTTGCCAATAAAAATTGGGAAAACCGAAGAAGATAGAAAAAAATTAGAGAGAGAAATTAGAGAAATTATGATGAAAATTCCAAACATTATGGATGAATCTGTTCCATTAGGAAAAAGTAGTTCTGAGAATGTTGAAATTGAAAGATTTGGAAATCCTATTATACCCAATTTTGAAATTAAACACCACGCAGATATTGCAACAGCATTAGGAGGACTTGATTTAGAAAGCTCTAGAAGAACCTCTGGACATGGATTTTATTTTTTAAAGGGACAAATTGCACAGTTACATTCTGCTATACTAACATATGCAAAAAATTTTATGGTAAAGAAAGGATTTGAATTATGCATACCTCCATTTATGATTAGAAAAGATGTTGTGGATGGCGTTATGAGTTTTGAAGAAAAAGATGTAATGATGTACAAAATTGAGAACGAGGATTTATATCTAATCGGAACTAGTGAGCATTCAATGATTGGAATGTTTAAAGGGCAGACATTAAGGGACAAAGATTTACCCTATAAAATTACAGGATATTCTGCTTGCTTTAGAAAAGAAAAAGGCGAACATGGTATTGAAGAAAGGGGAATATACCGTGTTCATCAATTTGAAAAACAAGAAATGGTAGTAGTTTGCCGTCCAGAAAATTCATCGAAACTTTACGATGAAATGTTAGGTTATACCGTAGAATTTTTTAAATCTATGGACATTCCTATTAGGACACTTAATATTTGTTCAGGAGACTTAGGGGATTTAAAAACAAAATCTGCAGATGTAGAAGCATGGAGTCCAAGAAGAAAAGAATATTTCGAGGTAGGCAGCTGTTCTAATTTAACAAGTGCTCAATCAAGAAGATTAGGAATTCGCGTGCAAGATGGTAATAAATATTACTTCCCGCACACGTTAAACAACACAGTTGTTGCATCCCCAAGAGCATTAATAGCTCTATTAGAGAACTGCCAGAATGAAGACGGAACTATTAATGTGCCAAAGGTTTTAGTCCCATATATGAATGGAATTGAAAAAATAGAATTGAGAACTTAAAATTTTAATAAACCATTATGCAGGAATTGCAACATCAGAAACATTATATTTGAATAAATGATTACTCTGATTATCCAATATCAAATTTGCAACAGTTGGAATTTTATACTTTTGAGGATTAAAATTTGAAAAATATATGTAATCCACAACGGACTTATACTTTACAATAATATTCTGACTAATTAACTTTTGAGGATTAACAAGTGATTCAATCCCATTTGGACTCGCAGACAAATTTCCCTCGAGACGCATTAAAAAACTTGGTGCAGAAACGGAAGCCATATATAATGAATTGTGAAATTGGTTTGTTAGATTCGTATAGTCTGCCCCGCTAACAAAATTAGAGTATGAAGTTTTATTAATTTTATTCACAATTCTCCCAGCGGTATTCACAGAGTAAACTGGATCATTAAAATTTTGAACAGGAATAAATGTTACAACTGATGAATTTCTAGTCCATTCTGCAAGATTATTCTTATCTTTTACAGATAGTGTAATATTAAACACAACCTTCATATTCCACGGACTAACTTGAGATATAGAAATTGTTGGATTTTGTAATACGACATTAGCATTAATCTTTTTTGCATTTGCAGATAAAAAACCCTCAATACTCGAGAATGTCGCATCATCCATCAACGCCTCACTAGTTCCATTAATTGTTCCATTAAAGAATAACTCATTTAAAGAATCATTAACATTTGCAACAAATACACCATTATTTAGCTCATATTTATCTATCAAAAATATTGCACGATAACTAGAAATATATATTTCCCGGGGAATGTCTTGCTCTAAAGAACTGACAAAATTATTTAATGTCATAATCCTATTATTAATAGACGACCGATCTTTAAAAAAAGTATAAGTAGTATAAGATGCCATAAAAAGCGAAAGAATAATTATGGTTACTAATGTAAATAAAATCCCCCTCTTACTCAATACCATCTTCTAACCTGAACCTCCGTAGAAAATAAAAAGGGAATGTTCCCCAGATTAGATATCGTAATTACCATATCATTACTGGAAAGATCAACATCTACTTTCCCATCAGAATTAAAATCTAGAAGCTTAAGAAGATTATAAACCGCAATCTGTGCTGAATCCGTAGCTCCAACACAATTTGGATATACACCACAATAAGAAGACGCGGAATACTCACACTTTTCACCTCCAGAATAATTTTGTGGAATTGGAATCGTTAAATTATAGTCATTAAACTGGATGGTCCAATTACATCCATTTGCCGTAGCAGATACCGAAGAATAAGAAGCCAATGATTTTAAAACAGTATAAACAACTTTGTCATTAATCGAGCCGCCACTAAGATTATCTGGAGATAACCCCACTTTTAAAGTTAAATTATTTTCCTTTGAGGTAAGAGAAACGGGGATATTTATAGCGTATGGATCTCCTAAATTTAAAAAATCTGTATTATATGCACTAAGATTGTAAACAGAATTATTATTAATTTTTACTAAAGATGTCCATTTCGGACCAGAATAAGAAACAACTGTGGCCTTCAAAAGTGTAGAATTTTCTGGAATAGTAAAATCAACAGTTCCGGGAGATGAGAACGGTTTTTCTATGGTTGCTATAAGCCCCACCGGAGAATCTTTTTTTGTATAAAAATATTCTATATAAGAATCCGGAAAAAGCTCGGACGAAAAATTACCAGATACACTAACTGTCTGTTCTGAATATGCAGTTTGAACCAATTCATTAGCTATATTTTTATAAATTTCTGAAATATTATTAACTGCTAGATAGAAACTTCCATTAGAACAAGAAGCCATTTGTCCTAAAGTATAAGTATCTGCATCTGCGCCAAATGCAATTGTATACACCCTTATACCATAATTAGTATATGCATCACATGCCGCCTTGATAGCATCTTGTATTGCATTACCAGTTCCCTGCTGTGAGCATTGGATATTTGCATCGCCATCACTCATTACTACAATAGAACGGAATTTATCAGAACTGGAATTTGCAACTAATCCAGCGACTGCCTTATTTACACCGCAACAGATACACGTCATACCACCTGCGTTCCACGTAGAAACCTCTGCCTTTAAAGATGCACTATCATTAGAAAGAGGATAGTAGTTTGAATCTAATACACTGTTTGAATATGCTACCAATCCAACACGATTCTTGGAGTTATTAAGTATCATATCAATAAAGGTGTCATCAGCATCTTTAGCGTCTTGAATTTTATTTTCAATTATCCCACCACATGAACTACATGTAGCAGCACTCTGGCACCAATCTCCACTTTGCCAACAACACCACCACGGAGATGTCCCACTACAACCTGCCCCCATACTCCCAGATATATCAGTTACCGAAAAAACATCTATATCTCTTGTATTGTTTACTAGATAACTTATGTTTTGCATTCCAAATCTTATAGGAGTGGTACGCCCACTTAATTCTGAAAAATTCAAAAGTGAGGACAGTGTTGCATTAGATATTATTATAGAAGAAGTCCCATTAGATGAGGTATTAAAAACTTGGGTTTTACCAATAGTCAAAAATGTATTAACAGAATTATTGAAATGGAGTAAAATCTTTAACCCTGTAAGATTTCCTGGAACATAAAATCCATCATATAAATTTATTATTCCCTTAATTCCGGGAAAATAATATTTTGTTGATTGGTTATAAGAAACATTACTTTTGTATATTATTTTTATAAATCCTCCAGAAATATGAAGATTATTACCTTTAATCTGAATTGTATTTTGTCCAGAGTTAAAAAATGAATAATTCAAAACATAGCTAACTGGAGTAAAATCATTTGCAGATGCCGAAAACATTCCATCGGAAACTCCATTAATAAATATTTCAAAATTGTTGTTTATTGCAAGTTCAATCTCCGCAGATTTTATTGCTCCGTGATACTCCATTCTCTCGGTAACATTTCCCTCTCCTACATACCCTCCGATATATACATATTTTGCTAAAGAGGAACTAGAAAGAGTTGCCCTAGTGGAGAACCCAGTTACACCATTCCCATCCCCCCCAATTCCACTTATTATTTGCCTATCTGTAAATACATTAGTTGATTTTGAAAATGGTGTTATATTCCTAGAAGCCAAAAGTGTATTACCATACCATATTCCAACATTCTCATTGGGAGAAATAGATTTTATCGATTCTTCTGCTAACTTCTTTGCAATTGAGATATTGGTTACATAAAATTCCCCAATTTGTTCTAAAAGAGATTTGGATTTATTAACAATTTCTCCGTTAGTAATTAACTGTTGAGAATAGGCGTTATCAAAACCACCAACTGTCAACGAGCCTAAAGAATTCAACATATCAGAAGTAAGTGCAGATTTCTGCCTAGAATATTCTATCGTAGGATTAATACTAGTTATCACCGCTATAATTATAATAAGAGATATAAGTGCATCCAATGTAAAAAACTGTGCCCTGCGATTGAAAGACGACATTATTAATTCCATATATAAAGGTAAAGGGGAGTTGTTCTATTTTGATAGATTACAAATCTCGTTATTTTAATTAGATTTTTAGCACTTATGTTATCTTTGGCAACGGAAGGTTTCCCAATTCCCTCTATTGAAATAGAATTTATTGTCATATTTTCATCAAGAAAAAAATAATAATCATATCCAGTATCAAATAACTTTTTTGTTTTTTCGTATCCATTCTGAAGATAAATCATTTGGTAAAGGTTCTGCAACTTTGTCTGATTAATCTCATTATTGGACAAAATACCTGGGATAATGACATTAGATGAATTCCAATTCTTGGGATACCCTTGAGATAAAATATTATCCGCCACAATCTTACCATCAATAGAAAGCAAGCCGAATGCCTCTTTAGATTGAGAAGATTGATTTACAGAATAAACAAAAAAAATTATTATTCCAACAAGAAATAAAGTTACTCCCGCCATTACATCCAACCCCCAAACCTGAGCTCTATGATTTTTAAATCTTACTCGAGATAACCTAATTATTTTTTCTGAATTCATTGGTTGAGATATATCTGTCCATTTATTTTCTTTATTTTATTATTAGTCTTATTTATGTTGCCTATAACTATAGGAATTGGAAGGGCTAATGAATATTTATTGTTTGTAGTCTTTATATACACAATGCCAGAATACAATGTAATCTCATATTTCATGTTCCCTGCAGTTCGTGGTATTTTAAATTCACGGGAATACCCATTACTAGATTTCAACGCCAAATTCATTTCATTTTGAACCGTTAACGCTATTTCTTTTAATTGAATATTGTGATTTCGGTCTATTTTTGACTGATTCTCATTTTGAACAGCCAATAAGAAAAGGGTCATAAAAAACATAACAGCACCTATAATTGCAATAAATTCTATTGCAACCTGTGCTCTTCGCGAATTGGCAAAATACTTATTATTCATTTTATATTTGGGAGATTATTGAATCCGTCTGATTCGCAACAATCACTATATTTTTTATTCCAGCTATTGCAGTTATTTTAGCGGACGGATTTTCTATTATTGGAACATTGCAGGGATATGCTACTCTATTCTGCCCGGAATCCAATCTGTAACTTATAACTATTGTATTATTTATTATCTCTATATTTTGAACATTTCTTGGCAAACTAACAGAAATTGTAGACTTAGAAGGCTCTCCGGAATAAAAAACAGACTCCGCGGTAGAAGTTATTTTTTTAGCAAAGTTATTTATCTGATTAATTTTTATTCTATCACTGATTGCATTACTGTAAAAATATCCCACTCCTAATATTCCTATTATGATAAAAGTTAAGAACCCAGTTAATATCAAAAGCTCTAAACTCGATTGTGCAGACTTAAATTTAATCACCATCTTTTGTTTTAAGGAGAGTTGTATTAATAAAGTTGTTGAAACAAACAAAAGAGTTTAAAATATTTCAAATTATGTTTTATAATGCCACAAATCAAAAACCATATCTTTATAAAATTTAAAATTTAATTATATATATGAAAAGAAAAAGTGGTGTAATCCTATTAGGGATTCTTATAGAATTACTTTTGATATTAGCATCTTTCTCTTATTTATATTATCAAACAGGGAACACCTTCCATAATTTAACCGAAGAATCGATAAGGGGAACTTTCAGTGTTTTTTTTGAGGTTAGCTCTATTGGTCAAAAAATTTTTGCTTCCTTACAAGGAATTTTATTAATAGTTGTCTTAATAGCAATTTTCATAGCTTCCAAAAAAGTTGGAGAAACAACTAACATAATAAATAAAGATTATATTATAAGAAAAAACGAGAAAAGATCTAGAACTGATTTAGATGTTTTATATGAAATACTGCAAACCAAAAAGGAAGTAAATATGGAATTTATAAAAGAAGTATTTAAGATAACTCCTAAAGTTGCACTCAGCTGGTCTAAAATATTGGAAGACGGTAATCTGGCAGAAATAAATTACCCTAGATTTGGTGATCCAATTTTAAGAATAATTGACAACACCCCAAAACAAAATAAAATAAATTATTCAAAGGAAAATGATACAAAAGAAAAAGAAAAATCAGACCAATCTAATAATTTTAAACATAGATTAACTAAAAGAATTCTTATAGAAAATATAAAGGATTGGTTTAATAAGTTACATAAAAAACTATCAGGAACTAAACAGTATGGGAATAACTATTAGATGAAAAAAGGGCAAGAAAAAAATAGTAAAAATTCAGCAGAAATTGCATTTGGGAAAAGTGTAAAATCTGCCGTAGATGGTGGGATATCTAAAACTAATTCAGATGACACTATAAAAAAGGCTGTTATGCTAAAGAAAAACAATACAACAAATGAGGAAATACTTGAGAGTTATTTTATAAAATCTGAAGGTAATATGGATGTTGCAGTTAAAATAATAAGGAAACAAACCTCAACGGTTTATGACTTAGAAATACCAGACATAGATCCAGCCACGAGAGTTTTACTTGAAGATGTTAGAAATGAACTACTTAGCACAACCACAGTAGGAATGAGAAAAATAATAGATGCTAATGCTATTGAAGGAATTAGAAAAAAATTCGTTAATGATTGCGGATTACTTCTTGAGAAAAAAATTCCTACTATAAAAAAGGATAGTAAAGAAGTTTTAATTAACAAACTAATGCAGGATATGCTTGGTCTGGGAGAAATTGAATTTTTAGTAAATGACTCTAACTTGGAAGAAATTGTTATACCATCGGCTAAAGAGCCAATTCATATTTATCACAAAAAATATGGGTGGATGCAAACAAATTTTAGTATAAAAAAAGAGGACGAAATTATTAATTATTCTAATATTGTTGCTCGTAGGGTAGGAAGACAAATAACTGTATTAAGCCCCCTACTTGATGCACACCTAGTTTCTGGAGACAGAGTTAATGCCGTGCTTTATCCAATAAGCACAAAGGGGAACACCATTACAATCAGAAGATTCGCAAGAGACCCATATACTGTTATTGATTTAATTGGTAACAAAACAATGGATCTAAATGTTACAGCTTTATTATGGCTAGCCGTCGAGTATGAGATGAATGTTATCTTTTCTGGAGGAACAGCATCTGGGAAAACTGTTATATTAAATGCCTGTATGCCTTTCATTCCCCCTAACCATAGAATAATTAGCGTAGAAGATACTCGGGAATTAATGTTGCCAAAATTTTTATATTGGACACCACTTGTAACAAGAACTGCAAATCCAGAAGGTAAGGGAGCAATTAGTATGTTGGATTTACTTGTAAATTCACTTAGAATGCGACCAGATAGAATTGTTTTAGGAGAGATGCGTCGGAAGGAAGAAGCTATGGTTATGTTCGAAGCAATGCACACTGGACATTCTGTTTATGCAACAATGCACGCAAATTCTTCAGCAGAAACTGTTTCTCGTCTAATTAACCCACCATTAAGCGTTCCAGCTAGTCTACTTGACGCCGTAAACTTAAATGTTGTAATGTTTAGGGATAGACGACGAGGAATTAGACGTGTTTTTCAAGTAGGAGAATTTAATGTAAAAGGAGATAGGGCATCTGCTAACATCATTTATCGTTGGGTTCCAGAAAGTGACAAAATTGTAAAACATAGTGAAAGCTCTAGATTTTTTGAAAATATATCTAGAAATACTGGTATGACAATGAGTGAAATTAACAAAAATCTCGCAGAAAAAAGGGACATTCTATCATGGTTAATTAAAAATAAGATTAGAAAACTATCAGAAATTGGTAAAATTATGAATTATTATTACTCGAACAGAGAAAGTCTAATAAAAGAAATAAAGGCAAATAATATAAATATGTTTAAAGAATCCGAGGACCTTTAAAAAAAATAATGGTTATTTTTAGAATTCCGCTAGCTGACTCTAATCTTGAAAGATTAAAATTTAGATCAAAAATATTTATTTCTAAATTCCACCATAAAAGGAAATCATCATTACAAGAATATCTTGCAGAAATTGGAGTAAATATGAACAGGGAAGAATACTTAGGAATAGTTCTAAGATCATTTGTGAATGTTTTTTTAATTTTATTCATATTATTTACCACTATCTTATTTTTTACGGGAGTTTCCTTCTTTTTATTATATAGTTTTGGACTCTCCTTAATTTTTTCTGCATCAATTTCTTTCAGCCAACTATCGTATCCAAAAGTTTTCGTTTCCAGAAGGGAAAAAGAAATAGAAAAAAACCTAATTTTTGCACTAGAAGATATATTAATCCAACTAAATTCTGGAATACCTTTATTCGATATTCTTACTAATATTTCAATTTCAAATTATGGAGAATTGAGTTCCGAATTTAAAAAAGCCGTCAAAAGAGTGGGAGCAGGAGAACCAGAAGCAGAAGTATTAGCAGATATCAGCACGAAAAGCCATTCTGTTTTTTTTAAAAGAACACTTTGGCAAATCAGTAACGGATTAAATAGTGGAAGCGATATGTCTTCTATTATCGAAGAAAACATCAAAACCCTAAATGAGGAACAAATGATTCAAATTCAAAATTATGGTAGCAAACTCAATCCATTAATTATGATGTATATGTTAGTTTCAGTAATTGTTCCAGCTCTTTCTGTCACTTTTATGACAGTATTAGCATCCATGGTAGGTTTAAAGAAAAATCTTACTATGGGGTTATTCCTTGGGTTTTTTGTATTAGTAGTATCTTTTCAAATAATGTTTTTAGGTATAATTAAATCAAAAAGGCCTAGTCTATTATGAAGCCTAAAATTTCAAGAGAAGAAACCTTGGAAAACCGTAAAAGAATTACTAATTCCGGAATCGGATCACTATTTATAGGCTTAATAACATACCTAATATACAAGACAGCTATATCAATAGGGGCAGGTATTTTCATTGGCTTTATCGTAATCCTTTATACATTAAAATTTATGAAAAGCTTAGCAGAAGCTTCTCGAGTAAAAAAAATTGAATTTGTTTTTCCTGATTTTCTGAGCTTGGTATCTAGCAATTTACGAGCAGGAATGACTGTGGATAGAGCAATGCTTCTCAGTAGCCGTCCAGAATTTGCGCCATTAGATAAAGAAATACTTCAAGCTGGGAAAGACATTTCTACTGGGAAACCCGTCGAAGCTGCACTTAGTGCAATGTCTAAAAGAATCAATTCAGAAAAAATAGACAAAACATTCTCTATTATTTTATCTGGAATAAGGGCAGGTGGTAACCTTGCTGTTCTATTGGAAGATACTTCTAGAAATATGAGACAAAAGGGTTTTATAGAAAAAAAAGCGGCGTCGCAAGTTATGATGTATGTAATCTTTATTTTTCTAGCAGTATCTATCTTCGCTCCTGGATTGTTTTCACTTTCAGGGGTATTAGTCGGGACAATCACCAAACTTACAAGTGGCATGAGCACAAGCACAATGCCACAAAATATTCCGATCTCTTTCTCTACTATTAGTATATCATCCTCTTTTATTTTCTATTTTTCGCTTTGTTTCATTATTGCTATGGATTTTATGGCATCACTAGTTCTTGGATTAGTTAGTAAAGGGGATGAAAAGGAAGGTTTGAGATATCTCCCAGTTATGCTAATTTTAAGTTTGGGAATCTTTTTTTCGTTGGGGAAAATATTAGCCATGATAATGGGTAAAATGACTTAGTATATATGAGTCATAACAATGTTTTTATATTCAATTTAATTTAAAAACCAATGAAAGAAGACGGTAATCAAACCCCGATGGAAAGGAAAAAAAATAAAGAAACTACATCTCAGACACCCATAAAAATAACAAACAAACAAGATACATCAGGGCGTATCTCATCTGGAATTAAGAATTTAGATGAACTTACAGAAGGAGGATTTGAAACAAAATCTTCAAATTTAATCATCGGTAAAAGCGGTAGTGGTAAGTCAATTTTTGCCATGCAATTTTTAATAGAGGGACTAAGAAGAGGCGAGAATGTTTTATATGTTTCTTTAGAAGAAAAAAAAGATGAATTTTATTTAAATATGTTAGAATTTGGATGGAACTTAAAAAAACTAGAAGAAGAAGAAAAGTTTTTCTTTTTAACATATACTCCAGAAAAAATAAAGGCTATGTTAGAAGAAGGTGGTGGAGATATTGAAACAATTGTGTTATCAAAAAACATAAAAAGAATTTCTATGGACAGTGTGACTTCTTTTATTATGCTATTCGATAGAGATGTTGATACAAGAGATAAAACATTGGCATTATTTTCCTTATTTAAGAATTGGAAATGCACCTCCATTTTTACCTATGAGGACAACCCTCTCGACAATAGTAATAAATCTTTAGAAATATTGGAATCGGAAGTAGATTCCATAATATTTCTTTACTTTAAGAGGATAGAGAGAAAGAGAGAAAGATTCTTAGAAATTTACAAAATGAGAGGGACAGACCATTCTACAGAAATTTTCCCATATACAATTTCCAAGACAATGGGAATAGCTATATCGCTAGAGCCCTTTGCAGGTAATTTAAAAAAATAAAAAATAAAAAATAATGATTCTTATGCCACAGGTGTAGAAACAGAACCAGTAGATGTTAGAGGGAGTGCACTATCTGGTCTTAAATACGTAACTACGATACTTCCCTTGAATGAAGATCCCGAAGTTGCCCCACTACATGCTAATCTTATAATTTGCGGTGTCTGCATACTTCCATTAAAACCAGTTGTATTAGTAACGCACCCAGTTACACCTATTGTGATGTTATTTAAATTTTCCCCACCTTTGTTTGCAATTTCCAAATTTACAACACCTGGTGCTGCATTTGACGCAACCCCATAGAATGGAGCGTTTACATAAATAGTACTACTACCATTTTGGTTAAAATAGAAATACGAGCCAAGAGCACCTATAACAATGATTGCCGACAAAATCGCCCAACCATAAGTCATCAGGAATTCCAAAGCCGCTTGTCCTTTTTTATTATACATTTTTACCTCCTTCTCCTTTGTTATAATTATATCGTGATAATCTAATATATAAAGATTTCTATTTAAAAAAAAATCCACGAAGACAAAATTATTATAACCATGTTGGGAATTTCTATCATAAATTCCTGCCATACCCAAAACTCTTAAAGCAAAGATTCTTTTTAATTTTATGGAAAAGGCATTGGTTCTCTATTCTGGAGGTCTGGACTCTCGTCTAGTCATAAAGATATTGCAAGAACAAAACATAGAAGTAGAAGCAGCTCATTTTATTCTACCATTTGGGTGCAGTGGTTGCAATTTACTGGGAGGACTAAATGCAACTAATGTTAAGCTAAAAATATTCGATGTAAAAAAAAATCCTCTTCTTGCAGAATATCTTAAAATCTTAAAATCCCCAAAACACGGGATTGGTTCTGGAATAAACCCCTGTAAAGACTGCAAAATTTTTATGTTTAAAAAAGCTAAAAACTATGCTGACAAAAACGGGATAAAAATAATTGCCACTGGAGAAGTTTTGGGACAACGCCCAATGTCACAAATTCCATCTGCAATGAAAATAATAGATGAAGATGTATCCTTTGAAATTTTAAGACCTCTTTGTGCAAAAAAAATAAAAGAAACATCTTTCGAAAAATCTGGAAAAATAAATAGAGATAATCTTTTTGGAATTTCTGGGAGAGGAAGGAAAGACCAGATTAAACTTGCCAAAAAATATAAAATAGAATACCCATCTCCGGGTGGTGGATGTTTTCTTTGTGAAAAAGCTCTTTCATCTCGAATGAAATACCTCCTTAAAAATAATCTTATCGAAGAGCAGACATTGCCCCTTGTGACAATTGGGAGACATTTTTCCATAGATGATACATGGTTTGTAGTGGCTCGCGATGAGAAAGAATCTCAAACAATAGCAAACTTCGAAAACAATATTTCCGATGATATTGGAAAACCTGCCGTCTATTACTCTGACGAATCTCAAAAAACCAAAGCCATAGAACTTCAAAATGCATATTCAACGGGAGACAACAAAAAGGCAAGAGATAAATTCAAAAAATATAAATTATAGCTTAATGGGAAAAAATAAGAACATCGAAACAACAATATGGACATTTACCAACAAAAAGGAACTAAATAAATCAGAATTTTTTAATTTTTTTGAACGAAAAGTTTTTCGGACAATTAGGAAATTCCGAATGCTTCCAATCAATAAAATATTTATCTTTGATAAAACAGATACGCTAAACACAATTGTTTTGAAACAGATATTAGAAACAAAATTTAAGGTTGAAAAAAAATCTATCCCGAATATATCCTCAGATAATTTATCACAAACCGCAGAAAACATTTTCAAAAATATTACTAAGGGAAATTTTAACTATCAAATCCAAACTTCCGCGCCTCTTCTCTATCTTTCAGATAAAGAAATAGAACTTTATGCAAAACTAAAAAACATAAAAGGGGAATCAAGGAAATCAGATAGAAACATTCAGAAACTTTTTAAAAACTTTTTAGGCAAAAATCAAGACCTTGAAATAAATATCCTAAAAGCACAAGAACAAATCAACAATATACATAAGTAATCTAAAAGGGTTTTTTATTTCTAGAAATCAAATCCTTTAATTTTCCCATATCGCCAGAACGATTAGCTACTTTTTTTACTATATATGTTAGATTCAAACCTACATCCTTCCCCTTAACAACATCCAAATCTCTGATTAACTTTTTTCTAATGTTTTCGCTTATTATAACTCTCCCAGAATCCGTATCAGCCATTTTTCTTGTAAGAGAAATAGAATTGCCAATTCCAGTATATTTAAATTTATTACCATGTCTGTTAGCAATCAACTCTCCGTTGTGCACTCCAATTCCGAAATCAATTTTATCCTCAAATTTTTTATTATGTTCTTTTATTCTCAATAAAATATTCACTCCAGATTTAACGGCCAATATTTCATTTCTATAAGTTTTAGTTATAAGTGGATTAAATAAAATAAAGACATAATCTCCTCTATAATCCACAATCCCCTTTCCCTTAATATCCTCTATAATATCCTTTATATTTTCTCTAGAAATATCCTTCAATCCATTATAATTCTTTATATTCAGAACAACTATACTAGACATATATTTTTCACCGCCTAAAACCAAAGAAGATTCAGCATAAAGAGCACCATTTTTTACTTGACTATAATTATTAGTTTTGTTAAAATCCTGACCCCTCTTGGTGTATGAAATTGGTTCTGAAATTATATTATTTGTTTTATCGAAAACTCTTTCTGTTTTATGCACATTATTATTACCCCTAATCCTATTAAATAATTTGGATATCCTCTTACTTTTTTTGCCTACTACTCGTGTTTTTCTATATCTCATAAATAACACTAAGCCAAGCCCCCCCAAAACGATAATAAGAAAAATCCAAACAACTGAATAATTTTTTATTACCCACCCACTTTTAAAATCATTAATCTGAATTGTATTTCCCGTAAGTAATATCTGACGCACTAACTTATCTTGCCCACTCCCTACTACTACATTATATTTACCAGTCGGAGCATTCAAGCTAAATTTTCTAGTTTCCCCCAAACCAATCTTTAAATTTAAAGTTTCTGTCTTATTACCAATAGTGATACCTATCGTTTTATTGTATGGGATATTACCAATATTTTTTACAACCAATACAGCATCTTCGAAATTAAAACTAACTTTTTGGACCCCTTTCATTTTGAATTCACGTTCATTCACCAACCCATCAAATTGAGAAACAATTTTCCACGTTCCAACACTAGAATTACTACTAAAAATAATCGAGGTAAACTTCCCAATATGAACCGCCTTATCTAACACCTTTCCTTTAGGGGAAGTAAGTTTTATTAAAACAGTCCCATTCATTTTAACTCCAGCTTGGTCAAAAACATTGGCGCCAATTGTAAAATTTTCCCCGGGAACTGCAACCCCTCTTGATATTCCTACAACTAAAGAAGTAGCAACAGAATTAACATAATAAGAAATTAATTTTGTTCCCTCATTCAACACACCCTCATTTTTTCCACCGTAGGCACGAACAGTCAAATAATAAATCCCGGATTCTGCACTTTTTGGAATATTAATAATTTTTTCTGCTATCCCATTTTTTATTGATTTTTTAAAAGAACTCGCATTTGAACCCTCTACAAATCCATTTAACATCTCCCCATTAGCCTTAATGGCCTTTATTTTAACCAAAACACTTTCCCCAGGATTATACCTAGTTTTATTTAAAGAAAGCTTCACATCAACATTATTAGTTATCTTAAAGCTTTTAGTTGATACAATTCCGGTTCCGAGTAGAGCAACAACCTGACAGTTCCCAAGAATCTCACTCATATTTGTAATTCCCAAATCCTCTTTATTTAATACTTCATATGGAATGGAATAGGATTGGTCTTCGGTAAGAGAAAAAGCTCGAGCAGGGAGCTTTACTATATTAATAGTTTTGTTAGAACATACTAAATTAATATTAAAATTTCCGTGTTCCGCCCCCCTTAATCCGCTCAAGCTTATATATAATTTATCTCCCAAATTATATACATTAGCTGTCTTGCTAATCGTCATAGTAGCTGAAACACCAGAAGAAAACATCAATAAAATAAATAAAATGGCAAATTTTTTCATACTGAAATTAAAGCCCCCCACTATATAAATATTATTGAAACTGTCTATCCTCACAAGTAGACTTATAAATATCTAAGTTTATTTATATTTATGGTAAAAACAAAAATGAATCCCTATGAAGTTGAGGGAGAAATAAATTATGACCGACTTATTGATGAATTTGGAATAAAAAAAATAGACAAAAAACTTTTAGAGAGGATAAAAAAAATAACAGGAGAAATCCACCCATATCTAAAAAGAGAAATTTTTTTTGCACACCGAGATTTAGAAAAACTCTTGGACGCCTACGATTCTGGAGAAAAATTCTTCCTTTACACTGGATGCGGACCATCTGGTCCAATTCATATAGGACACTATTCAATTTGGAGCTTCGTTAAATGGCTACAAGATAAATTCAATGTAGAACTATGGTTTCAATTTACCGATGATGAAAAATTTCTTTATAAAAATAAAACTTATGATGAAATTCAGGAATGGACTTATGAGAATATGATAGATGTTATTTCAATGGGATTTAATCCAGATAAAACACATTTTTTGATAGATACAAAACACGCAGGAATAATCTACCCGGAAGCAATCCGTGTTGCAAAAAAAATAACTTTCTCCACCATAAAAGCATCTTTCGGATTTACAGATTCAAATAATATAGGGTCTATTTTTTACACAGCAATGCAAACTGTCCCGGTTTTTCTTCCAAATGTTTTAAATGGCAAATCAGAATACTGCTTAATCCCATTAGCCGTTGATCAGGATCCACATTTCAGAATTTCACGAGATGTTGTAGAAAAACTTGGATACAAAAAACCAGCGATACTTCACGCAAAATTTATCTCTCCCTTGACAGGAATTTCTGGCAAATCAAGTAGCTCTAATTCTTCCAAGACAATTCTAATGACAGATTCCCCAGAAATAGTTAGAAAGAAGATTAACAAATACGCATTTTCAGGAGGACAAGACACAATAGAAGAACATCGCAAAAAAGGTGGCAATGTAAAAATTGATGTAGCATGTCAGTGGTTAAAATATTTCGAACACGACGATAACAAACTTGAAAAAATATATACCGAATATTCCAAAGGAAAAATACTGTCTGGAGAAGTTAAATCCATTCTAATTGAAAAAATAAACAACATACTTTCTGTTCATCAAAAGCGAAGGGAAACAGCAGATAAAATAATAGACAAGTTTATTTACAAAATTTAATTTTATTCAATCATTATATTTAGGATTTATATCCTCTCTAGGAAGATATATTTCACCAGTTTTTCTTATTATTTTTTCCAACGCACGCCCATTCTTAACATTATTAGCCATATATGCGTCATAAGAAAACTCACTCCAACTAACCTTCGGAGAAATTAATCTATCTCCCTCATAATCTTGCTGATTTTTAATATTCCAAAGCATTGTGCTTTCTGCCGGAACAGTGACTAAATCTTTAAATTTTTTATTATAATTAGGAGCTGGAACCATCGCTAATGCACCTAAACCCAATACACCAACCGCACCCAAACAAATTGTTTTTAATTTCATAACAACTAAAGATAATTATCCTATTTAAATCTTTTGCTTAATGACTATTCTTAAGTAACTACATTCGAGCTAGAGAAAACTGTTTTTGATATATTTTTTGGGGGAACTACAACATTAGTATAAACAGGTTTAGTTGTAACTTGAGGAGGAGCAACACTCTCTTCGGTCTTTGGATTGACTGCTACTTTTGGAGATGGTATTACAGGCGCTGGAATAATATTACTTTTAATATTTTTTTCCTCATGAACTTCTCCCATTTGTCCCAAAACTTCAACACCATTATCAGAAATCTTCATACCAACTACTTCCCTCTTATGCGCAGTCCTTCTCATTTTGGTAATTCTAACTGCCCTATCCCCCACTCCAGCTATGGGAGATTCGTAAAAAATACTGACCGAATCAGATAAAAACTTTAAAATATCTGTCTTTGTCCATCCACTTTCTCCCATTAAACTCATCTCATCCCCCATACTTTCATCGGCAAAAATAGTCGTGACCTTCAACCTTTTCATCAAACTAGACAAATCAAAAATAGTCTGCCTTATTTTTCCCTGCTCGTTTAAATTCAAAGCTAAAACAGAAACAGGATCAAAACATATCCTTCTAACATTGTATTTGGAAATAACCCTCGTAAGTTCCTTTTTTAGCTCTTCTATGGAAGTCTGAGGAGCAAACCTCATAAATTTAATTTTTCCCTCTTCACTTAACCTAGAAAAATCCCAACCATGCATCATAGAATCGTTAAGAGTATCAACTATGTCTGGCTCAAAAGAACAATATAATCCATTTTCACCGAACAAGGTTACACCATTCCAAAGAAATTGAAGCAAGAATGTGCTTTTGCCAGAACCAGGACCACCAACTATTAAATTATCAGAATTCCTAACAAATCCTCCCTCACAAAGCCTATCAAATCCAACAACCCCTGTTGGACAACGGTCAATTATCCCCTTCATGGAAAAATAAACACTACGAATTATTTAAACCTTTAGTTCAATAAAACCTTATGCAATTTTGGAAACGAAATACCCATCTAAATACTTTTATAAATTACCTTTCTTTATTATCTTTATGAAAACTTTAAACTTGCATTGTGATTATATAAAATTCAAAGCCCTAAAAAGAGCACTAAAATCTATCGAAGAGATCGCTCCAAATCAGATAATGGAAGGGGAATCCAAAGAATGTTTGATTGTTATGATAGCAATAGAAAAGGGAGACTCAGAATCTACAATACCAGAGATAGTTCATTCAATAAAAAAAATCACGAGCGATGTAAAAACAGAAAATGTAGTTATTTATCCCTATGCTCACTTATCTTCAAACCTAAGCTCCCCGGAGAGTGCAATTATTATTTTAAATAAAATTAGGGAAGAACTGTCTCCTCTAAACGTAATTCAAGCTCCCTTTGGTTATTACAAAACCTTTGAGATAAAAGTTAAGGGACATCCTTTATCAGAACTTTCAAGAGAATTTAAAACAAAAGAAGAAGTTAAGGATATTTCCGACAAACAAATTGCCAATCTTCTAAGAACAATTTCTAAATCAAAATTAGATACTTCTAAATTAGCAGAGAATGATCACAGAATAATCGGGAATAAAATGAATCTATGGAGTTTCAATAATATGGCTCCCGGGATGGTGTTCTGGCATCCTAAAGGACTTCACATAAAAAATAAACTCATAGATTTTTGGAGAGAACTTCATCGTAACGCAAAATATCAAGAAATATCAACCCCGCAAGTTATGGATAAAAAATTATGGGAACTATCTGGACATTGGTCAAAATATGGAGAAAATAATTTTCGAACAGAATATGAAAAACGAGATTTTTTGGTTAAACCGATGAATTGTCCTGGGGGAATGCTTGTCTATAAAACCTCTCCAAAAACATATAAGGATTTACCATTAAGAGTAGGAGAAATTGGAATAGTTCATCGAGTTGAACTGTCCGGCACTCTTGGGGGACTTTTCAGGCTCATTCAATTTACACAAGACGATGCCCATATTTTTTGCACCGAAGAACAATTAGAAAATGAAGTTACAAAAATTATAGAATTAATTAATAAAATTTTTAACCAATTTAATTTGAAATTTGATCATGTAGAACTATCAACAAGACCAGAAAAAAGAGTCGGGGATGAAAAAGTTTGGGACTTAACGGAAAAAATTCTGGAAAAAATTCTTAAAAAATCAAAAATGAAATATACAATCAATGAAGGAGATGGGGCATTTTATGGTCCAAAAATTGACTTTCATTTAAAGGATTCTCTAAACAGAACATGGCAATGCTCCACAATACAACTTGATATGGCACTTCCTGAAAGATTTGATTTGAGTTATCAGGATAAAGATGGATTACTTAAGAAACCAATTATGTTACATAGAGTAATTTATGGTTCATTGGAAAGATTCATAGGAATCATCACCGAACATTTTAATGGAAAATTTCCACTCTGGATTTCTCCAAATCAAATTAAGATAATGACTCTTAACGACAATGCGAAAAAATACGCACAAGAAATCTACAAAGACCTTTTCAGTGCTGGCTTAGAAGTAGAATTGAACGACAAATCGGAATCAATGGGTAAAAAAGTTAGAGAAGCACAAATCCAAAGATTTAATTATTTAGTTGTGCTTGGAGAAAAAGAAAAAATAGAAAGAAAAATAGCTGTAAAAAAATGGGGCTCAAAAGAGATAACAACAATGACATTAGAAGAATTTAAAAATAAAATCAAAAAAGAGATAGTTCAGAAACAATTATAAACAAGAAGATATTCTTACATTAATGACTTGGTCAAAAACATTGCTAATTTTTCAGGCTGCTGTAACTCTATTAATCGGAATAGCCTTCTTTTTTACATTAACCCATATAGGATTTTCTAGTATCTCAGAGATTAAAGGAACATTTGTCTCTCAGGGAACTTCATCGATAAATCACACAGAATCACTATCCGACATCAGAGGGCGTTTTACCATCGCTTCATATTTTCTTTTTAATATAGGATTAATAGAACTTATCATAATTTTTCGTTTAATCAATTAACTCTTTAAAGGGATGTCTCTTAATGCCCAAATGGAAATTAAAAAACTTATAAAAGAAATTGAAAAAAAGGAATTGTATAAAAATTTTAAAAAGGAAAATCCAGATTCTTTTTTTGCAGCAGCCTTTATTGTTCTAGATACAAAAAATTCAAATAGACAAATTCAATTCGACTTTTTTATACCATCATCAAATAAAATAGCATCTTTTAACTACGAACCTAATGAAATGAAAATACACGACGACAAAATTAATAATATGCAACACCAAACCACAAATATATCAATAGATATAGACAGATTAAAAGAAACATGCGAAAAAATCATAGAAAAAAACAAATCAAGAATAACTCCAACAAAAATAATAGCCATTTTACAAAACAATATTTGGAATTTAACTTGTATGGACGATGCACTTGGGATAGTCAGAATAAAAATTAATGCAATTTCTGGGGAAGCGAAAAAATTTGAGAGTGGCAGCCTAACAGATTTTATGGGTATAAGAAAACCATAAGATATCATTTCGTAGTAGTAAATATAGAAAGATTTAAATAGAAGAATTGCATTAATAAATAATGACAAGAAAAATTCATAAACTAGAAATAACCAAACAGCTAGAAAGCGGAAACATATTCCACTACACATGCAATCCACCAAAAAAGAAAACCCTAGAAAAATATAATATTCGTTCTATCGGGGAAGACATAGGGTGCAATGATTCAAGAGAAATCTTAATAATCCCCCCACAGCTATACAAAGAAAATGGATACTATATAAGGGAAGATGACCTTAAAATTGTTAGTGAAGCTCTTCTTAGAGAGTTATCTTAATATTTTAAAACGGTCCAGCCTACCTAATCCATCAAACATTTAAAGCTCACATTATTTTCTTAATTATGAAAATAAAAATTTCAAAAACACCTAAAACGACATCTCAAATATTTTATAAATTTATTTACTATTTGGTGATTTAGAAAATGCGTAAACCAACAAAAACAATTTCTGGAATAGCCCCCTTAGCTGTTATGCTTCCCCCTAGGAAATGTGACCACGGGGAATGTATCTACTGCCCATCTTTTAATGCTCCGCAATCCTATACCCCAGAATCTCCAGCCGTCATAAGAGCAAGACAATGTAACTATGATCCAAAAAAACAAATATATGCCAGATTAAATGCGTTTAAAGCGATGCAGCATTCTACAGATAAAATAGAACTTATAATAATGGGAGGCACCTTTCTCTCTTATCCAAAAGAATTTCAATTTGATTTTATAAAAAAATGCTACGACGCACTAAATAGAAAATCATCTACTTCGCTAGAACAAGCGAAGAAAACAAACGAAACAGCAAAACATAGATGTGTAGCATTATGTATTGAAACACGCCCAGATACCTGTTCTCCCTCAAATATTAAAGATATGCTAACTCTTGGAGCTACTCGAGTAGAACTAGGAGTTCAGGCCATAGATGACAAAATATATAAGAAAGTAAACAGGGGGCACACCGTCGCTGATGTTATCAGTGCAACTTTTAGATTGAAACAATCTGGATTCAAAATAGGTTATCACCTTATGCCAGGGATACCTGGATCAAATCCGAAAAAGGATATTAAAATGTTCAAAAAATTATTTTCATCACAAGATTTTAAACCAGACCAAATAAAAATCTATCCATGTCAGGTTCTGAAAAATTCTGGATTAGAAAATCTTTATTATGGCGGAGAGTATATTCCATATGACAAAGCACAAGTCACAAATTTAATAATTAAAATGCTACAACTAACTCCCCGATATTGCAGGATTATGAGAATTATGCGAGAAATCCCTCCACAATATCTCATTGCTGGAATTAAAAATATCGATATGCGACACGACATAGAAGGAAAAATACGAAATTCTGGAAAAAAGAAACACAAAATAAATGAAATAAGGTTTAGGGAAATTGGATTTGCCATTCGTGATAATAGAAAAATTAATACAGATATTAAATTAAAAATATCAAAATACAAAGCATCTGAAGGAATTGAATATTTTATAGAAGCAGTTAATTCGGACAACATCCTTTTTGGACTTCTGCGTCTTCGTCTAGACAAAAAACACATTGCAACAATCAGAGAGCTACATGTTTATGGACCAGTTTTAAAATTAAAAGAAAAAGCCACAAGTGAATGGCAACACAAAGGGCTAGGGAAACAACTAATGATTAAAGCTGAAATAATTGCAAAAAGAAAAAAATGCAAAAACATAAGAGTCATCTCTGGTGTTGGTGTTAGAGAATATTATAAAAAATTAGGATATAGTTTGGATGAAAATAGGATATATGTAGAAAAAACTATTTAATTCATAAGCAAATTCCAGCCCAGTTAATCTTTTAAACTATTTTTTTCTTAGATTACTAACTTCATATCGAATAGCCTAAATGAAAAATGCTTAAACCTTAGTAACTTAAGATGAGACAACAAATGCCCACGTCGCATAACGGTATTGCACAAGACTGGAACTCTTGGCCCTCCGGGGCGCCCAGGTTCGACTCCTGGCGTGGGCGTTTATATCAACAATAAACCAAAAGAATAAGACTTACAAATCATTCTACATTAGCATTGAGAA
>VAPG01041819.1_pt1 | contig 23008 bp, 29 predicted proteins | sample 3393851 | NCBI WGS metagenome assembly VAPG01 (sample SAMN08290438, study PRJNA428436) | hydrothermal vent metagenome | isolation source: Deep-sea hydrothermal vent chimney | place: Atlantic Ocean: South-mid Altantic Ridge | depth 2194 m m
ATGTGGTATATAAGCAAATCTCCTTTTGGATATACCATGCGTGCTATACGTGATAATTCTAACAGGACAAAGTTTCTTGGAATAAATGTAAAAAAATATATGCTGATCAATTTCGTTATAGCGGGTGCTTTTGCCGGTCTTGCCGGAGGACTTTGGGGTCCATTCAATCAAAGTATTTCACCTGATCTGCTAAATTGGCAAGAATCCGGAATACCTGTCTTTATGACGATAATAGGCGGCAGTTCAAGCTTCTTAGGTCCTATGATCGGTACATTAATTTACATCTTTTTAAATGCCTTTGTTACAGGATTCACCCAGCATTGGCCGCTTATTATAGGAATTGTTGTTATGTTAATAATTCTATTTTTTCCCAAAGGAATTCAAGGTTTTATAAAAGATAGGCTGAAACATTCCGATGAAAATGAGAAACAATGAGACCTCTTCATAATATAAATACAACAAATATCCTGAAGGTAGAACATCTGCATAAATCATTCGGCGGTATTATGGCCACTCAAGATGTAAACTATAGTATGAAAAGCGGCGAATTCTCCGCCATTGTAGGACCTAATGGGGCAGGCAAAACTACCTTTTTCCATCTGATCAGCGGATATCATAGAGCCGACTCGGGCAATGTATGGTATAAAGGAAAAGATATTACCAAATGGCCTCCGCATAAAATAGCGCGTCTGGGTGTAGCACGATGTTTTCAGGTGAGCAATATTTATCCGCTGCTGACAACATATGAAAATGTGCGCCAATCAATTCTATGCCAGCAGAAGCGTACTTTAAATCTGTTTACTCCTGCCAAAAATCTTGCTGGAAAAGAGACTTTAAATATTCTTAATATGGTGGGAATCTCTGATGACGCTGATGTTATGGCTGGCAATTTATCACAAGGCGATAAAAAGATACTTGAAATTGCCATGGCTCTTGGCAGCAAGCCTACGCTGCTTTATTTAGATGAACCTACTGCAGGAATGTCTTTAGGCGAAACCCATCAAACGATGGAATTGATCAAGCGGCTAAATGAACAGATGGGTGTAACCATACTGTTTACAGAACATGATATGTCTGTTGTGTTTGGTTATGCGCATAGGCTTACAGTGCTGCATCAAGGCACTATTATTGCCGATGGGACTCCTGAAGATGTCAGATCTGATAAGATGGTGCAGAAGATTTATCTTGGGGAGGAGGAATAATGCTCGAAGTAAATAATATAAATACATTTTACGGCAGCAGCCATATACTTTTTGGGGTATCACTGACGATTAAAAAAGGCTCAATCGTTGCACTATTAGGAAGAAACGGTGCCGGCAAAACCACTACCATGAGAAGCATTATGGGATTAACAGCTCCTAAATCCGGAAACATAAAGTTTTGCGGTAAAGAGATATTAGGTAAGCCTCCTTACTATATTGCTCAAATTGGTGTTGGATATGTGCCGGATAGCAGGTTGATATTTCCGGATTTAACGGTACGTGATAATATAAAGCTCGGTGGAAAAATACCGAAAAATTTTAAAGGAGAGCCTTGGACGGTTGATAGAGTATATGAACTTTTTCCCCTGCTTAAAAAATTGGACGGCAGACTTGGCGGATATCTAAGTGGTGGAGAACAACAAGCTTTAAGTATAGGAAGAACTATGATGGGTAATCCGGATCTCTTGCTTCTTGATGAACCGGTTGAAGGATTAGCACCAATAGTAGTAAAATATTTTGGCGAGCAGATTTTGAAATTAAAAGATATGGGTGAAACTATCTTATTTTCAGAACAAAATATCAAATTTGCAACGGATATAGCAGAATACGCTTTTGTAATTGACAAAGGAAAGATAGAATACCATGGGAGCATTGAAGAGTTAAGGAAAAATGATGACATTAAAAAGCAATATCTTATGGTATGAAGATAAGGAAAGTCTTAAAATGCAACAAATTAAAATAGAGCTGATTCTAAAATGTATAAGGGGGATATGATTGTATGAATCAAAATGATTATTTTAAAAAGACTTCTAAACTTTTTAACCCTGGAAGAATCAAAGGAGCTGCCGAAGCGTTAAAGGGCGTTAAAGTTTTGGAACTTGCTACATTGATGCTTGGACCTGAACTGCCGTCAAACTTGGCAGAGTTTGGCGCCGAGGTTATTAAAGTAGAGTTGCCCGGAATCGGAGATACGGCGCGTTCAATAACACCGTTCGGACGTTTTTATAAAAATCAAGCACTCTGTTTTGCCAAAGTATCAAGAAATAAATATCATTGCACACTTGATGTACGTAAACCTGATGGGGTTAAAATTTTTAAAAAGATCGCATCAAAAGTTGACATCGTTGTTGAAAATGTGCGAAGCGGGACAACCGATCGCTGGGGTATAGGATATAGAGAGTTGAAAAAAATTAATCCAAAATTGATCTATATTGCCTTAACAGGTTTTGGACAGTGGGGAAATTATACGGATAGGGTTTCTTACGATGCTGTCGCGCAGGCAGAGACAGGTTTTGCTGCAATAAGTGGATTTAAAGAGGGCGGACCGGCTAAAGCAGGCATCTGGATAGCAGATCATTTTGGAGCTTTGATGGGGGCAAACGCCGTGCTTGCCGCACTGAATTATCGTGATCAAACCGGCAAAGGACAGTTTATAGAACTTTCTCAAGTTGAAAACTTAATGCGCACTATGGACTGGACATGGCCGTATATAAGCAGACTAAAGAAAAATAGAGTTCAATCCGGAAACGTCGATACGGCCATAGCACCTTCCGGCGTGTTTAAATCCAAAGACGGCAAACAAATTGCAATCAGCTCGGTAACCGATATTGGATTCCGAGGGCTTTCCACTGCTATCGGAGAACCCGATCTATATTTGGATTTACGCTTTAATACTCAACTAAACAGATCTAAGTTTGAGCATAACAAAATCCTTTTAGATAAACTGCAAAATTGGGCGGCTAAAACTGATGCTGATGAGATTGAACTTGCTGCAGGTAAATATCGGTTTGCCGCTCACCGTGTTTATAGCAGCGCTGATCAGGCTAATGACATGCATCTAAAAACACGGGATTTCATACACGAATTTACCGATCCGTCGGGAATAAAATATGCTACGGAAGGTGTTCAGCCCCATTTAAGCGAAACACCGGGAAAAATAAAATGGGTTTTCAAATCTGTAGGTGAGGATAACGATTATGTATTTAAAAAGTTTCTAAAACTAACCGATAAAAAAATATCTGAGCTTAGAAACAAAGGTATTATAACAGATTATACTGATATACCCGGACGAACTCCTCCTATTGATTGCATGAAAACAAAATAATGGATTGGAGAGAATGGGCAAAAACTAATGATGCTATAGGAGAAGGCAAACCGGAAGCACTGTCAGGTTTGTTTGTGCTGGATATGAGTTATGCTAACTTATCCGGTTCATTTGCAGCTTCCATACTGGCTGAATATGGAGCTACGGTTTTAAGAATTGAACCGCCTTCGGGAGATCCGGCAAGAAATTTTACTCCCGAAGGGATAACAGCGAACGGGGTGGGACTTTCATATTTATCTGAGGCCAGAAATAAGCACTCAATAAGGCTGGATTTATCCGATTGCTCAGATATTGATTATCTTAAATCTCTAATGGCTCATGCCGATGTCGTTATAGAAACAAGTATTCCAGGATGGCTGCATAACAAAGGACTAAGTTATTTTAATATTAGAGAGATCAACAAACGGCTTATATGGTGTTCTGTTTATACATATGGTCAGTATGGGCCGCTTGCTTCCTGCGGTCAGGAAGACAGCGATATTGTCGATCAAGCGATAAGCGGAATAATGTATATAACAGGTGAAACAAAAGATGCGGATGACCCGGAGGATTATCAAGTGCCGACAAAGTTTGGAAACCAAATGGCATGGTATGCCGGAGGAGGATGGGCTGCGTTTGGAATTATGACTGCGCTATTTTATAGAAATAGAACAGGAATAGGCCAAATGATTGATATCTCTCCTGCGGAAGGGTTTGGAAAACTCAGCAATTCTTCTGTATCATATAATTTTTGCACAGGCGAATCATTAGAACGGCTTGGAAAATATGATTCAGCCGTTTTCCCGTATAGCTACTTTCCCCTAAAGGATTGCACCGCTTTTATAGCTGCGTATTCAGATGTTAACTGGAAAAAGCTTTGTTGGACTATGGAGAGAACTGATCTTTCGGATAAATCTACAAATTATCGACTGCAGCCTAAAAATATGCAGACGCTGTGGCAGCAGATAGCCGAATGGACAAGAAAAAAAACATATCAAGAGATTCTTGATGCGATAGAAACGGCTAACAAAAAAGGTATTGCCGGCACAATCGTTATTGGAAAAATACTTACACCGATGGAAACATTCCGCGATAGCAACTGGAAAATTAGAGGTGTATTTAAACGGATTGATTTATCTGACGGAAGCAGTGTTGTATTGGCAAATCAGGGTGTTCATGCCACCGAAACTCCACCAAGAATAAAATGGATAGAAATATGACAATATCTTACTATTTATCGATAGTGCATAACTTAGCTAATATGTAATGGTGCCTGCCATTGAAGACTTATTACGGAGTACTTAGCATGAAGAACATAAATGTCTAAAATTGGTATCGCAGGTATAGGCATCTATGTTCCCGATAATTTTATGACATCCTCCGATATAGCTGAGAAATCAGGTCTACCGGAGCGGGTTATAAAAGAAAAGCTTGGAATAATTCGCAAACCTATACCCGGTCGGAATGATCATCCAAGTGTTATGGGAACAAATGCTGCCGTAAAGGCTCTGAAAATGGCGCATTGCGACCCATCGGAATTAAATGTTGTTATCTGGAACGGGTCTCAATACAAAGATTATCCTATCTGGTTAGCCGGAGCAAAGGTGGCTGATAACATCGGCGCCAAAAAGGCATGGTCGTTTGATATGGAAGCTGAATGCGGAAGTATGATGATCGGAATAAAACTTGCAAAAGATATGATGCGGTCAGACTCGAAGATCAACGCAATACTTTTAGTAAGCGGTTATAGAAATTGTGATTTTGTTAATTATAAAAATCCAAAAACGAAGTTTCTTTATAATCTAAGTGCAGGAGGTGCCGCTATGGTCATCAAAAGAGACGCTCCGAACGAAATTTTGGAAACTTCAATAATTACAGATAGTTCATTTGTCAATGATATTATAGCACCAATGGGTGGAAGCAGGGAGCCATATAACTGCGATGGACTTAACAACGGCAGGCAATATTTAGATTTTTATAATGCTGAATCTACAAAAGAAAGGCTAAATTGCATTTCGATGAATAATTTTGTATCAGTGATAAAAGAGTCGGTTGAGTTAAGCGGGTATTCCATGAAAGATATCAATTATCTTGCAATGTCTCACGTAAAAAGATCAATGAACAAAGCTATTATCAATAGTATTGGAATTATAGATGATAAAACAACATATCTGGAGAATTACGGCCACATCGGTCAGAACGATCAACTGCTCTCTATCTGTCTCGGACTCAAAAACGGAAAAATAAAGAAAAATGATCTAATCGTAATGGCTGGAGCCGGCTTAGGTCATATTTGGGCAGCTACAAGTATTTTATGGAAGGAGGTAAAGTGAGATTAAATGGAAAATTAGCAGTTATAACCGGCGCAGCAAGCGGAATAGGACTGGAAACATCAAAAAGATTCATTCTGGAAGGCGCAATTATTGCAGCATGCGATTATAATGAAGATGCACTTCGTAAAACTAAAGAAAAGTTGGGAAAACAGTATCATATATATAAAATGGATGTTACGAAACATGACGCTGTAAAAAAAACCATTGATACAATTGTGTCTGATCTAAAAGAAATCGATATTCTCATAAATAATGCAGGAATAACAAAAGATAACTTTCTTATAAATATGCCTGAGGGCGATTTTGATGCTGTTATAAGTGTTAATCTTAAGGGTGCTTACAATGTAACAAAGTCGGTTGTGCCTTACATGATAGAAAGGGGCAGCGGCGTAATTCTGAATGCATCATCGGTTGTCGGTATATACGGAAATGCGGGTCAAACAAATTATGCTGCGTCCAAAGCAGGCATTATCGGCATGACAAAGGCATGGGCAAAAGAGTTTGCAAGATATAAAATACGTGTAAATGCCATAGCACCCGGCTTCATAGAAACTCCTATGACAGAGAAGGTTCCTCAAAAAATTATAGATTATATGGACTTGAAAACTCCGCTTGGCAGAATGGGAGAAGCTTCTGAAATAGCCGATGCATATCTTTTTCTTGCATCCGATGACGCTTCTTTTATAACAGGCCAGGTACTTGGTGTTGACGGAGGTTTGGTGATCTGATGCGATCAGCTCCAATGTCAAATATCAGAAATAATACTTATAAGAAAATAATGGATAGCGCAATTGCTCTTTTTAGAGAGAGAAGCTATCAAGAAGTTTCTATCCTTTCTATATGCAAAAAAGCAGATATTGGCAATTCTACATTTTATCAGTATTTTTCAACTAAAGATGCGGTATTAAAAGAGATAGTTAAAAACCTTATTGAATTGATAGGCGATTCCATTAACCGTTCTATGAATAATTATTCTTCTATTAAAATCGAAAAGCTTCAGACTTTTCTGAAAGATTTTTTCGATTGTATATACGATCATATAGACAGATATGCGGTTTTCAGAAATGCTGAATTTCTTAATCCTGATATCTCAATCGAATTTTATGAAAAAATATACAGAATTTTTGAGAATTCACTGTTTTCTCAAGTCGAAAATGAAATTTGCAAAAAGGCTATTTTCATCTTTGTAATGGGTTCGGCTCGCTTTGTGATAGCGGAATACGGAATATACAGAGGTATAAAGCCGTCAGATGACATCATAAATACAATTGCCGATCTTTTATACAATGGCCTTGATTCTGATAATCATATAATTTCACAGGATGTTTTTTCGGTGATTAACTCCGTTGAACCGAAGCATCATCTGCTTTCCAAAAGTTCCATTACACACCAAAGGCTTCTTGATGCTGCTGAGTATCTATTTGGCAAAAAGGGTTATTCCAAGACAAAGATATCAGATATTGCATATAGAGCAGATATTGGTTTGGGCACATTTTATATTCATTTTGATTCCAAAATCGAAGCATTAAGAGAACTTGTTGCACGTACATTCGACGGACTGAAAACCAATGTAAGGCACTATATATCAAGATTTGAAGATAGAAGAGATGCCGAGATTGCCGGATATATCGGATTTTGCAGCTTTTTCAAACGGCATAAGAATATGTATGCAATTGTAAGAGAAGCTGAATTTATAGAACCTAAAACTGCTGATTCTTATTACTCAGGTATATCACAATCATATATGCGTCCGTTGAAAAGAGCATTTAAACGAAATGAATACAGAAAATTTGATTTGAAACCTTTGTCTTATGCGCTAATGGGAATTGGGGATCTATTGGGACAATATCTGCTTATACGGCAGGACTCTGAGATGATCGAATGTATTGAATATATGAAACATATATCAAGGCTGCTTATGTGCGGGCTAAACGGATTTGTAGAGTTGAATAGATAAAATTATTAGCTCACTTTATATTACTGTGAGACTACTGCACAATAAGCAGCTTTATCAGCTTTTGCATTGCTTGCAGAAAAGATTATATTTTTATATGAAGAAGCTTGAAGCTAATGATGAATATGCTAAAATAGCAGTAGACTAACAGCAGAACGAAACCGGTTGCTTCCTGCACGATGCATTCTCTGCACTTATACATTGTGCTATTGCCGTTTAAGATTGCGTTAGGTGCGTAAGGACAAGAATTCATATTAAGTGGCAGCGAAGTAAAAAAAATTGTTTAAATATATGACTAAAGAACTTTAAAAGGAAAAACGATCAATGACTATTGAAGGCATGCATTACCAAGGTTTTATTATAAGACCTCCCAGTGAAGCTTCTGACATTCTCCTGCAGATTACTTTAGGCTGCTCCCATAATAAGTGTACTTTTTGCGGGAGTTATGAAGACAAACAGTTCGCCGTTAAAAGCGATGAAGTCATATTAAGCGATATAATATTTGCATCCAAGCATATGCAGAATCAGCATAGAGTCTTTCTATTAGATGGTAATGCGCTGATTGTTCCATACCCTAAATTAGAATGGATTTTAAATAAAATAAGAGAGCATCTCCCATGGGTTAGGCGGGTTGGAACTTATGCCAATGCCCAAAGCATAAGACTGAAATCAGATGAACAATTATTAAAATTGAAAGAAAAAGGTTTAGGAATCGTTTATATGGGAGTTGAAAGCGGTGATGAGGAAACGCTAAAGAATATTTGCAAAGGAACAGGCGCAGTCAATCTGATTTCACAAGGTAAAAGAGTAAAGGAAGCTGGGATCAAGCTTTCAGTTACCGTTCTTTTGGGTATTGCAGGAAGAGAAAAATCTTTGCAGCATGCAAAAGCCACAGGTGAACTGCTTACCAAGATGGCTCCCAACTATGTTGGTGCACTCACCGTAATGATGCTGCCAAATACACCTCTTGCCGATGATTTACAAAAAGGGAAATTTGAGTTACTCAGCACAAGGGAGATCCTTTTAGAACTTAAAGAGATGTTATCACATACGTATTTAAGCAATGGTCTCTTTTTCTCAAATCACGCATCCAACTATCTTCCTATTAAGGCAAGATTACCGCAGGATAAGGAAAAAACATTAGCATTAATAGATTCGGCATTAAACGGGGAAATAGGTCTGAAAGCGGAGTGGCTGCGAGCCCTTTGAATAGAATACGCAGATAAAAGAATTTGAGATAAAGTTGTATTGACAATTTGGGGTGGTATAACTGTTTTGCCTGCGTTAACTCTATGAATTTTTGATTTTAAGTCAATATTAGTTAGCAATACATCTCTTAATATTTTGCAAAAAACTAAAATTACCCTATAATCAAAACGTATAATATTAAATATGAATGAAGTGAGGTTACAACTATGACTCCGATTATCTCTTTTATAGGCGACCATAATTCGGGAAAAACAACGCTTATTTTGAATATAATTAAGGAAATTATGAAAAAAGGTATCTCCGTAGGCGTTATAAAACATGATCCGAAAGGAAAAGCCATAATAGATGATGGCATGAAAGATAGTGCTCGGTTTTATGAGGCAGGTGCTGACAAGGTTGCTCTAATATCGCCTAATTATACAGCAATAAAAATGAGAGGAGACCATAGATTGGAAAAAATAGCCGCTCAGATAGGAGATGTTGACCTAATTATTGCCGAAGGCTTCAAATCAAACAATTCAATACCGAAAATATGGGTTGAAGGCAATAATGAAGAAATGAATTTAGACGGTATATCATCAATAATAGCAGCTGTAGGAAAGCAAAACCGTGATAATGAAAAAGCCGATTGGAAATGTCCCTATTACAATAGAGACCGAATTTCAGATATTACTAATTTCCTATTAGAGTCACTTTCAATCTCAAAACTATAAAAGTTTATAAAAAGTCAATCTAACGGTCTATGGATGCAAATAATTTTTCCCCAACCTTAAACTGTTCTTTCGTATTCATATTAAAAAATGAGATAAGATTACGGTCAAATACTCTCATCTCCCGCTCATAAATATATTTAACCTTTAGCTCTTTTAAAAGACCTTTTAACGAAAGATGTCCACTTTCTATAGCTTCTAATACCGGTTGAAAACAACTTTTTTTGTAAAATGCAAATGTCATCTGAGGTTTTTTAAAAAATGGAATAACCGCATCTATCTCTTTTGAAAGCTGGGATTTCAAAAATAGTATAAGATTTTTCCGAGCAAACGGCATATCGCCTGAGATTAAAAAAATCGTCTCCTCGTTAACAGTCATAAGTGCAGAATAAAGACCGAGAAGCGGTGTAGAAACAGAATATAAATCAGTGATGAACAACTTTTCACTTATATAATGCTCTGAGTTATCTTTTCCGGCAACATAAACCGGAAACAGCTGTGAGATTGAGGAAATCGTATGATCTATCATTCTTTTTCCGCCAATCTCCATCAGCAGTTTATTTTCCTTCATTCTCGTGGATCTACCCCCGGCCAAAACTATGCCGGCAATTCCACCGCTAATAAAATTACTCCTTTACACCTAACTTTATAAGTATCTTTTCAAGCAAACACCAATCTGTAAATGCCGACTGGGTCATATTTAATCCGACAAATAAGGTGAAGGCAAACCACCATCTATCGGCAAAAAGGCCAAGCAGTACTGATGCCGTTATAAAGAGTCCAGGAATTAAGCGCATATAACTTTTTAAATTCATTTTAAGCTTCTCCTAAAATCCTGCTTTTTCTCTTTCTATCAAAAAATTCCAATGCTCATCGGTATATTCTTGAATTTTCTTGAGTGTCTCTTCGCCTTCAGGTCTAAAGAGGTGAGCATATCTCTTCTGACTCTTGAGATATGCTTCTACCGGTAATTTTTTTCTCGGCTTGTAGTTAATCTTGCTTCTATGGTTTTCTATTTCATAAAGAGGCCATACACAGGTATCAACCGCTAATTTCGCTAAGTTCAATGTATCCTTAGGATCATATCCCCAACCTGTTGTGCAAGGTTGAATAACATTAATATAAGACGGCCCGTCAATTTTGAGAGCTTTTTTCACTTTTTTCGTCAAATCCATCCAATAGGCAGGAGATGCCTGCGCCGCATAAATATTATGTGCAGCCATTATTTCAACAATATCCTTTCTTCTCTGTTTTTTACCAATAGGATCAACTTTTCCAACTGCAGAAGTCATTGTTCTTGTGCCGTACGGCGTTGCACTGGAACGCTGATTTCCTGTATTTTGATATGCTTCATTATCATCACAGATATACAAAAGCCTGTGACCTCTTTCCGCTACTCCCGAAAGAGCCTGAAGTCCTATATCATATGTTCCGCCATCGCTTGAAAATGCTATAAAAACAATTTTATCATTATCTATTTTTCCTCTTCTTGACAACACTCTATACATCGATTCAGCGCCTGACAGTGTAGCTGCTACATTTTCAAATGCACTATGTATCCATGGTACATTCCAGCTTGAGTACGGATATAATCCGGTGCAGACTTCAAGGCAGCCCGTTGAATTGGCAAGTACAGGTTGATACCCTTCTTCCACCGCCGTATTAAGCACCATTCTCGCAATAATAGAATGACCGCACCCGGGACACAATCGATGTCCGCCCTCAAGGGACTCTTTATTTAAAGCTAATTTATTTAAGATTGAAAGCTTTTTTGCCATTTTTCCTCCTAAGAGCGTAAGTTTATATAATTTATGGGATCAACCTTTTTTCCGTCTGCGGCACCTTTGACTTCGGTAACTACCTTTTCTATATCTTCAACAGTTGTATCGCGTCCGCCAAGCCCGTATGTATAATTTATAATAGGGACAGATGTTATACCATACATAGCAGATCTAATATCTGTGCATAAAGCAGCCGTTTGAGCTCCAGCAGCGATGCACCTGTCAAGCACACCTATGGCTTTCGCATTTTTTAATATATCAATAATGTCTTTATAAGGGAACGGCCTAAAAAGTCTGATGCGTAAAAATCCTGCCGCAACACCATTATTCCGCATATTATCTATTGCATCTTTAATGGTACCGCTTACGCTGCCCATTCCGATTAGTATAATTTCGGCTCCATCGGTGCGATATTTTTCTAAAATATCGTATGATCGACCAAATTTTTTGCCAAATTCGGCACCTACTTTTCTGACGGCATCATAGGCATTATTTAGACCTTCTAACTGACTTCTCCTATGTTCATAATACCAATCCGGAGGTGCCCATGCTCCAAATGTAACAGGATGCGCCGTATCAAGGAGAGAATATTTGGAATGATATTCACCGATAAATTCCTGCACGGCTTCATCCTCTTCCATATACCAATTTTCAACCGTATGGCTTACATCAAATCCGTCTGCAATCGGCATGACAGGAGTAAGCACCGACTCACTCTCTGCAATTCTGATGCTTTGAATAATGGTATCGTAATATTCTTGAGAATCTTCACAAAAAATTTGCACCCATCCGGCTTCTCTTGCGCCATAAACATCTGAATGGTCACCATGTATATTAAGCGGTCCGGAAAGTGCTCTTGCTACAATAGGAGCTACTATAGGACGCCGCATGCCTGATGCGATATAGAGTATCTCAAACATAAGCGCCAATCCGTTTGCACTCGTTGCAGTCATAACTCTGCCGCCTGCAGCTGATGCCCCAACGCATGCACTGAGTGCCGAATGCTCGGATTCAACAGTTACAAATTCGGTTGTCATTTTTCCATCGGCAATAAATTGAGAAACAGCCATTGGAATAGGTGTTGACGGCGTAATTGGAAATGCCGCAATTACATCAGGATTAATCTGTCTTATGGCGTGTGCCGCTGCCTCATTACCTGATAATGCTACTCTTTTGCCCATGAGATTACTCCTTATTGAAAGCAATTTTTACGCGTTCAGGTACTTCGAGTCCCCTTGCCGCATCTTCCGGTATCATAGATAGTGAATTTGGTTTAGTAGGACATTGTTCAACGCAAATTCCGCACCCCTTACAAGCAAAATAATTTATACCTGCCATATGACCGTCTTTGACTTTTATAGCTGTATCAGGACATCCGATCCAACACAGCATACAATCAATGCAAGTATCAGAATCCCAAACAGGCTGTTCGGCACGCCAAGTACCCGTCTCATAAACTCTGCTATTGCCAGGATCTGTTACCATTGCTCCGATCTCAACTGCTTGCCATCCTAATAGTTTATTATCATTGCCGCATCCCGGCGTATTAGGGGTAATTGTGCAGCTTTCTCCTTTAACATTCATCAGGAAACCTCCTCAAATGCCCTCTTAACCGACTTTACATTACCATCTATAATCTTATCTGAAAATTTGCCTTGCTCATCAAAGAGCGCTCTTATAGCATCTGCAAGTTCTTCTTCGCCAAAAAGTCCGGTAACCTTTGCCATTGCTCCTATCATTGGAGAATTAGGTATAGCCTTGCCTAATTCCTCCTTGCTTATTTTGCTGGCGTCCAAAACATAAACTTTGAAAAGCGATTGGTCCACACCCAATTCCCTGCTGATATCATCCTTTGTTTTGGGTGAATTAATTATTAAACTGGCGCCTTTCAAGGCATCTTCCGTGATATCAATAATTCCGGCTAATGAAGGATCCAAAAGTACCACAACATCAGGCGACATCTTAGACGTATGTCTTCTGATAGGGACATCTTCTATTCTTGTAAATCCAACAACCGGAGCACCGCGTTTTTCAGCCCCATATACTGCAAACCCCTGAACATATTTTCTCGCATCTTGGGCTACCAGTTCAGCAACAGTTTTTGCTGCTGTTACGGCACCCTGCCCGGCTCTTCCATGCCACCGTATATTAAGTTTATATCCCATTAATGCCTCCTACAAGTTTATTGTTATATTAGCAGTATAAATAATAGCTTCGTTAACAGATTGTGTCAAACATATTTCATAGACTATTTTGCGTAATATCCGATATTACGCATTTTATAAAAACCGGTTCAACTTTTTTTTCCATTCCGGCGGAATCGGAATCGGCTTCTTATCTTTGTTTATAACCACTGTATCAATCTGTGCTGTACAATATATTACATCTTTAACATAAACATTATATTTGTACTGAATACTCGCCTTTTTTATCGATTTAAACTCAACATCAACAGTCAATATATCACCAAGCTCAGCCGGCTTCATCCACCTTATGCTGCCTTTTCGCACAGCCAAAAAGATGCCGGCTTTATGCCATTTTGCAATATCAATACCATAGAATTCCATAAAATCTGTTTTTGCTCTCTCAAGAAATTTAAGATAGTTTGCAAAATATACTACGCCGCCGGCATCCGTATCCTCATAATAGACTTTATAACTAAATTTCATCTTATACTCTTAACGGCAGTATTAAGCAATGCGACAGCTGTGTTCAATAGGCAACATTTGCTTTGAAAATTGTAGAACTTAAAGCAAGGGCGGTTCTTTTTTTCTCTACGGCTTAGCATTTCATCCGACATTTTTTATTCCTTATTTATTAAACAGTTTTTTAGTTAACACTTTTCCAAGTTCCACTCCCGGCTGATTGAAAGCGTTGATATCAAGAATTTCTCCCGCAATTGCAGCGGCAAGCATCAAACCCATTATAAGTTTTCCGAATGACTTCTCGCTATACGTTTGAGTCTTAATAGTCATTACAGGCGATTTCATAGACAAACTCTGTTTTGTTGCTTCGGCTTCTACAAGCTTTATTCCGTCTAAAGAATATCCATCCAAATAACTAAATGCGCTGAACTCCGAAGATACCGATAATTTTTGATCATCATCAATAGGACCTTCTATAAAACAAAACTGTTTATTAAGCGGACCTTCTCTATAAAGCTGAAGCTGACTATGCTGATCTGTTGCACCTTCTGCAACAATAGGTGTCTGACCTGATCTAATCTCTTTACCGTTCCGCTTATTTAGCTTCCCAAGACTTTCGGCCCAAAGCTGCCTGAACCAGTATGCCGTTCTCATGAGCCTTTTTGAATAGCAAAATATTACCAGATCCGTCTTACCTTCATTGAAAAGTTCAGATGATATCATACTAAACAGATACGGAAAACTTGGAGTATTACCTGATAAAATAGCGGTTTCCGATGCCCCTTGAAAAATTTTATCTATATCATACTGCATAAATGATGCAAGCGCCATGCCGACGGGACTAAAAATCGAATATCTGCCTCCGACATTCTCCGGTATGCTAAAACGTTTGATGCTGTGACGGTCGGCAAACTCTTTGAGAAATCCTGAATTTCCCGTACTTATGATTAGCTGTTTTTTAAGATCGCCTTTAAAATGATTGATTAAATATATTAAGTTTGATATAGTTTCAGTGGTTGCTCCCGACTTACTTACAATGTGATAAAGCGTATCAGGGCGATATGACAACAACGTTTTTGCCATTTGACTATCGATATTGTTTACAAACTGCACTGACTTGCCCTCAGGAGTACCAAGAAATTCATTTAATGCTTCTGCTCCTAAAGTTGAACCCCCCATTCCTATCTGAACAAACCTGCTCCACTTTCCTCTGTTTTTCTCAAAAAAGTTTGCCATATCTTTATCTTTGCCAAGTGATATAAAGCCCCAATCATCATATACGTTAGAAATTTTAGATTTTATTTCAGAATAGTTGCTTGTCACTTTCTTTATGAATTCATTATCCAATTCATCATGGATAAATTTCATAATATCTTTTTTATTTTATTATGATTATCGACCAGCACAATCTTTGGCGAAAAGTTTTGTATTTCCTTTTCATCAATAAGCACAAAAGCCACTATTATTATGAGATCGCCAACGGACACTCTCCTTGCCGCTGCTCCATTCATGCAAATTATACCTGAATCTTTTTCTCCGTAAAGACAATATGTGGTTATCCTATTTCCATTATTTATATCATAGACACTTACCTGTTCATAAGGCAATATTCCTGATGATTCAGCGAGCGTTTCATCTATTGTTATGCTGCCTTCATAGTTGAGATCAGCCTCGGTAACAACAGCTCTATGAATTTTTCCTTTTAACATATTAGATAACATTTTCTGTCCTCCTATACCCAGATATTATCTATCAGTCTTGTTTTGCCGAAAGAAACGGCAAGCGAAATAAGACTGGTATTTTCAATTATTTTGTTTAATTTAGTCATATCATCAATTTTATTGCACGAGATATAATCTATATTAGCCTCTTCGGATTTTTTAATTTCCATTTCTATAATTTTTTCTATAATACTGCACTCTTTTTGACCCATCTTAATAGCAGCCTCCGCTTTTTTCAAAGCCTTGTAAAGAACAACAGCTTGCTTTTTCTGTTTATCATTTAGATAGTTGTTTCTGCTTGAACATGCAAGACCGTTTTTCTCACGTACAGTTTCAACAGACACTATTTTAAGAGGCATGTTAAGATCTTCTACCATCTTTCTTATGATAATCAGCTGCTGAGCATCTTTTTTACCAAAAAACGCAAGATCAGGCATAATAATATTAAAAAGCTTTGCAACAACAGTAGTCACTCCTTCAAAATGAGTCGGTCTGCTTTTGCCTTCCAGAACATCAGTCAGCTTAACAACCGTAACGGTTGTTAAAAAACTATCATGATAAATCTCATCTGCCGGCGGATAAAAAATTATATCTACACCGTTATTTTCACAAATAGTTTTGTCATGTTCAAAATCCCTCGGATAGATGCTTAAATCTTCATTCGGAGTAAACTGAGTTGGATTTACAAAAATTGATACTACAACGGTTTTACATAACTTACGGGCTTTCTTGATCAATTCAACATGTCCTTTGTGCAAAAATCCCATTGTAGGCACAAATCCGACAGAATGACCGCTCTCCTTCAAAAAAGAACGAACTTCATCTACCGTTTTTGCTATTCTCATATCAGCTCCAGCTATGCTCGTTATCCGGAAATTTTCCGGATTTTACTTCTAATGAATAATCTTTTATAGCTTTAATGGCTATCTGTTTGAGATTGGCATAGCGTTTCACAAATTTGGGTTTAAAGCCGTCAAATAGTCCGAGCAGATCATGGTATACCAAAACTTGACCGTCACAGTTAATGCCGGCTCCTATTCCTATTGTTGGAATTGATATTGATTCGGAGATCTCTTTTGCTACATGTGAGGGCACAGCCTCAAGAACAATTGAAAATGCACCTGCAGATTCAAGCTGTTTGGCATCCTTTATCAATCTTTTTGCAGACATATCATCTTTGCCTTGAAGATGATATCCTCCAAGCTGATTAACCGATTGAGGCGTTAAGCCAAGATGTCCCATTACAGGTATGCCTATTGATACAAGCGATTCGGTTAGTTTGGAAAAATTTCCTTCTATTTTTACCGCTTTTGCGCCTACTTTAAGCAGATTTCCTGCGTTTCTGATTGCGCTTGAGATATCTGTCTGATACGACAAAAACGGCATATCGGCAACAACCGGAACATCGCCGGCTCCTCTAACCGCAATTTCGGTATGATAAAGCATCTGCTTCATCGACACCGGTATAGTGGAACCGTTGCCTTGTATCACCATTGATAGAGAATCTCCAACAAGAATAAGATCAACACCTGCTTCAGCTGCAATTGACGATTGCGTGAAATCATAAGCGGTTATCATGACAATTTTTTCGCCATTTCTTTTCTTTTTAACTACATCCATTAGCTCCATGGCTTCCTCCTTCAGGTAAACCTGGTATAAATTCATATCGCCAATTCATAAACAGATAGAATTGACTATGCTGCCTCAACAATTTTTACAGTCTGCGATTTAAGAGCTTCTCTCCTCTCACGGTAGAGAGCATCTACGCTAACTGATCCGGGAACTATCCAGTCTCCCGCAATCTCTATAGACGGCTCCAGCACAAATTTCCTATTAGGCATCTCTTTGTGCGGAACAATCAGCCTCCTGCTGAATATTATTTTATCATTAAATAAAAGAATATCAAGGTCTATTATCCTTGGACCCCATCTTACGCCGTTTGCTCTTCCCATCTTATGCTCTATATTTTTAAGCATTGATAAAAATGCAAACGGCATTGTGTTTGTAACAACAGTTACGCATAGGTTGTAAAACTCCGGTTGATCGACATACCCCACAGGAGAAGTTTCGTAAAGATTTGAAACTCTTTTAATATCACAAAACTTCATTGCAGCGATGGCATTAAAAATGCTGCTTTTGCGATCGCCGATATTGCAGCCTATTCCTATCAAGACTTTATAGCGATGCAATCGTTTTTGCCGCCTGTTCTAAAATCTTTTTATCAGCTGTCATACTTATCCTAAAATATCCTTCACCCGACTCTCCGAAACCAACACCCGGAGTTACTACAATTCCCTTCTCAAGAAGCAGTCTTTCGGCAAATTCTCTCGAGCCTGCTCCGTCTGGTGTTTTAATCCAAAAGTAGAATGTTGCTTCAGGCATTTTGAAACTAAATTTGGCAACTTTGAGTGCATCTGATAGTTGGGCTCTCCTTTTCGCATAAACCGACCGTATTTGATCTGTTAAATCCTTATAATGACCCATCGCATAAACGGCAGCATCTTGAATTGCTCCGAATACACCTGAATCAATGTTAGTCTTAATTTTGCCCAAGCCTTCAACGAGTTTTTTATTTCCGACCGCCATTCCAACTCTCCAGCCTGTCATGTTGAAACTTTTTGACAACGAATTGAGCTCTATCACAACATCTTTTGCATTAGGCAGTTCAAGTATGCTAATTGGAGGTTTATCATAATATATTTCAGAGTATGCCTGATCCGATACAATAATGATATCATATTTCTTGGCATAAAATATCGCCTTCTCGTAAAATGAATAATCAGCAACCGCCGATGTAGGATTATTTGGATAATTCAGGTAGATAAGCTTTGATTTTTCCAAAATCTCAGTAGGAATGTTTTCAAAATCGGGTAAAAAATTATTTTCTTCCAATAACGGCATTTTGTAAGCAGTGCCGCCTGCAAATATCGTACCTACAAAATAAACAGGATATGCAGGATCCGGAATAAGTGAAATATCTCCCAAGTTTAAAAATGCCAACGGCAGATGCCCTATTCCTTCTTTTGAACCGATTAGGGATATTATTTCATTTTCAGGGTCAAGATTCACATCGAAACGACTTTTATACCACCTTGACACAGCTTCTCTGAATTTAAACGATCCTTTATAGCTCGGATAACAATGATTGATTGGATTGTGAAGCGCCTCTGCAGCCGCATTAATTATAGGTTCAGGCGTTGGCAAATCAGGATCACCTATTCCAAGATCAAGTATCTTTCTACCTTTATTCACCAATTCGTTTTTAGCCTTGTCTATTTCGGCAAATAGATATGGAGGAAGCTTGCTCAAACGGTTTGAAAGTTTAACATCCATATTGTAAACCGAGTCTTTTTTTATAACAGCCCGCCTTAAACCGCTGATAACTTTTTGAGATTACCTCATATTTTCCATATTTAATCATAATTTTCCTTATCTCCTCCATTTTTATTAATCCTTGTTTAATTTAGGGCACCTTTAGACTGCGATCGGTTTAATCCTATTTTCCCAGCTAAATGAACTAACTTTCAATACATAAGCCTATCCGGCAGTTATGCAACGTAGTTTGTCAACTCACCTATTTGCTCAATTCTTATTGTAACTTTGTCTTTAGGCTTAATCTCGCCTACGCCTTTTGGGGTTCCGGTTGCTATCACATCGCCCGGAAGAAGTGTCATAATTTTTGAGATCAGGCTCACCAATTCATAGACATTTTTTATCATAAGCGAGCTGCTTCCTGATTGCCTAAGTTTTCCATTTACAAAACATTCTATATCAAGTTTTAAGGGATCAATATTATTTACCACCGCCGGACCTATCGGGCAAAAAGTATCAAATGATTTAGCTCTTGTCCATTGTCCGTCTATTTTCTGCAGATCACGAGCAGTAATATCATTTAAGCAGCAATATCCGAATATAGCGTCTTTTGCCTCTCCGATACCGATATTTTTTGTCGTTTTTCCTATGACAACTCCAAGCTCAGCCTCGTAATCAACATGATTAGTCGTATTAGGGTATATTATATTATCATCAGGTCCTATAACTGCGGTTGACGGCTTCATGAAGAGCTTGGGAAATGGCACGCCTGTTATATCAGGGTGAAGTTCTTTAATGTGTTCTTGATAATTTAACCCTACGGCGACAATTTTACTGGGCATAACAGGAGCAAGCAGTTTTAATGAGTCTAATTGTGCCTCACCTATTACTATGGCATCTGAAAACAGAAAGCTTTTGTCAAATTGCTCTACAACTCCATTCTTTAGTTTGCCGTAAGCTCTCTTGCGGGTTTTTTTATCGTCAAAGCAGATAAAACAATCGTCATTAAAAATTTTACTCATCATTTTATTCTCCTTGCTGCATATTTTCGAAGCTCGTATATCTGTCAATAAATATAAGTTTGGCAGTTCCTGTCGGACCGTTACGCTGTTTACCTATGATAATTTCTGCGCTGTTATCAGTATCCTCATCTGAATTTTTTTTATAAACCTTATCTCTGTATATAAAAAGAACAACATCGGCATCCTGTTCAATTGCCCCTGATTCTCTCAAATCTGCGAGATGAGGCCGTTTGTTATCTCTTGATTCCAATGATCTATTAAGCTGTGAAAGAAGAATGACAGGCAGATCAAGTTCTTTTGCCAAAATTTTAAGCGATCTTGTGGTCTCTGAAACTTCAAGATCTTTCCTTTCCCTTTCTCTCATATTGATCAGCTGAAGGTAGTCTATAATAACAAGGTCAAGTCCATACTTTAATTTTGCTTTTCTGCATTTTGCCGCTATCTGCATGGTAGAAAGTGTAGGAGTATCATCTATATACAACTTGGCACTTGAAAGCTTGTCTATGGCAGTTGTTATGTCAGACCATTGATCATCGTCAAATTTGCCTGTTCTCATCATATAACCATCAACCCTGCCTATCCTTGATATAATTCTTGAAGCAAGCTGCTTTTTGGTCATCTCAAGCGAAAAAAATGCTACATTTATCCCTTGATCCAATGATACATTTTGAGCAATATTCAGTGAAAATGCAGTTTTCCCCATTCCTGGTCTTCCTGCTATAATTATCAAATCACCTTTCTGAAAACCACTTGTCAGCGTATCAAGCTTAGCAAAACCTGTGGAAATACCTGCTATATTTTTACCTTTTGAAGCATGAAGGGTTTCCATCTCATCGGCAAGTTCATCTACAAAGTTAGATACCGGAGTAAGTTCCGTTTTCATTTTGTACGAAGCAATATTAAACATGCCCTGCTCTGCTTTAGCAAGAAGTTCTTCCGATGATAATTTCTGGTCAAAACCTTCCGCTGCAGTTTCATTAGACAACCATATAATTTGTCTTAAGATAGATTTTTCTTTGATTATTTCGATATAGTTTTCGGCAATTGACGGAGTTGAAATAAAATTAGATATTTCGGCAACATAGCCTATACCGCCGGCTATGCCTATTTTGTTTTCATTTAAAAGTTTTTCTGAAAGTGTAATCAGATCAACAGGCTTTCCAACCTTGTTTAGATTTATCATTGCCTCATACATAACCTGATGGCTCGGCTGATAAAAATCACTTGCCGATAATTTGGAGAATGCCTCGTACATAGCATCAGGTGATCCCAATATTGAAGCGAGGAGTGCTTTCTCAGCCTCAATATTGGATGGAAGAATTCGGCTAAAGGCTTCTTTCTGTGTCATATGTGACAGTCAATGGTATCTCTGCCCTAATACCTCCATAAATTTTTACAGCAATAGTATATTCTCCTATAGACTTAATTGCTTTTGATACAACAATCTTTTTTTTATCAATATCATAACCTTTCTGAGCAATCATGTCCTTGATATCACTATTTGTAATAGATCCGAAAAGTTTACCCGATTTTCCTGCTTTTCGTGCTATTTCAAGCTTTAGAGATTCGAGCTGCGTTTTTTTATCGTTAGAGTTATCTACTCGCTTCTTATACTTTTTCTCAGCCTGCCGCTGTTCCTGTTCTACAATTTTTTTGTTTGCTTTTGTCGCCCTTATGGCTAAACCTTTGGGTATAAGAAAGTTATTCGCATATCCATTCGCAACGGTCTTAACTTCTCCAATTCTCCCAACATTTTCAACATCATCCAATAAAAGAATCTGCATCTATCCTCCTAATGAGAATGAATTGTAAACGGCAATAGGGCCATGTTCCTTGCTCGTTTTATCGATGCAGCAAGTTTTCTCTGATGCTTAGCACAATTTCCTGAATTTCTTCTCGGTAAAATCTTAAATCGTTCACTGAGATAATGCCTGAGCATAGATGTATCTTTATAATCTATCTCGTCAATATGGTTTGTGCAAAAATAGCAAAATCTCTTTCTAACAAAAAACTTGTTCCCGCCGCCCGATTTATACTTCTTTTCTCTTCTCATTTATACTCCATTATCCTCTTTTTTACTGTTAAAACGGTATATCGTCTTCCTCTTCAGGACTATTATCCGTATTCTCATTGACTGATTTGATATTTTTGCTTGATGCGGCCGCCGCACTACCCATAAAAACAACGCGCTGAGCTGCAACATCATGCTTGTAATGCTTTACTTCGTCATTTCCTGTCCATGTTCTATACCGCAGTCTTCCTTCTACAAGAACACTGCTTCCTTTTTTCATATATTGATGAACAGTTTCTGCTTGTCTTCCAAATACATCTATGTCAATAAACAGTGTATCATCAACTGTATTTCCATCTTTATTTTTATAACTGTTGTTTACAGCCAATCCCAGTTTGGCTACTGCGGCACCTGAAGGAAGATATCTTAACTCCGGATCCCGTGTCAAATTGCCCACTAAAATTATTTTGTTAAATGCAGCCATATTTATTACTCATTGTTGATACCAATATGTTTAACTATCTTTGTCTGTTTCGGCAGCTTCCGAAACATCTGCCGTTTCTTTCGTATCTTCTGCTGCAGGTTTTGTATAGGAATCTATATCCTTTTTATACATCTGTATAGTTTGGAAACGAATTATTCCATCGGCTATTCTACAATATTTGTCAAGCTCATCAGGCGCAGTCTCGCTGCCTAAAAAATGCCACAACTTATATATTCCATATTCGTCTCTATCGATTTTGTAGGCAAGACCGGTTTTGCCCCAATCTTCAGCTTTAAGTATCTCTCCATCATCTTTTTTCATCACCGATTCGATTTTGGAGACTATCTCATTTTTCATATCATCGGATATGTCATATTTCAGCACAACTAATGTTTCGTAATATCTCATATACACCTCTATCCCTAATTAATTAAAATTACTACAGAAATGCCATTATAACAGTTTAAAATCTGTTTTCAACTCTCAATTGGCAGTTTTATTATTATTTTTTTATATTTTACGCTAATTGTGAGTTATATCA
>VAPG01009948.1_pt1 | contig 22938 bp, 19 predicted proteins | sample 3393851 | NCBI WGS metagenome assembly VAPG01 (sample SAMN08290438, study PRJNA428436) | hydrothermal vent metagenome | isolation source: Deep-sea hydrothermal vent chimney | place: Atlantic Ocean: South-mid Altantic Ridge | depth 2194 m m
ACATACATGTTTTCGTAACCGAAAATTCGATATACACCAAGACAGCATATGTTAAACTAAGTTAAAAGAATTAACATGTTGTAATTTCGAATAATTTTTTGTTATACATTTACGAGCAGAAAATCAATGGCTAATGCCCTTTAAAACGAAAATATCACCCATTTTCAAAACACTAAAGTTGTATATTATTAACAAACAGTTAAATGCCCCCCCCCCCCTCTTAATTATTCCCGCCTTTTCCGTTTAACACTTTCCGCTAAACTTTTCGGCCATGTACTTCAGCTATACAACGGTGGTTTTACGGTTTATCAACCGGCATTTTTATATGGAAACTTCAAAATATCATACAATTATGTGCACTGGTGCACAACAAAATTCATTTTTATTTTGGGGAAGAATGAGTTTGACAGAGGGGGCTGCTTTTGGTTAGAAGCATAGCCCTAACCCTGCTACAGGTAGCCCAAAGAACTTATAATAGTTCCTCAAAGGGGTAAATTATTGCAAGAAATTGTGTTGGTTGCAATAATGGCTAGGTTTTGAAATGTTGAATTTTTAAAGATGGAAAAGATGAAAAAAAAATTAAAATTAACGACACTACACAAAAGTGGAATTAGCAAATTGCAAATGAATTTAGTACTTGGTGGCAATGTAGCAAGCAGTAGCTGTGATGGATGTTTATGTAATACTGATGTAAGTGGACAAAGTTCTACTAATAACAGTAAAGCACGTACCTCTTCTGGAATTTCCTAATCAGTTATAATCTGTTATAAAAAATAGTAGGCTTTTTCTGTTGTTACACTTTCGTGGTGTTAAATTAGAAATGACAAGGTAAAAGTCTATTATTTTTTATGAAAAATATTAATCCGATGTTTACAAACTTACTTAAAGTCTTGATAATCGGTATTAGGAAGTTAATTATAATACCCCTCAAAAATCAGTTCACTGGTTAAGTTGAAAAATATTTAATTTTTCACTGAAACTAAAACAAAAAAATATTGGATATGAATTATATCTTAATAAAGTCAAAGAACAAAAATAATTATATATACAGTTTTAATAAAAAACAAACACTATTAATACATCCGTTAATTAGTTTTTTTCTTAATTTGAAAACAAACAAATACGATATTAAAGATTGGATAAAAGAGAATGTAAAAAATAAGAATGAAATTGAAGAAATAGGTGTCTTCAATAAAAAGGAGGTGCTGTATTATTATTATAAGTATTTATTTTTATTGAAAAACGACTACTTTATTGGGAAATATGTGGACAATTCATATAGATATAATAGTGAGAATATTAAATACCATCTTGCTAATACCTCCCAAATTAGTTTTGAAGTTACTGATAAATGCAACCTACAATGTGAATATTGTATATATGGTAAATATTACATGAACAGAACTAAGCCTGAAAATATTAACTTGTCCATTGATACCGCAAAGAAAATATTAGAGAATCTTGTTAAATTATGGAATACGTCATTAAATAGTTCGGAAAATAAGAAAATTTCTATTGGCTTTTATGGTGGTGAGCCGCTTTTAAATATGGAATTTATTCATGAGATCGTTGATTATGTAAAGACATTAAAAACTAATCACTATAGCTTTTCATATGATATGACTACAAATGGAGTTTTGCTTGCAAAAAATATACAATTTTTGGAAGAAAATAAGTTTAATATTGTTATTAGTTTAGATGGTGGCACTGAGATTAATAATTCCTATAGGATATTTAAAAACAACAAGCAACCTGCATTTAAAAATATATATAATAACATATTAGAAATTAGGAGTAAATATCCTCAATACTTCAAAGAATATATAAATTTTAATTCTGTTTTACATAACAAAAATTCTTTTTCGGAAATTTATGAATTCTTCCAAACTGAATTTAGTAAAACGCCACTAGTGTCAGAATTAGATAGAGATTCCATAACCCCCAATTTAAAGGATGCTTTTTTGACAATGCAAAAAAGCATAAATGACAGCATACACAATGATAATAATAATTTATTAGAAATTGAAAAAGAGCACTATGTTGGTGTAGTTGATGACTTAAGGCAGTTCCTATTTGGATACTCTGGTTATGTTAAGTCTGATTATTTAGATTTATTATTTAATTACCCCAATAAAAAGAAATTACCTACAGGAACCTGTCAGCCATTTTCAAGAAAAATATTTATAACAGCAAGAGGCCAAATACTACCATGCGAAAAAATAGGGCATCAATATATACTAGGAGAAGCAAATAAAAATAGTATGTTTCTTCCTTTTGAGAAAATTGCAAGCACATATAATGAATATTTGGATAATATTGATAATGATCAATGTGATAAATGTTATTTGAAGAGCTCTTGTGGTATATGTATGTTTAAAGAAGAGATTGATTCAAAAGATATAATATGTAGTGGCTTTACCAACAAATCAACATTTGAATCTTATTTCTCCAACAACATATCGATTATTGAAAAAAATCCTGGAGTCTATTCGAACATATTAAGTAAATTAAACTATGAATAAATATTATTATTGGCTATATATAGAGCCATATGTATATCTTTCTATTAAAAAAGAAAACATACTACTTTACAATTGTCTTAATGGAAAAAGTATTGAATATACGAACAATTCGTTAATCAGTATTTTAATAAAACGTTTAAATAGAAAAGACAATCTCTATGTAATTGAACTAATGGATAACGAACTATTAAATCCCGAAATCAATAAATTAATAAAAAGACTTAAAAGAAACTTTTTTGGTGATATAATTAATTCAAAATATTCTAATGGTAGACCCATTCAATTTAAGCCCATTATTAACATCCAAAAAAACAAAAATTACTTAAAAAAATCACGAGATTTAAATGTTGGTAAAAATATGATGAGATATTTATCCGAGGTGACGATTTATATTAACGATGAATGTGATTTAAATTGTAAAATTTGCAAGGATTCATATAAACAATTTAAATTTTGTACGAAACAAAAGAATAACAAAAAAAAATTAAAGATTGATCAAATTAGAAAAATAATTAGAGACTTACAAGGAACATTTTTGCGGAAAATTAACATATTAGGAGGCGACATTTATAAATATTCAGCATTAAGTGAATTAAACTTAGTATTAGAGAAGTATGCTCCTTTTACAGAGTATTATATTCATTATCAAAATATTAATTCACTTGAATGGTTGAATAAAAAATCTACTTTAAATATATTAGTAACTCCGTCCATAGATATGTCAAAATTAATAGAAGTAAATGAATTTGTCATAAATAAAAACATCAAAAATCATTTTACTTTCATTGCAGAAAATATTGACGATTTCAACAGTATTCAAGAATTAAATTCTGAAATAAAATTAACGAGCTTCAATATTCTTCCTTACTATAATGGAAAGAATATCAGTTTTTTTAGAAAATACGTTTTTTTGTCAAAAGCAGATATTATTGAAGCGAAACCAAATCAAAATGATCTTTTTATTCGTCAGAATTTAAATCAGAATTTTTTTGGAAAACTAAATATAACTAGTGATGGACAAGTATTCTCAAATTTAAATAACCCTCCATTAGTGAATATTAGAAAGTCCTCCATTTATGGTGCAGTGTATAAAGAAATGGCTAATGGAAAAAGTTGGTTTAAAGTGCGTTCAAAAACTGAACCCTGTAATAACTGCCTTTTTAACTCCTTGTGCCCGTCTATTTCAAATTACGAATACGCAATTGGTAAGTATAATCTTTGTGGTGTTTTTCCCAAAAAGGAAATAGAAACTTGTATAAAACCGAATTGTACGAAATAAACATATAATGTTGCTATTAAAAAAGATAGGCCTAAGTATTATCATTAATTTGATTTTAATTGTTTCATCCGTTAATGCGCAAACCGTAAAAATAACGGGTTTCCTGGTTGATAGTACCAGTAAAAAAGAGCTGCCTTACGGCACACTGTCTATAATAAATCAAAACGATTCAGTAATTGGTAACACAATAACCGATGGTCATGGAAAATTTTTGTTTAAAGATATCAAAAGTTCTAAAAAGCTTTATTTAACTGCAAGATATCTTGGTTATAAGGAGCGGACAATTTCCCTTAATTTGAATACAAAACTTAAGAGTGTCAAAATTTTACTGATACCGAAGATCACAAACCTGAACCAAACGGAAATTGTGGGAAGTGTTGACAATGTTGTTAAAAAATTCGACAGAACGATTTACAAAATGAACAGCGGAAAGGTTGCCGCAGCTAGGAATGTTTTGGACTTATTGAGAACATTGCCAGGTGTTGTGGTGGATGATAAAGGGAATGTAAGATATAAAGGAGCTACTGCCACAATATACGTTGATGATCAACCTTTGAATTTTCAATTTCCAAGCATCGAGATGATTCCTGTTGACAAAATAGATAAAATTGAATTGATTGATGTTGCGATGTATTCAGGTGGGAGTGGTAAGGGGGGAATTATTAATATCAAGCTCAAACCTGTAAATAAGAATGGCTTAAGTGGCATATTAAATTCAAAACTGGGTACAATTTCTTTTAATAAACTAGACAATTCAAGTGCGTTTTTGAATATCAATTACAAAAACAAAAAATTCACTTTCTTTTTGAATACATCTATTGAGAATAGCTTTTCAAATGACAATACTGCCGCTAATAATATTGTCAATCTTTCATCAATTTCATCCACACAAAATATAAATTCATTAGAGAATGATAAGCGCCTGCCTAATTACAATAATGTAGGCATCATTTATCGGCCGTCATCTGACACAAAACTATATTTAAGTGGTGGTTTTTATACTTCAACCTATAAGTCAGACAATGGAACTTATTTTATAGAACACGACCCAATAAGTCAGCAGATACTAAATAGTTACAATGACAATGAATCTTATAATAGCAATCAACTCTATGAAGGGTTAAATTTTTCATATTGGCATCAATTTGATAAACTTGGGACATATATCAAAATTTATGGCAGCTACAGTAACTATAAGATTTCCTCAAAACTAAATGAAAGCTATCATTTTAACCAACTAAATACTGCTAGCTTAGATAGTACCTATCGCTATGGCAATAAAGGGTATGTTGATAGTCATGAATTATATTTGAGTATCTTTTATAATCATTACATTTCAAAAAACACCCGATGGAATTTCTCCTATTATTTATTAGCTGACCTTAAAGATACAACTGCTAATACACACTTTATCTTTGGGGAAAAGTATTTGCCTCAAAGCCAGTTTGCGGGTGATAAAAATCTACAACATACTTTATCCTGGAGAATTGGTACGAGGTTAAAAAAATGGAAACTTGATGGCGGCTTCAATATCGTTGACCATTGGATTAACGGAAATTACACAAGGTATAATACAAATCTTCAGGATACCGTAATTCCTTTAAAAAAAAATTACCTTGGAATTCTTCCATCGGCAACATTTGCATATGAGATAGACAAGAAAAATGAAATAAAACTAAGCCTGTCACAAACCTGCAATTTCCCTTATTTTAAGCAGTTATCTGACTATATTGATAAAAAGAATTTGTATAATTGGTACTCTGGTAATTCAGAATTAAAAAGAGTAAATTATTATTCTGTCTATTTAGGTTATAGCCACATTATTGTAGATAAATGGAATGCTTCTTCAAATATATTTTTTAATTATACCAACAATGAAGTGGCCAATATATCTATTCCGTTAACATCGCTTTTAACATTGACCAAACCGGAAAATGTTGCCCAAAAATCCAATGTTGGTGCTGATTTGGCAATATGGTATAAAGTGGATAAACATCTAAATTTTTCATTTTCATCAACATTTTTCTATTTGTTATACGATGTAAATGCAATAAAGAATACAGCTCTTTATTATAATTTGCCCATTCAAGATGTGATAAAAAAAGAATTTGGTTATAATGTTAAGTTTAATGCCGAATACAAGTTAAAGGAGTATTACTTTATGTTCTATTTTAATTATTACGCTCGGGAGCTAACATTTGACGGTTATAATAATCCATGGATTAATTCATCCTTTAGCGCGAGTAAAAAATTCCTGAATAATAAATTAAGGATTTCCCTCAGTGTCAATAATATTTTTGGTGAAATGATTAAACATGGATCGTATTCGGATATTTTAGGCGTTTCTAGCGAAACAATAACTTCAGGATCATCCTATAAAAGATTATTGATATTTGTTATCCAATATAACTTTGGTGAAGGGGATAGGGGCACCAAAAATTTAAGATTAGGAGGATCGCTTTGATGTTAATCTTAAAACACAATTGATTCTATTTAACGATTATAAAGTTTATTAAAAGTTGTTCACAAAATTAAAAATTCCTTACTATCATCAATTAGATGCCATGGATTGTGGCCCTGCCTGCCTGCGCATGGTGGCAAAATACCACGGCAAGGCATACAGTCTGCAAAAGCTGAGGGAAATGTGCCACATCACCCGTGAGGGGGTGTCAATGCTCGGTATTAGCGATGCTGCCGAAAACATCGGGTTTCGTACTATTGGTGTTAAAATTCCGTTTGAGAAACTAAAAGACGAAGTGCCTTTGCCCTGTATAGCTCACTGGAAACAGCGACATTTTGTGGTGGTGTATGATGTAAAAGGAAAAAGGCTAAAGGTTAAAGGCAAAAGTGGTAAAGATGAAAAGGTTTATGTGGCTGATCCGGCACATGGGCTGATAACTTATACAAAAGAAGAATTTTTGAAAGGATGGCTGAGCACCAAAAAAGGCGAAGAAGATCAGGGCATTTGTCTGCTGCTCGAACCCACGCCCGATTTTTACAAACAAGAAGATGAAACCCTGAACAAGAAAAGTTTCGGTTTTTTGTTTTCCTATATCAAACCCCATCGTAAGTTTATTGTGCAACTTATCCTCGGGATGATACTCGGTAGCTTGTTGCAACTCATTTTTCCTTTTCTGACCCAGTCAGTAGTAGATGTGGGTATCAACAACCGTGACCTGGGATTTATTACCCTTGTGCTTATTGCGCAACTTGTGCTTTTCGTGAGCCAGACAACGGTCGAGTTTATCCGAAGCTGGATTTTGTTACACGTAAGCGTTCGTATCAATATCTCCCTTATTTCCGATTTCCTCATCAAACTCATGCGGTTACCCATAGGCTTCTTCGACAGCAAAATGATTGGCGACCTTATGCAACGCATCGACGACCATACGCGTATCGAAAACTTTCTTACGGCATCATCGTTGCAGGTGCTGTTTTCAATGGTCAACATCGCAATATTTGCCGTTGTGCTTGGTATTTACAGCTTAAAGATACTAACCGTTTTTCTCATTGGCAGCGTATTGTATATTCTTTGGGTTTTGGTGTTTATGAAACGAAGAAGAGAACTTGACTTTAAACGTTTTGCTCAAATGGCCGACAACCAAAGTAACCTGATACAGCTGATAACCGGTATGCAGGAGATAAAACTCAATAATTGCGAAAAGCAAAAACGCTGGGAGTGGGAAAAAATTCAGGCACGCTTATTCAGGGTAAACATTAAAGGCCTGGCACTCAATCAATATCAGCAGGCAGGTGGTGCTTTTTTCAATCAGGCGAAAAATATTTTAATTACTTTTATTGCTGCCGAGTCGGTTGTTACCGGCAAAATGACATTGGGTATGATGATGGCGGTGCAATACATTATCGGACAATTAAACGCACCCATTGAACAAATGGTAGGTTTTGTACGTTCGGCGCAGGATGCTAAAATAAGTCTTGAACGCCTTGGTGAAATTCATTTGAAAGAAGATGAAGAGCCTCATACTGACGAAGGAACCCCCTTGATTGAACGCCTGCCCTTTAACAAAGAAATCAATATTTCAAAGTTGTCGTTTCAATACGAAGGTCCCCGTTCGCCAATGGTGTTAAAAGATTTAAACCTGATTATTCCCGAGAATAAAATAACCGCCATAGTTGGCATAAGCGGCAGCGGAAAGACCACGCTTGTTAAACTTTTGCTTGGATTTTACAAACCGGTAAAAGGCGAAGTCAGGATAGGTGATTTCAGGTTCGATAGTATCTCACCAGCTTTTTGGCGATCCAAAGTCGGTGCAGTAATGCAGGACGGTTTTATCTTTTCCGATACCATTGCCAACAACATTGCCATTAGCGATGAAACCGTTAATAGCAAAAAACTATTGCACGCAGTGAAAGTAGCAAATATTCAGGAGTATATAGAGTCGTTACCTTTAGGATTCAACACCAAAATAGGGCAGGAAGGCTCAGGATTGAGCCAGGGAGAAAAACAGCGCATACTCATTGCACGCGCTGTTTACAAAAACCCGCAGTTTCTCTTTTTCGATGAGGCCACCAACGCATTGGACGCCAACAACGAGAAAATCATCATGGAAAATCTTGATGAATTTTTCAAAGGCCGGACAGTTATTGTGGTGGCTCACCGGTTGAGCACCGTTAAAAATGCTCATCAGATTGTAGTGTTGGAAAAAGGGAAAATAGTGGAAAAAGGAACGCATAAGGAATTAACAGCAAAGAAAGGATCTTATTATCATTTGGTAAAAAATCAGTTAGAGCTTGGAAATTAATGGAACACGAATAACACAGATGCTACGGATAATCACGGATAAAACCTGTGAAAATCCGTATTCTGTATTTATAAATTTTGTTTTCATTAACCAATAAAGCTTAAAGGAACACGGATGAAACAGATACTACGGATAGTCGCTGATATAAATTCGTGCAAATCAGTCCAATCCGTGTCATCTGTGTTCCATATTATTCACTAATTTTGTCTGTATTAACCAACAAAACTAAAGCCTATGTTACATAAAGAATTATCAGGCAAGATAATAGAGGCCTTTTACACAGTTTACAATACTTTGGGATATGGCTTTCTTGAAAAAGTTTATGAAAATGCAATGATGATTGAATTAAGAAAACATGGACTGCATTGCAGCCAACAACAGCATATTAATGTTTATTACGATGAGGAAAAAGTTGGTGATTATTATGCTGACATTATTGTAGAAGAGGACATCATTATTGAACTAAAAGCTGCTGAAGCTATTGTAAAAGAGCATGAATATCAGCTGATAAACTACCTTAAAGCTACAGAGATTGAGGTTGGATTACTGCTCAACTTTGGTAAAGCACCTCAGTTTAAAAGAAAAATATTTACAAATGACAGAAAATATTGGAACACGGATAACACAGATGTTACGGATAGTCGCTGATAAAAATCCGTGAAAATTTGTCCAATCCGTGTCATCCGCGTTCAAAAATAAACCATGCCTATAAATCAAATAGAAATACGAACCGAAGAAATTGACGAAATTTTGGGTAAAACCCCCAATAAAATTATTCGCTGGGGAGTTACTGTTATATTTTTGGTTATCGTTACATTGCTTATCGGTAGCTGGTTTTTCAAATATCCCGATAAAATTGTATCGTCCATCGAAATATCTACACTCAACCCACCCGCCGTGGTAATTGCAAAAGCAACCGGTAAAATAGCTTTTCTGTACGTTAGTAATAACGAGAAGGTTTACGAGGGACAACTTCTCGCTATCATTGAGAATCCTGCCGATTATAAAAACATCATTCAGTCAAATCAACTTGCCGATTCACTAACTCATCTTTCCACAGACAGGAATGCATTGAATCTTTTGAAACGATTTCAAATGCATAAAATGAACCTTGGTGAACTCCAACAAAATTTTTCGATTTTTGTATCGGCTTACAATAATCTTGTTAATTTCTTGCATCTCGGATATTATTATAAAAAAATAGAAGCCGTTAAAAGGCAGGTATCCGATTACAAGACTTATTATAACTACACTGTTGACCAAAAGCACACGATGATGTCATCCCTCGAATTGGCCGAGAAGGATTACCAGCGAAATAATAAATTATATATCACCCAGACTATTCCCGAAGCTGAACTTGATAAGTCGAAGAGTCGTTATCTGAACAAAAAATATGCTTTTGAAAATATTCGTACTTCATTGGCTAACATTAAAATACAAATAGCGCAGTTACAAAGCAATATTCTTGATCTTCAACTGCAACAGAAGCAACAACAGGAAAAATTGCTCATCGATTTAAAAGGAGCTTACCATAATTTTAAAGCACAATCGGAAATATGGGGAAAACGTTATTTGTTGAAAGCTCCCATATCCGGTTTGTGTGTTTTTACAAAATTTCGCAGCAAGAACCAAAACATTAAAGTTGGTGAAAAGGTGGTAACTATTATCCCTTTGAGGGATAAAAATATTTTCGGCCGTTTATTGTTACCGGTTCGAGGTGCCGGCAAAGTGAAGACCGGGCAGCATGTTAATATCAGACTATCCAATTATCCGTATATGGAGTTTGGTCAGTTAGAGGGGGTTATAACTAACATCTCATCTGTTCCGAGTGATGGCTTTTACTATGTAAAAGTGAAATTTCCCAACGGAATGACCACAAGTTACGGCAGGAATATCCCTTTTTCGCAAAACCTGCAAGGCTCAGCAGAAATTATCACCAATAATATTCGCTTGTTTTACAGAATTCTACAGCCTGTAAGATTTGTTTTGACCGAGAATACAAAACATTAAACTTGAGTGTTTTTATTTTTTTCCGGGATAAATCCTACAGCCCGCTCGCTCATCGCCGTAATGGTAAGCGACGGATTAACCCCCGGGTTGGCGGAAATGGCCGAGCCATCACACACGTACATGTTTTCGTAACCGAACACTTTGTGTTGTTTGTCGATAACGCCTGTTTCGGGTGAATCGCTAATGACGGAGCCGCCCAAAATATGCGCTGTGGTGGGAATGCCAAACAGGGCTTCGGTGGTCATGACAAAGGGCTTGCCTTTTATGATTCCGGCAGTCCTGTCGGCCAGTTCTTTGGCTCTCGGAATGAAAGATGTCGGCGCTTTTCCGGTAGAAATCGTAGAGTTCAGATTGAACCATCCCCGTTTGAACCGCAGCGTGCTGTCCAAATGTTGCATAAACAGCAGGATGACTGATTCTTCAGCAAAATTCTTTGAGAAATAAATCCGCAGCCATGAAACAGGATGGGTAAACAGGTGGCTGAGCAATTTCCCGATTCTGGTCCAACTGTTTTTACCAAAAGTCAATGGAACACCCATAAGTTTGAAAAACCCGGAGCCGGAGCCGTAACGTACCGGTTCCACGTGCGAGTCTTTGTCGGGTGGGAAAATGGAACCGATGGCTACTCCCTTGGAGAAATCCTGTTTTCTTTCGTGCGAATGCACCAAAATCAGACTTTCATTGTTGGTGCGAATATCGTCTCCTACCATGTTGCTCAGTTGTGGAAGGCTTGTTTTTTTCATGTTGAGCAACAGGCGAACCGTTCCGAGTACACCACCGGCAAAAACCACATTTTTGGCTTTTACCCGCTTTTTTCTGCTGAAGAGTATGCCGGTGGATTTTTTGTAAGTTATCAGATAGCCGTAGGCACCATTTGCTTTTCCGGCAGGACGCACATCGACAACCCGCTGTTCGGCAAGGACTTCGGTGCCTTTTTTTATGGCGAGGTAAAGGTAGTTTTTGTCGAGGGTGTTTTTTGCATTGTAGCGGCATCCTGTCATGCAGCTTCCGCAGTGCCGGCATCCTTCCCGCTCCGGTCCCTTGCCGTTAAAAAACGGATCTGGAACCACAACTTCCGGTTCACCAAAGAAAACAGCTACATCCGTTGATTCAAATTCTTTGTCGTGTCCCATCTGTTTGGCGACCGCTTTTAATGCCAGGTCAGCATCAAAAAGTTTGGGGTTACGGTCTGCGCCCAGCATTTTTTCAGCGGTTTGGTAATGGGGTTCCAGTTCTTTTTGCCAGTCGGCAAGACCAGCCCAGCTACCGGTATCAAAGAATGCCTTTTCCGGTCGCGGTAAGGTATTGGCATACACCAGCGAGCCGCCGCCCACACCCACGCCACTCAGGATGCCCACATGCCGTAGGAAAGTCATTTTGAAAAATCCGAAAAACCGAAAGGCGGGCAGCCACATCCATTTACGCAGGTTCCAGTTGGTTTCCGGGAAGTCTTCCGGTTTCCACCATTTTCCTTTTTCTATGACCAGCACTTTGTAGCCTTTTTCGCTCAGGCGCAATGCTGAAACTGACCCGCCAAATCCCGATCCGATGATGACGTAATCGTATGTTTCCTGAATCTTGTTTTGCATGAGATTGATTTTTTTGTAAAGTTAAGAAAGTATTGTGAAAAAGAGACATCAGGTTAGAAGAAATAGTCATCTTCCGGTGTGGACGCCTGAAGCGGGAAGGATGAAGAAAAAGCCTGTCCTTTCGAGCGAGGTACGAGCGAGAAATCTCCTCCTCCTCACAGATTGTCCTGCAGAGAAACTCCCTTTTGCGGAAGGCCGTTTTCTGATTCTCAGGGGATTTCTCACCGCCTGTGCGAGGCCTGCCCACAAGGTTCGAAAGGACAGACTGTGTGAATATTGGGAAGTTGCGAGAGTGTCCAGGGTTCGAGCCTCGGACGAATCACGGGAAAGCTGTTCTGAAAATGGGGGATTTTGGAAAAGAATTATCTGCCAGTTTTTAGACGGACTGCCATTAGCAATAAACCAAAAAAACACATGAATATTTTACAATGACGTGTAATATTTGTATATTTGCACGTAAATAATATTGACATGGAAACAAAATTGACATTAAGATTAAATAACAGGGTGATAGAAAGAGCAAAAATCTATGCTAAAAGTCAAAGAATTAGTTTGTCAAAAATGATTGAATCATATCTGGACAGTTTGACCAGAGAAAAAGATAGTGATAATAAAATTTCTATTACTCCTCTTGTTGAAAGTTTGAGCGGTGTAATTAACCTACCACCTGACTTTGACTACAAAAATGAATATGCTGACTACTTGACTGAGAAATACAAATGAAAAACCTTTTTATTGACACAAATATCATCATAGACTTATTATCTCGAAGAGAACCTTTTTATGATGAATCAGCAGAACTTTTTTCATTAGCAGACCAGAATATTATAAAACTAAATATTTCGTCTTTGACTATCGCAAATACAAGTTATGTATTATTACGCCAAACCAATTCTAAGAAAGCAAAAGAAATATTACGGAAGCTAAGATTAATAGTTAATATTTTACCACTTAACGACAAAATAATAGGTGTTGCATTGAATGACGATTTATTTAATGACTTTGAGGATGGCCTTCAATATTTTACTGCGATCGAGAATAACCAAGACATTTTAATCACAAGGAATTTGAAAGACTTCAAAGCATCAAAATTACCGGTAATGACAGCAAGGCAGTTTTTGGAAACAATTAAATAAGGCCAACTGCCTAAAGCTAAGGATAAAGTATTCATTGTGGTTTATTATTCGGTTAGAGAATATTTCCCGGCTATTCTGCTGGATATGTTCAGAAAGCTGGTGGTGGCCAAAGTGGTGAGCGAAGAAGGTCAAAAGTAAATAAACCATTGGGGTGATTTTATCACTATCGAATTTTCTCATTCTCGTTATATCCTTTTTGACAGAATTGATTTGTACTCCGGCTTGTTCAAAAATCTTCCACAGTCTTTATTTCAGTGGGAGGGTAAATCTGCCCCGCAAGTGGCGGCATGGAGTTATAAACCCAGTCGATGTCCATACTACCAAGTTTTACAGCCTGTTGTCTTTTATAGCCGGCAAATTTCCCGCGAACCAGCACATCCTGCATGGCAAGTGTAAGTCCGAAAACAGCCACATCTGTGCCTTCTTTTATGGAAAGCAGCTCATTGGCATAAGCGCCGGGATGATAAACCAGCCGCCGGCTGTCGGCAGCCTGACACTGCAATAGCGGAATAATGACCGGAAAGCCGTCTTCCGCCACATAAGACATAAATTTCAACGTGTCGAGTTTGTTCAGCAGTTCTACCGTCCACTCATTCATGACGGTTTCTTCGTTTTTGGTTTTTGCTGCTGCTTTGGAGAATTTGGTCAGCAGTGCTGACAATACGATTCCGGCCAACGGCAAAGAAGCTTTTTCGGTAGTTTCCACCAAATCCATGTAGTGGATGGTATGCAATCCGAAATAGGAATTGTATCGCCACATGGGCAACTTGTTGAAATAGATGTATTCGGGTCCTTCCTTTTTCGATTCGCGCCAAACGGCTTTTCCGCGCCACAGGTTTTTATCCAGTGTCATTATCAGGAAACCGGTTTTTGGATTTTTCAGCACGTTTTCTTTGCTTTTGCCTTCCGTGAACTGGCCCCACACAATCTCCTTCGAGCTGTTGGCTTGTATGGTGGTAATCAGTGTGATATGCGGAAGCCCTTTTTCGTTAACTGTGGCGAGTAGTCCGACTTTACTTTCCGGTTTGAAAGCTTCGATATCTTCGGGACTGAATTGTTTTTTCGTTTTCATTTTTTACAGCTTTGGAGTTTGTTTTCAAATGTTTATATTTTACGCAAAGGCCGCAAAGTAGTTTACGCAAAAATCGCTAAGCGTTTTCCTACTGCCTGAGGCGGGACAAGTTGTATGTGAAATTTTTTCGTCATGGGTGTTTAATAATTATTCTTCCGGCAGTCCGGTAATGCGACAGTAGTCCACCGGTTTAGGTTCGTTATCTTTTTTCAAAATGGTCTTTTCTTTTGTTTTTGCAGAACCGGTCCATAAAACCTTTTCTCCGCCGGAGGCTGAACTTTTAGCAATAGCAACGAGCCGGTTCAGTTTTTCTTCTTCCAACAGGTCGTATTTCTCAAATTTCCATCGGGTTCCGAGGCGCAGGTATTTGTCGTTGCATAAATTATTGAAAGCGCATAGTTCCCATCGGTCGGGATGCAGGTTGTTTTCCGTTATAAATTTGCCTATACCGGCAATATTTTCTTCCCTGTCGGTAGCATTGGGAATTATTGGGGTTCGTATCCATAATGCCTTTGGTGTTCCATTGATTTTCATCCATTCGGAAATGGTGAGCAGGTTATTGAGGATTTTTTCGTTGGGGCTTCCCGTAAATTTCTTGTGTTTTCGGCTGTCTATTTCTTTTATATCGTAAAGAATCAGATCTGTGTGCGGTAAAATTTTCTCATAAGCGGCATCCGGCGCCAGCCCGCAGGTATCCAGTGCTGTATGGATACCATTTTCTTTCATCTTTTGCAGAAAAGCAGCTACAAAATCCGCTTGTAAGGAAGGTTCGCCTCCCGAAACGGTGATGCCTCCGCCAGATTTCTCAAAATAGGCTTTGTCTTTCAGCACTTCCCGTACCACTTCTTCCACGGTAACTTCCCGACCCATTATTTCCAATGCTCCCGACGGACACTCTTCCGTGCAGATACCGCAGGCTTCGCAAAGGTTTCTGTCAATAACAATTTGATTATCAATGTATGACAGGGCTTTATTCGGGCAAACCGCTACACAAATCTGACCTCCGATGCAATTGGATTGCAACCATTGTAGTTGTTGTTTCGGCGAAATACTTTCCGGATTATGACACCACGAACATTGCAGTGAACAGCCTTTTAGGAAAACCGTTGTGCGGATGCCCGGTCCGTCTTCGGTGGACATGCGTTGGATTTCCAATAACCGGGCTTTTATGGTGCTTTCTTCAGCCATAATAGAATTTAGAATTTTTCGTGACTAATCCGTGCAATAATTTCGTCCTGCAACTCCCTGCCGATGGCAGTAAAGTAGGCATTATAACCTGTAACCCGCACCAACAGATGGCGATAGTTCTGCGGGTGTTTCTGGGCATCGCGCAGCATGTCGGGGTCAAGAATGTTGATTTGCAAAGCGGTGCCACCGTTTTCCACATGGCCTTTCAAAAAAGCTTTAAATTTCTCCTTGTGTTCGGCATCTTTAATAAAAGAAGGGTTAAAGGTGATGGTATGACTGGTTCCGTTGGAAACCAGATTCACAAAATCTTCCCAGTCGCCGTTTTTAGTGCGTTCACCCAGAACTTTCCCCACGGAATTGGTATTGGAAGTAGGCCCGTTGATATCGGTACCGTTGACGGGGCAGATGGCATTGGACAAAAACTGTCCTTTTTCGCGGCCATCGGCACTGGCAGCCATCACGTAGCCGTCGCCAACCCAGTAGTTCCAGCTCAGCATACCGGGGCGAAACTGCCGTTGTGTGGATTTTGTTTTGTGTTTCCAGACTTCGCCGGTCCACACATCCATCACAAACCGGCCCATGGCATCGGCTTCATCGTCATCGCGGCCATATTTCGGGGTTTTGTATTTTGCCCTTGCCTGTAATATTTCAAATCCTTTCCAGTTGGCTTTCAGCGCTTTGATAAGTTCTTCCATGGTTGTCAGCTTTTTATCAAAAACAAGATGTTTTATGGCGAGCAACGAGTCGACAGTGGTAGCGTAGGTTACTGCTTCGATGGTAGTAAAGCTGATTTCGGCACCACCTTGTGTAACATCCAGCCCTTTTTCGGCACATCCTTTCACCAGGCACGAAAGGTAAGGTGTTGGGTTGTACTTCGCCCGGATGGATTCGGAAATCTCGTAAAGGTCAACAATCTTCCTGACAATGTATTCCGTTTGCCGGATGTAGGCTGTTTTAAATTCTTCCCAGGTTTTGAATTTCGTGGCATCGCCGGTTTTGGGGCCGTTCTGTTTGATCTTTTCCTTTTTGCCAGTGATGGGGTCCACAAACATATTCATATCTTTTCCGCCGGTAAGCGCCAGCTCCACCGCTTTCAGCAGGTTCAGGTTGTTGTCCACGGTTCCCGAACGGTCGTTGCCGGCCATGGCGTTTTCCAGACAACCCACGGGAGCATAATCATACACGTTGTTTTTGGTGATAAGATGCTCAAATTTACCTTTTTTGGCTTCGCGCATCAATCCGGCCATGGAACGTTCGTCAAAGTTCAATAGAAACGGAGAACCCTGGCTGCTAGCAATCATATCTATCAGCTTATCCAACAGTTTTTCGGGTGAATTACGATGTAGTCGCACGTTGGGTTTGGGTTCCAGTATGGGCGACATTTCATCAATGACTTCGAGAATGGCATAGGTCAAATCGTTGGAAGCGTCTTTGCCGTCCGGGCCCATCCCCGACAAGGTTATGAGTTGCCCGTAGCCAGCGGTAATTCCTTGGTTGGCGCCCACGCGTATCATCGCATCGTATGCGGTATTGGCGTGTATCCAGAAAGTTTTCAAAATCTCTTTTCCAAATTCCCTGTCCATGCCTTTGGAAAGTGATTTTTGCCAGTAAGGCAGGAGATACTGGTCTATTCTTCCGAAAGAAACACCGGGACCAGGATAGTTTTCATCGCTCATCACCAGCATGTGTGTAAACCAAAGTGCCTGCACAGCTTCCCAAAATGTTTCGGCTGGTTCCCAGGGAACTTTTTTCAGGTTTTCGGCCATTTGCAGCAGCTCGGCTTTGCGGATTGCATCGCTTTCCTGTTCTGCTTTACGGAGGCAAAGTGCGCAATATTTTTTAGCAAGATCGCGGGGCATGGTGGCGGCTGCCATCATAGCGCTGAGCTGTGCGCCTCCGGAGCCTTCCTTTTCGCTGTCAGAAAGTTTTGTGTAAAAGTTTTTGATTTCGGCATAAATGCCTTTCCAGCCAATGCGCAGTACTTTGTCATAACCGGGAATGATATGTCCGGAGGTGGCACCCGAATTACCGTAACCGTGGTCGTGAAACCATTTCATACTGGCGCGGGAGCCGTTTTTGCCATAAATCAGTTTGTTGACAGCTTTGGCGTCATGCTCTGCCCAGCACATGGAAGTCATCAAGTTGAAACGAGCGCCGGCAATCAAATCGCCGGGCAGGATTTCCTGCGGAATGTAATGGACAATGGCCTCTTTCACAAACCAGGCTTTACGTTCCGGCAGGCTCCATCGAAAAAAGTCATCGTGTATTTTCACTTTCCTGGCCACCTGTTTCATAGATGACCTGAAAGTCTCCAGAAACGGATAGGTTTCGGGAACAATGTAGTAGGTCAGCTCATCGTACTGAATATCCCACTGCGTTCCGGTAGTCCAGGCTGTAAATTCGTTATTCCATTTTCTGTTGGTTCCCGAGAAATAGTAATCTCTCAGCCATTGAATGCGTTTGCTGAGTTTTTCCGGCTCTTTGATTTTAGGTATTTGCATGATAGTTTCCATGGCAGTGAGATCTAAAGTGTTTGTGTAATTTATTTTGTAACAGGTATTTGCGCTCTGTTTTTTGTCTGATTTCTTTTAATCATGATTTCGAGATGCTCAGCGCCGTGATTCAGTAGTTTGGTCATAATGCGGACGGCTCTTTCTTCGTCCTGTTCCAGGACGGCTTCCGTAATTTCTTTGTGTGCATCGAAAACTACAGTACAGACCTCCGGGTCGGAAAAGAATAGTGTGGAAAGATGGAGGTAAATTTCCCGAAAGGAGTTCAGCAGCAGCGAATAGATAAAATTGTCAGAGGCCAGCGCAATGATTTGGTGAAATTTGTAGTCCAGTGTGGCCACTTCCTGATAATCGTCCCTGTTTATGATTGTTTCCTGATGGATAATTTCTTCCAATTGGTTCAGGTGTTCTTCAGTCCTGTTTTGTGTGGCGAGGCGAACCATTTCGTTTTCAAAAAGCATTCTCATTTCGAGGATGTCCTGTTGTATTTTTGGATCCAGTGTGCCGTGGTAATTCAAAAGCGAAAGCAGTAGAGGAATGGAGCCTTCTTTTCTGAAATCGTTGACTACCGTTCCCGAGCGGGGCCTTATGGTTACAAGTCCGCGTAAGGCTAACTCGATGAGACCTTCATGCACAACAGGTCTGCTCACTTTAAGCTGTGTGGCCAGCTCCCTTTCGGATGGAAGTGTTTCACCAATAGAAAATTTTCCCGAAAGGATAAGTTCTTCAAATCGGGAAACGAAAACCTGCTTCAGGCTTTCCGTTGAAATCGGTTCTAATAATTTTTCTGTCATAATTCAGCCGGTTGGTGGTATTACCAGTTCAAAAATATAAAATAAAATGATACGAAGGAGTAGATTGGAGGTTTTCTTTTCTGTGAGGAAGTATGTAAACTTAAGTTTCAGACATTATGCCCGTTTCCGATTTATAAATAACCAAAACTTAACAGTGTCATAACGTTCTGTTAATAAGCAAGGCTTAATCTTGCCTCATCAATTATTAATTATATTATGATGATTCATCGAAGAATTCCGGAATTAGTTATCTTATCAGATTTGCACCTGGGTGCCTACGGTTGTCGCAGCAATGAGTTGATAAAATATCTCAAAAGTATCCGACCTCAAACACTCATTCTCAATGGGGACATTATTGATATCTGGCAGTTTAACAAGCGGCTATGGTCGCGGTCTCACTCTGCCGTTATCAAAGAAATTATTTCGATGCTTTCTTCGGGAACCATGGTATATTATGTTACCGGGAATCATGATGAAATGATGAGACGTTATACCGGTTTTAAAATAGGGTCTTTCGCCATTGTGGACAAGTTGGTATGGACGCTGAGTAACGGAAAGAAGGCCTGGATTTTTCATGGTGATGTATTTGACGTAATGATGGAGCATTCCAAGTGGCTCACCCGGCTGGGAGCTGTTGGCTATGATATACTCATCCTCATCAACAGTCTGGTAAACAGGATAAGTAAATGGTTTGGAAGGGGTACTGTTTCTCTTTCAGCCAAAGTAAAAAACCGGGTGAAATCCGCAATAAAATATATCAACAAGTTTGAAGATCTGGTGGCAGAGATTGGCATCAAAAATGGTTTTGACTACGTTATTTGCGGCCATATTCATAAGCCGGAGAAAAGTAAAATATCCGTTGATTCCGGTGAAATCATTTATTTAAACTCCGGCGATTGGGTTGAAAACATGACGGCTTTGGAATTTGATGGAAATGATTGGAACATTTATCGTTATCAGGATGATCCCTTAATAGATAATCTATCCATAGAAATGACGGTATTTCCTTCTTATCAGGAAATATTCGCCTCTCTCAAAAAAGATATTACAGCTTTTAACAGTTATTTATGAAAGTGTTATATGGCATTCAGGCCACTGGTAACGGCCACGTTATGCGGGCATTAGAAATTATCCCATTGCTCCGGAAAACAGCAGAAGTAGATATTCTTATGAGTGGGATACGAAACTCATTGTCTTTGCCATTTATGGTTAAATACCGTTATCATGGGTTGAGTTTTGCTCTTGGGAAAAACGGTGGTATTGATTACCTCCAAACTTATCATCAAACAAAATCTATACGTTTTCTGACAGATGTTTTAAACCTTCCTCTTGAAAAATACGATATAATTATTCAGGATTTTGAACCTACTATTGCCTGGGCAGGCAGACTAAGGAACAAGAACGTGATTGCCTTAAGTCATCAAAGCGCAGTTTTAAATGAGTCGGCACCCAAGCCCTCTGTTAAAGATCCTGTGGGAAAACAGATTCTAAAAAATTATGCTCCTTCCAAATATGCTTACGGGTTTCACTTTAAAGCTTATGATCAGGGTATTTTTACTCCGGTTATCCGAAAAACAGTAAGAGAGATTAAACCTTCAACAAAAAATCATTATACTGTTTATCTGCCCTCTTATCATGATTCCTATCTTGTTCCCTTTTTGTCGGGTTTTAAACATGTACATTGGCAGGTGTTTTCTCCCCATACTACCCGGGCTTATTCTCATCTGGAGATAAAGGTTTTTCCGGTTTCTCAGGAAAACTTTTTACAGAGTATGTCATCTTCCACAGGCGTTCTTTGCGGAGCAGGTTTTGAGACACCTGCAGAGGCTCTCTTTTTGAAAAAAAGGCTTATGGTAATCCCTATGAAAAATCAATATGAACAACAGTGTAATGCAGCATCCTTAAAACAAATGGGTGTGCCTGTTATAAAAACACTTACTGCAAAAAATAGACAGGATATCCAGCGCTGGCTGGATGAAGATCAAAAAGTTACCGTGGACTATCCCAACCAGACAGAATTAATCCTTACACAGGTTATTGAAGAGCAGGCTTGACCAAACACGTCTTTTGATACCGGGAATAAAGCAGACAGTATGCCGGACCATCCTGATAATATACTTTTGTATTGGGCATCTTCCTGTTGGTAGGTTGTCCTGTTCAACAATTGCTAAATAAAAAGCCCTACCTTTCCGCTCTCATTTATTAGAAACCTCTTATGGAAAAAATAACCTGGAAACCGGGAACCATGCTTTATCCGTTACCGGCTGTGATGGTCAGTTGCGGGGCAGATGCAGAAGAATATAACATTGTTACCGTAGCGTGGACAGGCATTGTGAATACCAACCCGCCCATGTGTTATATTTCGCTCAGAAAAAGCAGACATTCGCACGGTATTATTAAGAAAAACGGTGATTTTGTCATCAATCTTACCACCCGTGAGCTGGCCTTTGCCACCGACTGGTGCGGGGTGAAATCGGGCAGGGATTTTGATAAATTTAAAGAGATGAAGTTGCATCCGGCAAAAGCCGACAAAGTAAAAGCCCCTTTGATTGCCGAATCGCCGGTAAATATCGAATGTGTTGTGAAGGATATCATTGAGTTGGGTACCCATGATATGTTTTTGTCTGAAATTGTGGCTGTCCACGGCGACAAGCAGTATCTTGATGCAGAAACGGGCGTTTTTAATCTGGCCAAAGCCCAACCCATTGCTTATTCGCACGGAAAGTATTACGTGTTGGGAGATTTTATCGGAAAATTTGGTTTTTCCGTCCGGAAGAAGAAAAAAAGCAAAATAAAAAAGAAACGTAACTAATCAGTTTGTAAATCACGCCCGGTGAAAAGAAAAGACAGAACTGTTTAGTTTTTACGTTTAAAGGCATTTTTAGCCTGTTCTGAAAGATCATTCAGCTTGTCTTTGAGGTGATCCATCTCTTTTCTTATTGTTTTTTCGATATTATTGATATTTACCGGGTCGCCCTGCATCTCCAGCTTTTCGGCTGTCGTCAGCGCCGGTGGAATGACAATCCACATGATTAGATATACGAGGATGGAAATCCCTGACAGGGTTACAATGATAAATATTATCCGAATGATGACCGGATCGAGATTTACGTAGGCACTAAGTCCTGAACAAACGCCACCCAGAATACGGTCGTCCATATTGCGATAAAGCCGCTTCGTACTGCGTTTTTTGCTGTTATGGGTGTTTTCTTCCGGATTTTCCTGGTCGAAATCGCCCGGTTTCCCAAGTATGACAATTATTTCATTCACCTCTTTAAGCGTGATAACCGTCTGTGGGGTTTTTAGCTTCTGCTGTAATAGTTCGGCCATCCGGTTTTCTATGTCAGAAATTATTTCCGCGGCTCCCTCCTGACCTTTGAAATGCTTCCTTAATTCTTTTAAGTAATTATCTAATACCTGAAAAGCATCTTCATCTAAATAAAAATTAATGCCTGCTATATTTACTGTTCTGGTCTGTTTCATAATGCTTATTATTTGATTATCCGGTTTACTGATTCACTAAGCTGCTGCCATGTGGATTTTAAAGTCTCCTGCGTGGATTTTCCTTCTTCTGTTAAGCTAAAATATTTACGTGGCGGCCCTGTGGGCGATTCTTCCCACCGGTATTTTAAGAGACCTTCGTTTTTCAGCCTGCTCAGAAGAGGGTAGATCGTTCCTTCAACGACAAGTAGCTGTGCCTCTTTGAGTGCTGCCAGTAGATCGGAAGAGTACATTTCATTGTGGGAGAGAATGGATAAAATACAAAGTTCCAAAACCCCTTTGCGCATTTGTGCTCCTTTTTTCGTTACTTCCATGCCGCAAATATAGGGAAAAAACGTTACTATGCAATACATAGTAGTAAAATATTTTGAATACTCAATGAGGTCGGCTGGGGCCAAATGTTATTATGCCTCTTATTACAGTTAAGGCACGCGAAACATTCGCTCGCCAGTGTGGTTATAACGCATTGATTTCCCCAACACTCCATTACTCAAGCACTCCAATTTATTCATTTTCAACGGTAAATATTCCGTTAGTTCTATCGAATTCAGGTTCTTAGTTTGATGTTTTGAAT
>VAPG01001509.1_pt1 | contig 22739 bp, 21 predicted proteins | sample 3393851 | NCBI WGS metagenome assembly VAPG01 (sample SAMN08290438, study PRJNA428436) | hydrothermal vent metagenome | isolation source: Deep-sea hydrothermal vent chimney | place: Atlantic Ocean: South-mid Altantic Ridge | depth 2194 m m
GAAGTGGTATAATCATATTTGGTGGAATCAATGGGGTCACTGGGGTTTATCGCTGACGCATTTGTGCCGTTCCAGTTATTAAATAAGCGGTCTTCATTGGTCTCATTACTTTTCCGGGAATCAACATTGGCAATAACCTCCATCGATTTCGTGGCCACCGGCGGCGTATTCTTACCAATACTGATATCGCCAATGGTACCGGCCCGCTCACCGGTGGTGGAATCAATAGTCCAGCCCTGGGCGAAATGGCCGACGGGATCAACCAGAGCGCCATCTTTGTCAAAACGGAACTCCCCGGCTCTGCTGTACATATCCGCCGCGGAGCTGCCTGCTGCCCGCAGCATAAAAAAACCTTGGCCGCCAATGGCCATGTCCGTGGGGATGGATGAGCTCTCAAATGAGCCTTGCGCAAACAGACTGTCAATGGCGTTTAAAGTGACACCACGCCCCACCTGCGCAGAACCGGCCGCCGTAGACACCGACTGGGACAGAACATCCTGAAAGGTTGAACGGCTGGCCTTAAAGGCCACGGTGTTGACATTGGCCACATTATCGCCCAATACCGACATCGCCTCACCCATGGTACTTAAACCACTTATACTTGAATACAATGAACTTGAAACACCCATTGTCGTCTCCTTGTAATTTGAATTAGTTTGTTTTGATGCGTTAATCGTCCAGTTGGACCATACGATCCGCCAGCCGAATCAGCGTCTTTTATCCCTGCCTACTTGATAACCTGTAGAATATCATCCGCCCCGACCTGAATATGACCATCCAGGGTAATAGCCGGGCTGGCTCCTGAAAAATCAACCCCGGTAACGAGACCGCTGCTCTTTGAGTCAACATCGACGACATGACCTGTGGCATCCAGGGCCTTAACCTTATAATAATAGGCCCCATCCGGCACCTCTTTACCAAGCAAATTTTTACCGTCCCACTTCAAGGCGTAATGACCGGCCGCCAGACCGCCCTTGTCCTCCTGCCAAATCAATTGATCAGCATTGTTATAGATTTGGACAGTTGTGGTATTGGTGGCATCACTCAAGGTAAATTCACCCGAGCTTGGTACCCCATCTTTAACCCCGATTTTATTGCCGCTTACCAGCACCTTATTATTCAAGAGGCTCAAGAGTTGTAGATTGTTCTGTGAGGTCTGAAAGTCTAATAGTTTCTCCATGTTATCACTCATCTTGGTGGTAGCCTGCATATTACTGAACTGGGCCAGCTGCGAGGCCATCTGATAATTATCCATGGGTTTCATGGGATCCTGATATTGCAGCTGAGTGATAAACAACTTCATAAAATCACTCTCATTCAGAGTTTTGGAACCCACCGCGTCTTTGGGCTGCACCAGAGTACTGCTGGTGGTATTGGCGATACCGGAAATAGACATTTTTCCTCCTTTCTCTGTCTGGAACTCAGACTAAGACACTTATTTGACTGTCAGACCAGCGGTCGGTGCGCAACAATGACCTGGACAGAGATGTTGATGTTTCAAGGGCAGCGGCCTTTCCTCCACCTTGGCGGCCTTTATCTAAATTCAACCGTTCCCAGGCCGATTCGAAACGCTGCCGACTATCTTCGGAGTTGTTATGCTGATCAACCATAACCATGCAGGACTCCAGATTATAGCCCTGCTGATTAAGATTCTGCTTAAACTCCTCCATATTCTTTTCCAGGGCCTCTTTGACCCGGTGGTTATCCATCACAAAGGAGACCATGACATGATTATTCCTGATCTGAAGATCGACCTTAACCTCTCCCAACTCTTTAGGATACATGGTTAAAACCAGATGATGATCATCACGCTGCAGGGCCTGAGTAACGCCCTGACTAATCTGTTCAAAGGCAAATTGCGGTAGAATGACAGGGGCTGAGGGGGGCCGCGGCCTGACCGCCGCCGACAGGGCATCGGCTGAGCGGCTGTCAACCGTAACAGCCGCTGAGGACAGGGAACTAAAATCCACTCCCCCGTTTTCGGACTTCCGGCCTTTAGAATCATGCCCGTCGGTCAGCTCATTCACAAGATCGGCGCCGGGATTATCCTTAGCGAACTGCCCCATGAGTTTTTTGCCATCCGCTATACCGGCATCGGTATCAGTCAGTGATGACCTCTGCCAATCTGCCGTCAACGCTTCATTTCGGCGCATAATATCATTAATTTTGTTAACCTTGACCTTCGAGAGATCAACCATCTTCTGGAGCTGCTGATAAACCGCAGTCAATGACTTTTGAACCACCGGATTCCAACTTGTATCCTTCTTGACGAAACCCGCCTGCTGCAGGACATCAACCAGATTATTCAGGAAACCAACCGGTTTAATTTCAGGCTTGCCGGCCTCTACTGTGTTTATGGTCTGCCCGAGCAGTTCCTGCAGGCGGGCCATGCTCATCATTTCCTTGCCGCCCCCCCCGGCCTTGCCGCCAGCGGTCAACGCCTGGTTAAGACTGTCCGGAAACATCTCCAGCAGCTGCCCTCTGGTAAGTCCCGCCGCTCCCAGCATATCCCGGAACTGCCTCATATCGGCGCCAGAGACCTTAACTGCCCGCCAGCCGTCATGGGCAGCGCGGCCATTCTTTGTCTGAAGCCTGGCCGCACTTAACTTTTCAAGACCTTTAAGATAGGCATTAAGGTCAAAGCCGCCTTTATCATTAACGCTTTTGGCCGCCATGGCGGAGAGGGCGGCAGGATCAACTCCCATACGTTCAAGCATGGACTCCATAACCGGCAGATCGGTCTCCGGGGCTGTAACCTTTCCCGGCTGCCGTATGGCCTGAAAATGTTGTTCCAGGGTGGCAAGTATATCCTGCAGATTTATCATGCCCTTATCATGCAGTTGTCTCTGCCAGGCAGCAAGTTCTTTACCATTCATCCCGGCCTCGGCTGCCAGCTTGCGCAGCATATCCATACTGTTAAGCTGAAAACTCCACTCACCGGCATCATGCTGATTGGGCTGAGCTGACAGATTTTTGAGATCGGCCAATAATTGCTGGAGAAAAGCGGCAATATTTGCCTCTGAATCATCATGTTTATTTTCGGTCTTTGGCCGTTCCTTGTCCTGAGGCGCCTGTTGATCTTTAATAGTACGATGCTTCACCCCCAACTGAGTACTACGAGCCCGGCGTTCATCCCGTACCTTTTTGTTGATATAACGGGCAAAATTGTCCTCCCGCCCCGGATCAACCTGAGCCCTGGGATCAGGCCGGCCGCCAGGCCGCGTATCAGCAAGGTAATTATTAACCATTATATTTGACATTTATCTCTCCCTCATTGTCCGCCTTGCGGTAAAGAGCTTACAAGCATCATTTTCAGGCCAAAGAGACCGATGTCCATCCATAAAGCAAGGGTCGTGCCATAATCCGCAAGCATAAAACCCTGCTGAAAAAAACGTGGTCATTAAGCAGTAACCACCATGAAATCAAGGGGTTATGAATTATTTATTTATGAAAGCTGTTGGGGGCGAAGCGGATTATAGCTATGATCGAAAAACGATGGGGAAATAATGACGACTACTGCCAAGGTCATGAGGCAAAAAGGGAGGAATTTTTTTCCGGTCTGGGGGAATAAAAAACAATGGGACAGCAGCTGGTGGTATCTATGTTGGCTTCCTTCCCGGAATTCAAGATTGAGACACCAGCGTCCCTGAAACGCTTGCATACGATCGCAGTCGTACCGCTACCTTTCGAGATGTTATAAAGTCAAGAGTGTGGTTTGTTGAGTGCTTACCCATGGTCAGCTTTTTTAGAACAGATATAAGTCCGTTATATGCCAGGAAGATGCCTATTTGCGGCAACTGGTTCGGTATATTCATTTGAATCCTCTACGGGTAAAGGTTGTGATTGATTTGCAGGCCCTGGATAGCTGTCCCTATTGCGGGCATAGCGCCTTGATGGGAAAGAAAAAGCGGGAATACAAGCTACTGAATATGTATTAGGCTTCTTTGGCAGAAGGGTTGGTGAAGCACCGATTATTGAGGTCTGCGGCCTGCGGGACAGGATAAATTCTATCTGACTATTCAGCGGCACCCCTGTCTTTCACCTAATTGGGCTTTATCGAATACGACAGTACTGCGACTGCCCGAGAAAAACAAAAAATTGTCTCTCTCTCTCCTTACTCAAATTATTCCTCTTATTTTTCATAAAGAACAAACGGCATTCTAATCAAAACTTATTTTTAGGCTGCTACCCTGTTTTTCAAAAGGGAGTCCCGTCGTGGGACTAAAAAAGTTCTGAAGTCCAATGAAAGGAGGAGTGTGTTATGAAAAAGATTTTGCGTCCAGCTGTATCTCTGCTCACCGGGTTTTTTGTCCTGTCTCTAGCGGCATTACCACCAGCCGCTGCTGCCGATAGCATGAAAAAGAACAAGAATGACACCCCCAAGAGCCTAAAAAATGTCCATAAAATGCGTTTCAACCAGCGTCGTCCCAGACGAGCCAAGGCTAAGAACATCATCCTGTTCATTGGCGATGGAATGGGAATTTCTACAGTAACAGCGGCTCGAATCCTTGAGGGGCAGTTGCGAGGAGAGAATGGCGAGGAGAATTTTCTCGAGTTTGAGAACCTGCCCAACGTGGCTTTGTCCAAGACTTACAACACCAATCAACAGGTGCCTGATTCAGCCGGTACCATGACCGCCATGATGACCGGAGAGAAAACCAAGGCCGGTGTAATTTCTGTTGATCGAACAGTAACTCGTGGTGACTGCGCCAGCGCTAAGGGCCATAGTCTGCGTACCTTTCTCGAAGAGGCGGAGATAGTTGGTAAATCCACCGGGGTGGTTACCACTACCCGCCTTACCCACGCTACACCGGCCGCCACTTATGCCCATGTGCCGGAACGTAATTGGGAAGATGATCACGATTTACCGGCTGAGGCCGTAGCCAACGGTTGTAAGGATATTGCCCGTCAGCTGATAGAATTCCCTTACGGCAATGGCCTTGAGGTTGCCATGGGCGGCGGCAGACGCAATTTCTGGCCGCGCAACGAGGCTGACCCGGAGGATACAGTTAAGACCGGAGAACGCGATGATAACCGCAATCTTGCCGAGGAATGGGTCAACAACTACAATAACGCGGATTTTGTTTGGAATCAGGCCCAGTTTGATGCTATTGACCCAGCTAAGGTAGACCACCTGCTGGGATTATTCAATCGTTCACACATGCAGTATGAATATGACCGTCCCAATGATACCGCTGGAGAACCGTCTTTGTCTCAGATGACGGCAAAGTCCATCGAGATACTTAAGAAAAACAAAAAAGGATTTTTCTTAATGGTGGAAGGCGGTCGTATTGATCACGCCCATCACGCCGGCAATGCCTTTCGGGCTCTGACCGATACCATTGAATTTTCCAAGGCCGTTAAAATGGCTGAGGAGATGACCAGTGATGCCGATACCTTGATAATCGTCACTGCGGATCATAGTCATGTGTTCACCATGGGCGGCTATCCAACCCGTGGTAATCCTATTTTGGGCAAGGTTATTGGTAATGATTCCAGTGGCAGCCCAGAGCCCAGCTATAAGCTGGCCAAGGATGGTATGCCTTTCACGACCTTGGGCTACCAGAACGGCCGCGGTTTTGCCAATCTTGCGATTGGTGGTGACACCCATTACGGCGTACCGATAAACACGGGACGGGTAACGGATCTCACCAACATTGACACGGAAGGCCAGGGCTTTCATCAGGAAGCGTTGATTCCGCTGGAGTCAGAGACCCATGCCGGTGAGGATGTAGCTATTTACTCCGGTGGCCCCGGATCTCGGATGTTTCATGGGGTACAGGAGCAGACAATTGTCTATGATGTTATGGAGAAGGCCGGCTTTACTGGCAGATCATCTCATCGCGCTGAACGGTAATAAAAAATAGACCTGACAGCAGCAAGACAAGTAATGCCCGGGGGAGTTTTCTCCCCTGGGCTTATACTTTTACTCCGGTTGTTTAGATGGCTTTTTGCTCACGTAATTTTCAGCCCTCGCTAAATAGTTACCAATAATTTAAAGGTAATACGATATGAAATCTACCATATTTATTCTTGCGGTCTACCTCACCACACTCTGTTTTACATTACCGGTGAATGCGGCCGAAAAAACCGGAATCAGCCGGCCTCTTACCGCTCTTTTTGAGAGCCGTGTCATCGTGTTTGGGCACCGCCCCAAACATTTCAGCCGCTTATGGCATTTTATCCGTCAAGCCGATCGGATTGAAAAGCAGATACCCGATCAGCAGCGGGACGAAGTATGGTTCAGAGGCAAGGACGGCAGTTTAAAGGCCTATCAGTTCATCTCCGATAAACATCGGATGGTCATTGAATACAACAGGGGGGATCTAAAAAGTATCAGCAACTACCCCAGCTGGGATCTGGTGGCTACCATCCTGCCGGCTACATTGCGCGGTAAGCTTAAATATCAGGGATCCGCCAAGATTTTTGGTCATCCCGCCAGTCTGTACCGAGGGAACTTGAATGGCGCTGATGTCGAACTGACCTGGCTTGATGATGTTATGCTGCCCGCCAAATATCGCGAGATCAACCAGAGACGCGATACTCAGATTGAGCTCAAAAAGCTTTATAACCCCAAAGATGCGCCCTGGAAGGCAAGAATCACCACCAATTACAGGTTTATGGACTTTGCCGATGTGGGCGACAACGAATCCGATCCGGCCTTAAGAGAACTTGCTCACGGGCATTAAAAAAAAATCGCCGCAGCCCAGCAGAAGAAAATTACATAAGCGGTTATGACGGTTAGTCGTCATGCCTGTAATCATGCCTTACGGAACCAGCCGTCTTGCCAACAAAACGCTCAAAGTGATACCATTCAAAAGGATGCCGCCGCAATGTTTCTTCGAGTAGATCGGCGTATTGCTGGGCCGCCTCTTTGATGGCCGTTTGGCGCCCGGCCCTCATGGGTGATTTAATATAAATTGGTTTTGAGAGAGTGAAATGATAATTATTTTTCTGGTCTCCGAAGGTGAAAAAGATATATAACGGTGCCCCGGAGACCAAGGCGAAAACAAATGGCGCTTCAGGTAGTTGAGCATAATGATTGAGGAAATTCACCGGTACGGTGCGTTGTTCCTTCTGCCAGACTATATCTCCGGTTAGGGACACCAGACCGCCTGCTTTAATAAATTGCAGTCCTTCAACAACGTCAAAGGGCGAGCCGCCATTTTTATTAACACCGATTATTCTAATCCCTGATTTTCGCAGACTCTTTTTCTGGATCGCCTCAATTTCCTCTTTCTCCTTTATTCCCATATACAGCAGCAGCCTCAGGTCATCGTAGCGCGCCTGTAGAAGATGTGCGGCAAGCTCCCAGTTGCCCAGGTGTGACATCAGCAGAACGCCGCCTTCACCGGCAATGGCCCGCTGGAGATTCCCCCCGCCCTCGGAGGTGTAAGAAATCTTATCCCGGTCTCTAACCAACAGACGGTCGAAATATACCGTGGTGAAATTCTGGTATTGTTTGAAGGTACAGAAGAGGTGATACAGCTGGTTGCGCTCCGGGTACATAATTCCATAAAAACGGCGGCTTTCCGCCACCCGGCTTGAGAATAGAAAATAGCCGCAGGCTATCAGTCTGGAAATAAGCACAAATATCCAAGGGCCGAAAACATCTGCCAGTCCAACCAGGAAACGGTAAAGAAATCCTTTCATATTTTGGGGCGTCTGGAGACGCAGCTGGCGTGGCGGTGACTGAAAATACGCTTAAAAATCAAGCGGCTGAAGGTCTCTGAATTGCGCCAGAAATCCATTAAGGGACGGAAATGGGAGACCCGCTCCAGCCCTTGATGATAAATGACCGGCACTGCAGCTTCAAAAACTGGAATTTGATGCTGCCGGGCCTTGACTATGATCTCGACCTCAAACTGGAACCGCCGGGACTTGACCCCAAGATTTAAAGCCTCCGGGATGGGATAGAGCCGGAATCCGCTTTGGGAATCATCTAACTTCGGGCCGCCAGCCGCCCAGACCCAGAAGTTGGAAAACCGGCGGCCGAATTTACTTGTCCAAGGAATATGCCGGCCTGTCATCCCCTCTCGTTTACCAACTATAATACATCGTTGCCCGGCGGGAACAGCCTTGATCAAATTAAGGCTGTCTGCCGGATTGTGCTGGCCGTCGGCATCAATACTGACCGCCCACTTGCTGATTTTGGCGGCCGCGGTAAATCCAGTCAGCAGAGCAGCACCCTTACCAAGATTTATCTCATGCCGCAAGACAGTAATCCCTGGAATGGCATCTATAATCTCCGGCGTTCTGTCGTTTGAACCGTCATCCACCACAAATACTGGCACCTCAAGGGCCAGGGCCTGGCTGATCACGGCCGCGACCCGCTGCTCATGATTAAAGACTGGGATGATAACCGCAAAGTCAGAAATAGGCAAAAGTACTCTCCTTTTGTGATCTACAAAAATGCTATGCCCCAAGTTCCAGGCCCCATATGAACCCCCGAAGTTAATGATAAGGGGCTGACTAAAATTTCCGCTTTGGGTTTCAGACGCTCAACTCCTGCCCTTACGGAACCATTAACCCACTCCTTATTGTCTGAGTATTGCAACATAATCAGGCTGTGAGTATCATTGGGCAGTTTTTTCTCAAGTATATCAAGGGCAAACTCCAGTTGGGCGGCTTGACTTCTCAGTACTGTGACCTTTGCAGCCCCAGCCGAAGTGGGGCGGATAACGGGTTTCATCCGCAGCAAGTCCCCAACAAAGCCGCTTGATTTGGCCAACCGGCCGCCAGCGGCCAGGTATTTCAGTTTATCGAGAAATATATATTCTTCGGCGTTGTCGATAGCTTGTTGGGCAAATTCAAGTACGGCCGCCGGGCTGTCTGTTTTCTGCGCTCGGCGGGCTGTACTGAGCGCGATAAGCGCCAATTTACCGGAAGCAGCTCCGGAATCAAGCGCCTTTAGACGATTGTCAGGGTCAAACTCTTTTTTCCAGGTATTGACCACGGTGTAATTATTAGTGTAAACCGATCCCACGCAGAGATATAGAACATTGGCAAATTGTTTAATTAAGCTCTGATAGTGTTGATAACGCTCAAAGATAGAGGCCTGAGCGGTAGTTATTCTTTCGCCTTTTCTCATCCGGCTGTAGATTTGCCCGTGCCGAAACAGGCTCTCGGGCCGGGACTCATCCTTGGTTACAATGTAGCTGTCCAGCAGGGTAATGCCAAAGTTCTCAGCTGTTTTTCTGGGGATAGAACCGGCCGCGTCCGTGACGATATGGATGGCCTGTCGGGGCTGCCTGTGTGAGATATCTACCTGGTTGGCGGCATCTATATCGCTGTCCTGCCATTCTATAATGGCGGCAAATGAGGCCAGATTTTGGCGCAGCATCTCAGGGTCAGGGGTGTGGATATGTATTTTTAGAGATGATTTGTCAGGGATAACCACTATGCTGTCCCCAAGCTTGGCTAACTTCTCTTTGGTGTTTTGCAGGCTATCGACGTCCTGCCTTCCTCCCTTTAAAGCTGGATGAGGATTAATCAGTGCGTCAACACAAAAACTGCCGGTGAGGGCGGCCTGAAAGGAATCAGAGATAGCCAGCCGGCCCTTAAACAGATGTGTTACGGGGCAGAAAACAGGCTGCCGGCGGGCCAATTTCTGGAAAAATCCATCAAGAAAGATAAATATCCCCAGAGCGCCGGAATCAACCACCCCGGCCCGCTCAAGCTCGGGAAGCAGATGGGCGGTCGATATAACCGCGCTCTGTAATGGCGGCCTGATTAGAGCGGCAGCGGACTTTGGGGGCATTGATCTGTCAGCGAGAATCTCAGTTAGACGATCAAAGACTGTCAGCATTGTGCCATTTTTGGGATGCATTATGGACTGCCAGGCGTTTTCCCGCCCGGCGGCGGCCGTTTCGGCAAGCTCGGCAAAGGAGTCAGCCAGCACAAACTTGACCATAAAAGCGGCGGCGATATTACCGGAATTACCGGTAGCTGAGCAAGCCAGCCGGTGGATAAGTTCGGTTTTATCCGTCCTGATATTGCGGAAAGGCACCAGGCTGATTCTAAGATTTGTACCGGTATCGGCATCCACAACCGGATAGACATTAATCCGGTCAAGCAGGTTTGCCCAGGAAACTAAACATTCATAGCCGCAGCAATATGCCTCCCTCAACCGACTCATGAGGCCAAAAGGCGCTTTATAACTGTCAGGTCGTATTTCCCGGCCGCTGTCCGGGGGAGGTTGGCAGTCTTTTTGAGGAGACGGGGCCGGGCGTAAGGCTCAAGCTGCTCCATAAGCTTTTTTTTAAGTTCCTTAAGATCGATTGTGGCGCCGACAATCAGGCCGGCAATTATGCTCTGCCGGCCGCCGGGATCAGCCATGGTAACGACTAAGCAGTCATCAACCCCCTGCTGCGCCTTTATCTTGTCGCACACCTCTTCAAGATTGACGCGTTTACCGCCCACCTTAGTAACGGCATCGGTGCGGCCCTTGAGAAAAAAAGTATTATTGGGCCCAGTGGCAATTCGGTCATTGGTTGCGAAAAAACCTTGTTTATCTCTATGGGCGTCGGGGGCAATATAGGCTGAGCGCACGTAGAGATTCTCATGATGCGTCTGCCAGGCAACCGTGGCGAAGGGGGAGAAGGCCTCCTCGCTTCTGGCCCGCACCCTCACGGCAATACCGCCGGTTTCAGTTGAGCCGTAGACCTCGATCAGAGGGACATTGTTCTGGCGGTAAAACTCCTCGTTATCGGCTCGCGGCAGCATGCCGGCCGATGAAAAGGCCAGCCGGAGGGAACCTGCGGAGGTTTGACGATCCCTTAAAACACGATAATGCACCGGGACGCTGGCCAGAATAGTGGCTGAATTATTAATCACCGCCGCCGCAATTTCACCCGGAAAAGAAGGGGTCTCCGGCAGAACGGCGGCCGACGAAATTAAAGGGATGATAACAGAAAACAGCAGGCCGTAAATGTGATATGGCGATACCGTGGCGACAATCAGGTCTTTACTGGTGATCTGGTATTTTTGAGCCAGGTAGAAGGCCTCCGAGAAAAGGTTATTGGCGGTTTTGGACCAACTCCTTGGGGCCCCGGTCGAACCGCCGGTAAAGAGTTTCAATAACTCGGCATCAGGATCAATGGCCGGTAGCTTGTGAATTTGCCGGACTGGCCTAGGTTCAGGGCAAATTACCCTGGTACCGGCCGGAAAATCTCTTGGCCTGTCAGCTACAGCACTTGTGAAGCCAGTTGCCTCCTGCATCTCGGCCAGGGCGCGGCCCGAAAAGGCAAAGGGTAGAAGCAGGGTCGGGCCGCCGTAAAGCGAACTGAGAACGGCGGCGGCGATTATGGCCTTGTTCTCCGCCGCGAGGCAGATAACCTCTTCCCGGCAAGCGGGGGCGGAAAACAATTCTCTCAGCCCCTGTGCCATTGCATAAATCTCTGCGAAGGTATGCCCCGCCAGAACAAACTCTTTATTTGACCGGCAGGCGTTATTTCGTCGAAGCTGCCTGAAACACGCTTCGGTGTCAGGCGTATCAGTAGGCAGGCGGTTAGGCATTATCGGGCCTTTTTGCCAAAGGCCTGGTCCGCAAGCTGCCGGTCTCTGGGCTTAAAGGTATTATCCGCCACCTCTTTCTGCACCACCTTCTGAAACAACTTAAACATCTTCAGCTCCTGGGGCTCGTCATGATAAAAGGTATTCCAGGCGTATTCAAAGAGCTCCTGTAGCCGTTCCGGACTCATATGTTTAGGCTGATAGACCACCTTGTCAGCGGAATAATCGTTCCAGTCATAGGAAAAAATTCTTTTTTGCTTCTCCAGCTCATCCGCCGCTCTGGTATGCGGAAATGGGGTAAGCACGGTGAATTCGGCCAGATCAAGCTCAATTTCAAGTAAAAAATCAACCAGCCTCTTAATATAATCTTCGGTATGAGTATCGAGCCCCAGGAGGATTGTGCCTTCAACTCCGATACCGTGATCATGATACCTTTTAATGCGCTCTTTGATGTAATCCGAGGTATCAAAAACCGCCTGATAGACATACCAGGCCCCGGCCTGGGCGGCCAGGTCAAGAACCTTCGGGTTATCTTCAATGGGATGTGAACACCACTTCTTTTTGAGGGGAATCATCTGCCGGAAAAGATCCATCTCCCATTCGGTGTCCTGCGACAGAGAGTTATCAACAATGAAGAGGCGGTTATTGTCGATGTCGGCGATCTCGGCAATAGCCTGGTCAACGGGCCGCGGCCGAAATTTTTTACCGCCGAGATAGGCTACGGCACAGGGGTAACAGTGGAAACGGCAGCCCCTTGAGGCGTGTACCAGATCAACCATCTGCACCCCTTTGTAATTATAAAGCCGCCGATCAAGAAGGTCCCGGCGGGCCGGGCCTACCAACTCAATGGGGGGCGGAGAGTCCATGTAATTATAACAAGGCTTTAAAGCCCCTTTACGAAAATCGGCAAACACCTCTTCCATCCGGCCCTCGGCTTCACCGAGAAATACCGAATCAGCATGCAGCATGGTTTCTTCGGCGTGAATCATGGTCGAGATTCCGCCAAAGAGAACCTTGGTCCCCTGCTTTCGGTAAATATCGGCAATCTCCCAGCCTCTCTTGGCCTGCAGGGTCAGCATCATTGAGATGCCGACAAATTCAACCGGGTCGCTAAAATCAATTTCCTGGAGGTTGTCATCAATGAACTCGACATCGACGTAATCAGGCAGGGCTGCGGCAAAAACCAAGGGGCCGTGGGGCGGCAGATGGAACTCGGTCTGGCGGCCTATTTTGGGCCATCTGGGGTATATTAATTTGAATTTCATAATTGCTTAGAGCTTTTGCGAACTGATAAGTTCCATCTTCAGGCTATAGGAGGCAGAGCCGTAGGCTTGAAGTTCCATGCGTTTTGGGGGCCGCCATTGTTTAACGAGTTGATGATTACCGCTTATCTGCCTGTTGCCGTCTCCCTGCGGCCAGGCCTCTATGGTTCGGATTTTACAGTGTTTTGAATTATATTGTTTAATCTCCCATCTTTGGGCGGGGAGAAGAATAATATCAGTACTCTGCCCGGCGGCGGCCTGGTAACGGCATAAGGCAGAGCCGTCGGCCAGTTTTCCGTACTGAACATTATCTCCTGGCGGGCTTAAGAACATCAGGCGCAGATCACGCATCAACCCCCGGCCAAAACCAGATTTGTCAAAAGGCGGCAGTGCTCTGGTGATTTTGAGACGACCATCAAAGCTGGCGGCAAACAGGGTAAACCCCTCAACCGTCATCAGGGCGGCATTAATTGAGCCCTTATCTATGACGCTCACCCCTATGGCCGTCCCCTTTCTGCCGCCCGGCATGGAAAATGTTATCAGGTGCACAAACTGCCATTTGCCATGGGGATAAACGGCCGTGCATTGTTTTGCCTGTTCAGGCGCCGCGGCAAGCGGGGAGGGGGTAATGGCTGGTTGAGGCGCGCATGAAGCTAAGGATAACAATAATAACAATATTCCCAATAAGCAGCCGGATATTCTCATTATTTATCGGTGAACAGAGACGCTTTTACGGTCTGGTTTATCTTCGCCTTACTAAAGGTCAGGCGGGTAAAAGAGGCCGGGCCTTCATAGATGGTGACGGAATCCAGCAGGCTGGGCTGGTTAGACAGTTTAAGCACAATGCGGTTGATCAGTCTAACAATGGCTTTATTCCTCGGGGTGAAAATAATGCGGTTATCCTTCTCCAGCTTGACCTTGAAGGTGGAGTCGGCGCTAAATTGGCCCTTCAGCCAATGGGTTATTTCCTGGAGAACAATCTGCATGGATGCCAAACCGGCCCCATGCTCTTCGACCATTCTGCCATCTTGCTGGATATATTTCTTGATCCTGCCGTCATGCATCAGCATTATGCTTCGTATTGGCGATTTATACTCCCATCGTAAAGAGTTTGGGGTCTGAAAGATAAAGATACCCTTTGAGATAAGCGGCCGGGCAAGAATCTTCAGGTGCGTTTCCTGGGTGAACTCAGCCTGTACCGATTTAAGGCGGCTGACATTCCGGTTGATGGCCGCCCAGCTTTCGGCTCGGCAGTGAACCGGCAGAGACAGCAATATCAGCAGGACAAGGATGTTTATAAACAATTTCATTGGCATATAGTCGGGCAGGTTAAGCGCTTGCTTGAGCAGACGGTTACGAGTTGAGGGTAAAATTTGCTGCCTTTGCTGAAGTTACGGTTATAGTGCTAAAACATACCGCCGTTAACGGAGATAGTCTGACCGGTGATATAAGAGGCGTCAGCGGAACAGAGAAACCTCACCACCTTGGCCACCTCTGCTGGTTTGCCAATTCTGGCCATGGGAATCAGGGCCTTGATGTTGGCAATGGGGGCATCTTTAACCATTGCCGTCTCAATGAGGCCGGGGGCGACAACATTAACTCTGATCCCCAGGCGGGCTACTTCACTTGCCACCGCCCGGCTGGCGGCAATCAGCCCGGCCTTGGCAGCCGCGTAATTTGCCTGGCCCCGATTGGCCATCAGGGCGGAGGCCGATGAAATTGAGACGATGGCCCCCCGGCGTTGACGCACCATTTTTTCCAGTACTGGCTGGGTAAGGTTGTAGAAGCCGTCTAAGCTGGTGCTGATCACCGACTGCCAGTTTTTCTTAGACATCATGACAAAGAGGCCATCGGCAATTATGCCGGCGTTATTGACCAGAATATCAATAGAGCCAAGTCTGGTGTGAATATCGTCAACCACCTGGCTGGAGGCCTCTGAATCACGCACATCAAACTGACTTATCTCAGCGGCACCGCCAGCCTCCTGTACCAGGGACAGGGTCTGTTCTGCCCCGGCTCTGTCCGACAGATAGTTAATGACTATGTAATAATCTGATTTGGCTAATTCAAGGCTGATTGCGCGACCTATGCCCTTACTGGCTCCGGTTACAATGGCTGTTCTTTTTTCGGTGTTTTTATTAGTCATCTGAGGCCTGAAATAGTTGCAGAGTTACCTCGCCAATAATATCACCGTCTAAGCGTGATACGCTGGAGGTTATGCGTAGGTTGTCGTATTTATTGGAATTTTCTGAATGGGTAATAATTTTACTTGCGACGGGGATAAAATCACGATTGAACTCGGCCCTTTTGACGCCGACCAGCCAACCCATTTTAGATGATTCAGTACCCTTTTCCTGAATTCTGTCCCAGCCATTACAAACACCGGCACTCTGAGCCGCTACCTCTACAAGAATCAGAGACGAAACCCCGCTAACGGTTAATAACGGCCAGGATGGGTTTACGGTCGATGAGGTAATCGAATACTCCGGCGTAATCTCGACAATCTCATCAATAAGAATCATCCTGCCGCGATGCGGAATTAAATCCTCAATATTTATTTTGGCGAAATCTATCACATTATTGGGGGACGTCTATGATTTCATGCGTTTTGCGTAATAAGTTCAAAACACCCCTCTTGGGCAATTTTTTGCCCTCGCATAGATGAACGACTCGCTGCTGACTGGCTTATATTCAGTCGCCTGCCGATTTCGATGGTCGTCATGCCAAGCCTTCGATGGGCCCAAAAGCATAATAAACTTCGGGCCTTAACGGTTTGTGGTGATTTTCCCAAAGCCATTATTTGAGCAATGTCCATGGCCAGCACTTCCGCCACCCGCCGGGCTGTCCGATCAAAGTCATAGCCTTTGGCCTTTAATTCGTATTTCTCTTCAAATTCTTCTTCGGCGGACTTCAGCACATTTTTTACAAAATCACTGTCGCCTAAAATACGTTCATCTCCCTTAACTCGAATGCCAGCTTTCCGAAGTTCTTTGAGAGCCGTCCAGCCGCCGATACTCCTTAATAATCCTCCGCCCGTAAGAGCGGGATGCTCGCCTTCGGCAATCCCTTTTTCGACAAATATTCGATACCTTGGGCGGGCTAATCCTTTTTTTTGGGCAAACAGTTCATAAACATAATTGATATTCTGCCAGGTCTGTTTTGCTTTGTTCATAAGAACGCTGTGTCCGCACCATGGGTGTTCATCCAGCTTTGTCATATCTTTAACAACCCCGGCCCGCAAAGGGTTCAAATGAATATAACGCACCAGTTCCTTTAAATAGAGATCTTCCTGGCATAAAATAGATTTATAGCGATTTTGAAAAAGCTGCCCGTGTCGCTGGTATTTCCTGTTAAACCACAGGGCATATCCGGTGAGCAAACGGCTCATTAATACAGAAACTGGAATCAAACCGGTTCTCAGTAATAAATGCACATGGTTGGGGATCAGCGCCCATGCAAAACAATCGGTTTGAGTTTCAGGAATTAATTTTCCGAGCCGATTTAAAAAGTTCTGCCGGTCATAATCAGATATAAATATTTTATGACGTTCGATTCCCCTGACAATTATGTGATGCAGGGCTCCTGGTGCGTCTATTCTTGCTTTGCGTGGCATGGGCGATGTCTATCATATATAATCTTGGCGGTAAAGCATAATATCATAGACGTCCCCTAATTTGCTCCCTCGAAATGTAAGCGTTTCAGGGACGGACGCCCTGCTGTGCGTAATTAAGTACCCCGATAATACCCCTGTATATCTGGGTACTTAAGTGCGTGCAGCAGGGTGTTCATGGAGCGCTTACCTTTTTTGTCCGCCTGGCATCGAGGATAAGCAGCAGCAGAAAAATACTGCCCAGAGCCCCGAATAATGAGGTGTGGCGAAAGGTGTCTTGAAAAGAGAGACTTAGGGCCTTGATATCCTGGACTCGGGTCAGGAGGACATAACTGCGGGCCGCGGCCAGATCGTTGGGCATGAAGGCGGCTAACTTGTGCCCTGTGCTGGTAATGAAATTTAGCACATAATTATGGTTCTGGAGAATAGTTGTGCCGTCGTAATGGACGGCCTGTCTGAATTCCAGAGTGTTGGTGGCGATGGCAGTACCAAGGGAGCCGCCAAGAAAGCGGAGATAATGCATGATACTGACCCCCTGCGAGGTCTGAGGCCCCAGGTTGCCGAGAGCCATGGCTGAGACTGGGGCGAAAAAGGAACCCAAGGCGATGCCCAGGGGGATGGTGATGATGGCGGCTCGTATCGAAGGGGTATAGTAGTTCAACGATGGAATGAGGTAAAAACTGGTGATAAGAAAGATAATGGTACTGACCACCAGAACCTTGGGCGGCCCGAAACGGTCACTTAAGATACCGGCCACCGGCGACAGGATGGCGATGAAAATGGCAAAGGTGAGCATGTGGATGCCGGTGTCAAAGGTTCCGAGGTGCTTTACCGTCTCATAATAGAGGGGCAGAAGATAGAAGAGCTGGTAGATGGCGAGCCCCATGACCAGAAAATAAAAGCCCATGGACAGGGTGTACTGCCGGTTTTTAAAGATGCTCATATCAATGAGGGGGCGCTGGCTGAACATCTCGGTCAGGACGTAAAGAATCAGGGCCACGGCCGCCACAGCACCCAGGATCACAATGAGATTCGACTGTCCCCAGCCTAATTGCTGCCCCTTGGAGAGGAGAACCAGCAGGGCAATGGTAAAGGTGGCAATACAGAAGTAACTGATGAAATTGAAATGCAATTTCTGGCGGTGCCGCACGATGACGGGCAGAAAAAAGAAGGCGGCCACGATGTTCAAAATACCGGTGGGCAGGTTAATGAAAAAGACCCAGCGCCAGGAAAGATTCTGGGTGATCCAGCCGCCCACCGTGGGCCCTAATGACGGGGCGAAGCTTACTCCCATGGCGTAAATCCCCATGGCCAAGCCGTGTTTTTCCGGCGGATAGAGGGAAAAGAGAATGGTCTGGGCGCTGGCCATGATAAAGGCCTCCCCCAGGCCCTGCAGTACCCTGGAGCTGATTATCTGCGGCAGGGTGGAGGCCATTCCGCATAGGGCGCTGGCCGTGGTAAAGACTATTAGCCCGGCAATAAACACATTCTTCAGGCCGATGACCTTGCCTAAGCTGTGGGTCAGGAGCAGGCCCACAGCCGCCGCCGTCATGTAGGCGGTTATCACCCACTGTATGCCGTAGAGATCAGTAGACAGCGGCCCCATCATCTTGGGGATTACTACATCAACCACGGTGGTATCGAGGATGGCCATGAAGGCCCCGGTCATGATAATTACGGTCAAAAAGGCCCGGTAGCCCTTGGAGATGCGGGCGTAAATCGGTATGTCGTCTGCTTCTTCGAGGATCATGAGCCGTCTTTACTCCCGTCCACCGCGTTTTTCTGGCTTTTCTGGTTTTCCTGACGCTTGATTTCAACCTCTCCGCCCATGCCGACCCGTAAGCGGGCCGTATTGCCCTTGGTGATTCTGATTCTGATCGGAATGCGCTGCGATACCTTGGTGAATTCGCCGGCGGAAATATCACGGGGAGCCAGGGCAAAGGTGGCGGCTGAAGCGGGCAGAATGGTTTCCACTACGCCCTTGTAGTCGTTCCCTGGATAGGCGTCGATGGTAATATTAACCGGTGAGCCGGGTTCCACTCCGGCCAGTTTTTGCTCCTCTAACAGAACTATCAGGTAAATATCCCCTGGGTTAATCAGGGAAAAGACTACCTTGCGGGGCGAAACCAGGGCGCCGGGGCTGACAAAGCGTTTGGCCACCCGGCCGTTTAAGGGGCTCTTTAAAACGCATTGGGCGAGATCATAGCGGGCGCTTTGGAGGGCGGCCTGGGTTTCTTTGATTTTGTCAGTCAGGACTTTAATCTCTTTCGTGGTTTCTTTAAGGCGCTGTTTTTCAACCGTGGTCAGTTGCAACTGGTATCGTGACGTCAGCACGGAGGCACCAATGGCTGCCGCCTGCTGGCGTAGAGCGTTTCTGGCCAGCTCTTTGGCCCGTAAGCTGGTGCTGACATTCTCGGCTTGACTATGGGAGACCGCCTGGCGGGGCAGAAGATTCTGGTAGCGGGCGTTATCCCTTTGCAGTTGTTCGATTTCAACTTCAGCGGCGGCGATCTGGAAGGTTACGGCACCTTTTTGTTTTTTCAGCTTCGTGAGACGTGAGGCGGCAATCTTCTGGTTCAAATTAGTTTCCTGGCGCAGACGCCGCAGAAAAAGTTTTTTGTTCTGACGTTTATTTTCAACGGCGGCGAGAGCGGCCTTGAGCTGTTCAACCGTCAGCCGGTAAGAGGTATCGTCTAAGCGGCCCAGCACCTCGCCTTCTCGCACCGGATCTCCCGCTTTTCTGTTGATTGTCTCGACGCGGCCGCTGACCCGGTTGAAGCCCACGGAAACCAGACTGTCGGTGCGGACAAAGACGGCATCGGTGACGGCGTAGGCCATTCGATGGCGGACAAAGCGGATGGCAATGACAATAATTATTACAGCACAGATAATTAGGATTATGGCGGCAATGAGGCGCCCGCGTGACGTATTGTTTTTTTGCATGATCTCTTGTGAAAATGGGTTATTTATTGGTTACGATTCATCGGGCATAAACCATTCCACCGCCAATCCAAAGGGGATTGCCAGCAGCAGAACCAGGGCTCCCCGAAGCAGGGCGAAGTGAAAGCCGAGGAACTCGGCCTCAATTGGCAGCATCTGTGGTTTAAGCGACCAGGCAGCCAGGACAATGGCGACGACGGCCCAGCGGGCTCCAAGTCGTCTCACGCTCATGAGTAACGGAAAAATGACGTATGAGGGGCCGACCAGCACCGCCCCGCAGCCCACTGCGATCAACAGCCCTCTAACCCCGCTCTTTTGTCCCAGCAGGGAGCCGATCAACTCGCGGCTTATTTTAACATTAATCAGGCCGATGAGGGCAAATACTGCCAGAATAATAATACTTATCGAAGCGAATAGATTTGCCCCATACTTTAAGGATTCTATGGTTTTGGTGGGAGAAACCGACCAGGCCCATATGTAAAGCAGAATGACTATCCCGGCCAGGCGCTGGCGCAATAAGCCCCGGAAAAAATAATTGATCCGGCTCACAACAGACCTCCTAATAACAGGCCTGACAAAAGCGCCGCAATCAGGGTCAGGAGATTACGGATGAGGGCGAATCGCCAGCTGAAAATTTTAGCCTCAAAGGGCAGGGTGATTATTCCCACTGAAATCCATGACATAATAAAGGCCGCCACTGCCGGCGGCCAGGCACCATCAGCTAAAAGTGAACCGGCAATGGGGTATGATGCCAGCGGTGGGCCGATGGAAATAGCGCCTAACAGTCCTCCTAACAACAGAGACAAGGCTTTGTTTCCTTCCCCCAATACCGTCTCAATCAGCTTCGGCGGCAGAAATTCTTTAAAGAGACCGACCAGGGCGAAGATAGCCACTAAGAGCGGCAACAGGCTGCATAAAGTTTTGGCTCCCGTCTTGAGGGCGGTTCTGGCCTGTTGAGGATCGTGTCTGAATGACCAGAAATAGGTCAGAGCGACCAGAAACAGATAGATCAGGCCAATTTTGATAATATTCATGGTGCCAGTTTCTTCGGATGGGGGCCGGTGAAGGTGTAGCTGCCTTTGCTGGCGACTTTTTTATTCATTCAGCCCCTGCCTTTTTGCCTTGCACCTTTGAGGTCGGCATCCAGCCGCCGCCCAGGGCCTTGTAAAGTCGGATCAGGTCTGAGGTTACTGCCCCGGTGCTTTGGGCCAGCTTGTCGTCTAAGGAGAGCAGGGAGCGCTGAGCGTCCAGGACATTGGAGAAGTCGGTCAGCCCGGCCTGGTAACGGTCACGAGCCGCCTGCTCCGCTTTGGCGGCGGCTTTCGCGGCCTGGGCTAAGGCCTGATTGCTGGTTTCTTCCTTGACATAGGAGGTCAGGGTGTTTTCAACCTCCTCCACGGCGTTCAGCACTGTGGCCTGATAATGGATCAGGGCCTGTTCCTGGCGGGCATTTTCGACCTCGATTTGGCGGCGTATAGCCCCGGCATCAAAGATATTCCAGGATATGGAGGGCCCAAGCTGAAAAGTGCGGCTGGCCCATTTCGGTAGATTCTCAAGGCGCAGGGATTCCAGGCCAATAGAGCCGGTGAGCTGGAATTTGGGGTAGAGTGCCGCTTTGGCCACCCCGATACGGGCGGTCTGGGCTGCTAACTGCTGTTCGGCCCGGCGGATATCCGGCCGGCGGCGCAGGGTCTCGGCTGGTACACCTACCATGATGGCGGCGGGGGCTGCCGGCACCGGCGCGGGGGGGGCCAATTTGTTTTCTAAACTGCCGGGCCTTTGGCCGAGGAGTACGGCCAGCCGGTTCATGGCTCTGATTATTCCAGTCTCTAAGCGGGGGATTTGAGAGCGGGTTAACTCCATATTGGAGCGGGATTGTTCCAGGGCCAGTTCATCTATAAGCCCGGCCTGGTAACGGGATTGATTTAACTGGTAACTCTCCCGCTGGGCGGCAAGATTAGCCTTGGCTGCCTGCAAACGGGCCTGGTAGGTTCTGAGATCAACATAGTTGATACCAACCTCGGCCGTGAGGCTGACCATGACATCACGCATGGCCTCCCGACGGGCCTTGAGATCGGCCGCTGCCGCCTGTACGGCTCGCCGGCGGCCGCCGAATATATCCAATTCCCAGCCAGCATCAAAACCGGCGTTATAAAGATTGCTCTCGTCGCTTCGGCTGCTGCGGGATTTAATGGCACTGGCGGATGAATTGAGCTGGGGGAATAACCCGGCCCGGCTGATGCCCATGAGGGCCCTGGCCTCCCGTACTCGGCTGCGGGCCGTCTTTAAGTCCAGACTGCCCCGCAAGGCTTTATTCTCCAACTCCACCAGCAGGGGATCATGGAACACCGTCCACCAGCGGGCCAGGGTTTGCGGATTGGCAGGCCCTGGGTGCAGCCCCCCCGTTAATTCGGCATGCCAGGCGGCCGGGGCATTGGCTGATACCGGGTGGTAATCAGGGCCGACCATGGCACAGCCGGAAAAAAGGAAGGCCAGAGCAAAGCTCAGGCATAGTTTAATAGTCTTGGTCATTTTTATATCCTCCGGACATCGGCTGCCTGAGCGTACTGCTATACACCCAGGCGGCTGGTATCTCTTGCTTATTCTGTTTTCTGTCCTCTGTCTTCTGTTCTCTGGTGCCCGCGCCGCCAGGCAGTACCACGTTCACGCATTGACTGAAAAATATAATAAAGTACCGGAATCAGAAAGATCCCGAACATGGTGGAGAACAGCATACCGGCGAAAACCGTGGTGCCGATGGCCCGTCTGCTGCCGGCCCCGGCCCCGGTGGCGATAACCATGGGCAGAACGCCGAGGATAAAGGTGAAGGCAGTCATCAACACCGGCCGGAAACGGATGCGGGCTCCGTCCACGGCGGCCTCGGCGGTGGTCAGGCCGTCCTCGTGCCGTTCGCGGGCGAATTCGACAATGAGGATGGCATTTTTTGCCGCCAGTCCCACCAGCAGTACCAGGCCGATCTGGGCGTAGATGGAAAGCGGCATGTGCATGAAGAAGAGCCCGGCCAATGCCCCGAGAGTGGCGATGGGGATGGAGACAATGACGGCGAGTGGAATATTCCAGCTCTCATACTGCCCCACCAGAAAGAGATAGGCGAAAATCAGGGCCAGGGCGAAAAGCCCCGCCACCTGGCCGCCCGCCTTTTGCTCCTGGTAAGACATGGATGACCAGTCGTAACCAAAGCCGGGCGGCAGGTTTTTGGCCAGCTTTTCCATAATGGACATGGCCTCACTCGAGGAGACACCTGGCGCTCCCTGACCGTTGAACCGGGCGCTGGCAAATTGATTGTAGCGGCTGATAAGCTGCGGCCCGAGGATGGTCTTCAGGCTCACTAAACTGGGCAGGGGGATCATGGCCCCGGAATTACTGCGGACATAGAGCCGGTTGATGGCGGC
>VAPG01045834.1_pt1 | contig 22706 bp, 14 predicted proteins | sample 3393851 | NCBI WGS metagenome assembly VAPG01 (sample SAMN08290438, study PRJNA428436) | hydrothermal vent metagenome | isolation source: Deep-sea hydrothermal vent chimney | place: Atlantic Ocean: South-mid Altantic Ridge | depth 2194 m m
ATAGCACAGGGTGAAGTGAAACGGAACCCTGTGCGAATGAATGACCACATAATTCAAGCTCTGAAAGAGCGACAGGTAGAAATAGCATGTTGGAAAATTAAACCTGTCGGGCTTTCAGCCCTGATTTTAATGCTTATTTATTTCACAGGCCTGCGTAAACTACGGCCTGTGTTTTTATCTTGCATCCCTTCGGGATTTCTTGCACTAATTTAAAAATAATAATGGTAGTACCTCAAAATAATATTTAACCATAATTCGTTTTCCTCCTTTCGCTTCAACTTTCTTTATTAACTTTGTCCGAACACATATTTTAGTAACAGTAAAATATCCTTATTATGAACTTAGAAACTTTTTATAGCTTATCCTACGGACTATTTATCATTAGTGCCCAGACCAAAGGAAAGAAAAACGGTTATGTTGCCAATACGGCTTTTCAGGTTACCGCCGAGCCTTCACAGCTGGCCGTAAGCTGCAACAAAGACAACCTTAGCGCACAAATTATTACAGAAAGCGGTTTTTTTAGCGTGTCGGTACTTGGCCAGGATGCCTCCAAAGAGATTATTGGCCGGTTTGGTTACAACAGTGGAAAAAAGATTGACAAATTTGCAGAAACACAGTTTTTTGAAAGTCCGCAGGGTATTCCGGTAGTTACTGAGGATTGTGTTGCCTGGTTTACCTGCAAAGTGGTGAAAACAGTAGATGTAGGCACACACCTGCTTTTTATTGGTGAGGTGTTGGATGGTGAAATATTAGAAAAAGAGATGATCCCGCTCACTTACGATTACTACCGTAAAGCACGTCACGGACGCTCTCCCAAAAATGCCCCGACTTATATAAAACCGACAGAACAGGAAAACGTTGTGCCGGAATCCGAAACTGCTGGGAAGCCTGTCGGGCAGAAATGGATTTGTCTCGTTTGCAGCCATATTTATGATCCGGTTGAAGGAGATCCGGAAGCAGGCGTTGCACCGGGAACATCTTTCGAGGATCTGCCCGATGACTGGGTATGCCCGGTGTGCGGCGCAGAAAAAGCCGACTTTGAACCCTATAATGGGAAATAATTCACATAGCTATTCCAGCTGTGGAATCAATAAATAATCCACCTTCTAAGAAGGTAGTTTTGGTTTGCCGCCATAGGAGGCTTTTAAGAATGCTCTGTTTTTTAAATATCGAACACCGATTAACGATTTTTGAATCCTGAAGTTTTAATTTAGCTCTTAAATCGTGATTCGTTAATCGATATTCATCATTCCATTCACCTCAACAAACTGAAAGGCATAGCCGTCAATATATTACCACGCCCAAAGAACGTGGTTTTTCAAGTTAAAATAAACACAATTAGCGCAGGCGTGTTCTTGTGCTTTGTGTCATCTCATGGAAGCAGCCCGACCTCTACTTTTGAAGGATATTTCCTGGAAAACCAAATACGCTGGGTGGCTTTTATAAAATCGCCCGGTTTAGCTTTGTAAATATTCGTAAACGTCTGCGGGTTCACATCAAAAAATGGAAACCAGCTGCTTTGAATCTGTATCATTATCCGGTGACCTTTCTTAAATGTGTGCAGGATGTCCTGTAACGGAAGTTTTATCTCCGTCACTTTTCCCGGAACAAAAGGTTCTGGTTTTTCCGGATTGTTGCGATATTTTCCACGCAAAATATCACCACGAACCAATAATTGGTAACCGCCCATTTTCACATTAGTGGGGTTGGGTATCGGATTGACAGCACTGTCAGGATAAACGTCAATAACTTTCACCACCCAGTCAGCATCCGTGCCGGTGGTAGAGACAAACAAATCGGCCAGCATAGGTCCCGCCAGTGTAATCTCTTTTTCCAGTGGTGCGGTTTCAAAGACCAGCACATCTGGTCTTCTCGCGGCAAAACGCTGGTCTTCATTCATATATGGATGATAATAAAATGTCCGCGAATCCATGATATGGGCAGTATAAGGAACAGGCTTGTGGGGATCGCTAACGTATTGTTCAAAATCAGTTTTACTTTTGGCGGGTTTCCCGAAAGTCAGTTTATGTCCGGCCTCTAACGAAAGGGCCTCTTTTTGAACATCTTTTGGCGGCCATTGGTCAAACGAACGCCAGCGGTTGGCCCCGGTGTTAAACATACGCGCCTCTGGTTCAGGAAAATTTCCTTCACCTTTCAGATAATATTTGAAAAAAGGAAGCTGGATATCCTTACGGAAATATTCTCCGGTTTTGGAACCGAAAGTTATGTCGCCCAGCCGGTAATCTTCGCTACGTGCCCACCAGCCATGCGGCCATGGCCCAATAATCAGCATGTTTTTGGCATGCGGATTATTATCCTCAATACTTTTGTAAGTGTGTAAAGTTCCGTAGAAATCTTCGCTGTCGTACCAGCCACCCACCGTCAACACAGCGGGCTTAATATTTTTGAAATGCGGAAGTGTGTTACGTGTCTGCCAGTAGGCATCATAATTGGGATGCTTTTTCAGTGTCTCCCAGAAAGCAATATTGTTGTGGTAATATTTCTTGTCAACATTGGGCAAAGGCTCCAGCGACAGGAAGAAGTTATATGCATCCGGTGATACACGAGGCATGCGATGAGGCCAGTGCGTGGTCAGGCTGTCGCGTTTTATGCCGAAAACAGAGAAAAAGTTAATGGCCATTTGCAACGAAAACGCACCATGGTGATGCATGTCGTCGTCCACAAACCAGTTGGAAATAGGGGCTTGCGGCGAAACGGCTTTCAAAGCCGGATTTGCGTCAATACAGGCCATGGCAGCATAAAATCCGGGATAGGAGATCCCGAACATGCCGGCTTTTCCGTTGTTGTGTTTTATGTTTTTGATGAGCCAGTCCACGGTGTCCCAGGCATCGCTGCTTTCGTCTGTTTGTTTACCGGTTTTATTTGGAATGTAAGGGCGCATATTTACAAATTTGCCTTCCGACATGAACCTGCCGCGTACATCCTGATAAACGAAAATAAATTTCTCTTTGGCCAGCTCTACCGGCAGGCGACGGTATTGATCTTTCCCATAAGGCGCACTAGAGTAAGGCGTCCGCCAAATGAGAATGGGGTAATTCTGTGTGGTGTCTTTGGGTGTATAAACCACCGTGTAGAGTTTAATACCATCGCGCATAGCAATACGGTACGAGGCTTTGGTATAATGATCTTTTACCGAATAGGTCTCCTGAGCGGAAAGCGAAACCGATGAAAAAAACAGGGCGAAAAGGAGAAGAAAAAATCCTTTCGCATAGTTCATTTTTGTCTTCATTATGTATGTTTATAAGTATATTTTTTTATTGTATGCAGTTACTCTTCAGGAAAATAAACCAACCGGACAATTTTCTTTAGTTCGGCAACATCAACCTCATCAAAACTATCCAACGATTTGCTGTCCACGTCCAGCACACCACGTATAATGCCTTCCCTGTCGTAAACCGGTATCACAATTTCGGATTTGGCTCTTCCATCACAGGCAATATGTCCGGGAAAAGCTTCCACATCAGGCACAACCATCGTTTTTTGCTGGCTGACGGCAGCCTGACAAACACCGGTGCCGGCAGGCAGATTGATACAGGCCAACGCGCCCTGATAAGGGCCTATCTGAAGTTTGTCCTCCTGAAAAAGATAAAAACCACACCAGAAAAAAGTTTCCATTTTGTGGTATAGAACGGCATTAATGGTGGCCATGTTCGACAGCTGATTGTTGCTGCTCTTAACGATTAAGTCGCGTATTTGTTTGTGTAGGCGCTGGTAGCGTTTTTCCTTTTTCGTTTTGTCCATTATCTGATTTTAAACGTTCAAAAGTAGAAAAAATCAGAGAAGTGTCATTGTGATGGTTGTTTTTCATTAGAAATAACCTCTTTTATGGTACGAAGATCTTCGTGTATTTTTTCTTTCCTGAAGCCTGACTCCAATTGAAGGTTGGTATGTTTCTTTGTAACTTTAAAATCGTATTCGGGATATTGATAAACGGGAGAGCGCTCCTCCGTTTCATTCAATGAATACCCCCAGATAGTCTGATATTCCCGGATGTTTTGTCCCATGCTTTCCACCTGCTTCAGATATCTTGCAACGGGTTTGGATTCGATGATAAACACATCCCCGGTTGTTTTTATCATAGGGCTGTGGCTTCTGCTTTTATCGTACTTAAACCTTAGGATTCTTCTACCATCACTTGTTATGCCGATAGTTCTGAACCCCAAACTCTTACCAAGGCCGGGAAGATTCATAATATTCCGGTCCGTTGCCAAAAATGGCAAACTTTCTTTTTCTCTTAAGAGTTGAATCAATTGTGGTACCGTGGGGGCAAAGAGATGTACATTTTGTAGTTCCTCACGATATTTTGCGGGAATATTTCCAAGATATTTCTCCTCGGTTTTTTCTTGTACCATTCGGGCATTGGTGGCAAAATTGGAGTAGTTTTCCATGAAGCCCTTTACCGAAAAAGTATAATAGGGCAGCACGCCGATATCGTTCAAAACTTTCCGTAGTTTGGCAGTATGACCACGCAGCGAAGCCGCTGTTATGAAAACCTGCTGGTTGATGATCAGCCAGCCCGCTTTGATAAGTTTTTGGATGCTTTCACGGGTCTCCGGTGTGATTTCCATGGCCGATTCGATATGGGTTTGGATAATAAACTGCTGAATACCAATGGTTTTTGCTTTGTCTTTGAAATCAGCAAGAACAGACACCAGGCTGTTGGTGATTCGTTGCGGCAGATAAACCGGCATCCGCGTTCCTAATCTGACCCGAACAATTTCGGCATATTTTTCACCATCATCTCTTTTTTTATTGGCTTCTTTTTTCCGCAGGGCCATAGTATAAACGGCATCTAAAATTTGCTTCAACGACTCATCCGAACTCATAAAAGCATCGCCACCCGTAATGAGAATGTCGCGCAAATGGGTATCATTTTCAAAATAATCCATGAGTTGGCGCATTTTCTCCGGCCAACTTATCTTTGGCTGAAGTTTTTTGATATTAAAATTGAAATGTCCGTTTTGGAAATCATACATACGCTGGCAGGAGACACAGAGGCCGGCACAGGCACGGCCGGTGGTGTCGGGGATAAAAATGGCCACCTCCGGGTAGCGGCGGTGAATGTTGTAATAAGCCGGCAAGAGCCAGCCTGCAGCATTCGGTTCCCCCGGTCGTATTATGTCTTCTTTTTCCCAGGCAATAATGTCCCCAAATGTGTCAATAAGCTTTTGGCTGGGGAAAAGATAGTCGCGAATAGCCTTGTCGGCTACTGGCGCCTGGCGATTGGAATGCTCCGAAAGAAGTGAGAGATAGTGAGGGTTTACAAATAGGGGAATTCCTTTTTTGCGGGCTTCGTATAGTCGTTGCATAATCTTCTCTGATAGCGAATTGCCAATCATATCATTGAGTAAATCGGGATGCCGGATGGCAAAAGTCAGATGAAAACGGTAGTCGTTCCACCATTCATATACCTGATGATATTTTTCGTTGAAAGTGCTTCCCGGTTTGAATTGAAAACGACGGCTTTTTTGCAGACCGAGGTCAATGTTTTCAATTATTTTCCTGATAATACGGTCTTTGTTGAGTTTTCGTTCTTCGATTACTTTTTTGTCCAATCCCGAAGGATGACGTGCCATCCACCGGAGTAGTTTCTCTTTCTCCGGAATGGTCCTCTCTAATTTTCCATTCAGTTGGCGAAAAAGATAAAGCATATCTAAGAAAAAAGCCTTGTTGCTGTCGCCTTTCCCAAAACGAATGGCAAGCCAGAGAATTTTGACAGGCTCGTTGCGGATGGCCTTTCCCAATAGATTTGGATCGGCAAACTGCCTTCCTTCATGATCCAGATAATCCATGAGCCTGATGGCTGCATAATCGGGCCAGGATAATTTCCTGAATGTTTTCGATAGATTATTTTTGTAATAGTCAAAAGCGGCGGGATGATCTTTGAAATAGTCTGTCAGCCATAGATGAAAGCGTGTTTTTGCTTCTTCGAAAGTATCAGCATTTTTAAAAATCTTTGTTAACAAGGGATTTTCTTTAGTGATTCTTTGGACTATTTGCAATACATCCAATTTCAAGTTGATATTTCCCCAATATGTTTCCATCTTTTCTACTTTTTGTTATTGATTTAAGGATGGGAAATTTAATGAAAAATTTTCACTTCTTCAAATTTATTTTATGTTTGTACTGTTCCTTTTCGTTCTTTTCGGATTTGTAATCCGAAAGCACTGAAAAATCAGCATTACAGACCCTTTAGTTCACAGGATCGGGATTGCAAATCCCGATCAGCGAAAGGGAGAACATTGGGCCGGGATAGTAGTGAAAACGGCTGATAACAAGACTCTTTTGTCAACTTACCCGCAAGGTTTACCCAATTTCTTCAGTGTTAACCGAGAGTATGTTTTTCCCCGGCTAACGGAAGGAAAAATCGCCCGGCGAAAGCATGATTATTTCTGCTATCCTGTTCATGTCAAACTTTTTTACCTTTGTTCGTTCATGCAGCCGATATTTGATACACATATAACTTACCTGAAGGGCGTAGGCCCGCGAAAGGCGGAATTGCTGTCCGAAGAATTCAATATTCGTACCTATGGTGACCTGTTGTACCATTTCCCCTTCCGCTATGTGGACAAAAGCCGGATTTATAAAATCAGTGAAGTAAATACCGATTCAACCTGGTTTTTGCTGAAAGGCAAAATTTCGGATATGAAAGTCGTCGGAGAAAAGCGGGCACGGTTTATTTCATTCCTGTTGACCGATGACAGCGGCAGTATCGAGTTGCTGTGGTTCAGAGGATTGCAGTGGGTTAAGAAACGTTTTGAACCAGGAAAAGAGTACCTTGTCTTCGGAAAGCCTTCGGTATTTAAAAACCGGTTCAACATGGTGCATCCGGAGGTGGAAGACGTTACCCCGGAAACGGAAACAGTGGCAGGAAACCGCTTTGAAGGTATTTATCATTCCACCGAAAAACTGAAAACTGCCGGACTGGGTAGCCGTGGGTTTAGTAAAATTATCCGTACGTTGCTGAAAGATACGGCCTCCAAAATTGAGGAAAATCTTCCTGATTACCTGCGGGAGAAGTATCACCTGATGAGCCATCCGGAAGCTATGATCAACATCCACTTCCCAAAAAATCCGGCTATCATCAACAAAGCCGTACAACGGCTGAAATTTGAAGAGCTGTTGTTTGTCCAGCTGGAGCTGTTGCTGCAAAAAAAGATTCTGAAAGAAAAAGTAGCCGGACATATTTTTGAGAGAGTGGGCGATTATTTCAACACCTTTTACCGCGAGCATCTTCCCTTTGAACTAACGGGTGCCCAGAAACGGGTTATCCGCGAAATCCGTGCCGACCTGCGCAGCGGGAAACAGATGAACCGGCTTTTGCAGGGCGATGTGGGCAGCGGCAAAACGCTGGTAGCGCTTATGAGCATGCTCATCGCCATCGACAACGGCTATCAGACAGCTTTCATGGCTCCCACCGAAATACTTGCTACACAGCATTTTAATACTATAAAAAAATTCCTAGGCAATATGGATATCCCGGTGGCGCTGCTGACCGGCTCTACCAAAACAGCACAACGTAGAAAAATCCATAAGGCTTTATTAAACCACGAACTTCCTGTACTTGTCGGGACACACGCGCTCATCGAAGATACGGTGCAGTTTAGCAATCTCGGCTTTGTGGTCATCGATGAGCAACATCGTTTTGGCGTCGCCCAGCGCGCCAAACTGTGGAAAAAAAACAACATTCCGCCTCATATTTTGGTCATGACCGCTACGCCCATTCCGCGCACGCTGGCTATGACGCTTTACGGAAATCTGGATGTGTCGGTGATTGACGAAATGCCTCCGGGGAGAAAACCGGTCAAAACGTTGCATTTTTTTGAGTCGAAACGGTTGCGGGTGCTGGGATTTATGCGCGAACAAATTAAAAAAGGGCGGCAGGTTTATGTGGTTTATCCGCTCATAAAAGAGTCGGAGAAATTCGATTTGAAAAATCTGATGGATGGCTACGAAAATATGCTGCGCGATTTTCCGGAACCGGAATATCATGTGAGCGTGGTTCATGGGAAGATGAAACCCGAAGACAAGGAATTTGAAATGCAGCGTTTTGTGAAGGGAGAGACGCACATCATGGTTTCCACCACGGTGATAGAGGTGGGGGTGGATGTGCCAAATGCCTCCATGATGGTCATTGAAAATGCGGAACGCTTCGGCCTGTCGCAGTTGCATCAGCTTCGGGGCCGCGTGGGCCGGGGTGCCGACCAGTCGTGGTGTGTTCTTATGTCGGGGTACAAACTCTCCAACGAAGGGCGTAAGAGGTTAGAAATAATGGTCGCCACCAACGATGGTTTCGAGATTGCCGAAGCAGACCTTAAATTGCGGGGCCCCGGCGACATTCAAGGAACGCGACAATCCGGCATGCTTGATTTTCACATTGCCAATCTCGCAAAAGATGGAGAGATGATTGCCCGGACAAGACAAATTGCCATCGGTATTCTGAACGATGACCCTCGTCTGCAAAAACCGGAAAACAAGCTGCTTAACCGTGAAATGCGGCAGCGGTTTAAAGGGAAAACGCTTTGGACAAGGATTTCGTGATTATTTTCGCTTTTCCACCACCTCAAACCACACTTTTATACTTCTTCCATCTTCATCCACTACGGTGAGCAGATGCCGGCCTTTGGGCGGGATAAAAGCAAACTGATGTTTGCCCTTGGTGGAACCGAGATATTGATGGTCGAGATGCCAGTATAAGGTTGCATTTGGATTTTGATGTGAGATTTCAAAAACAACCTTTTCTTTTCTCCCATCCACATCGCGCGGGATAAAAATTTTCGTTCCGGAATGTGGATAAATAAATGCCATCACTTTTTCTCCGTCCAAAGGAGCGCAACCCGGCTTGTACGGTGGCAGCATCCTATAAGAAGGATGTGTTTTGTGGTAATACCATTCCTGCACAGGCGGCAACACAAACCACGAAACTTTTTTCATTTTACTTACAGAAGCACAGCGTTCGCTGAGCCGGTATTTTTCGTTCTTATCGGTAAAAATAATTTTATGGTAAGGACAGATTTTTACCCTGTCGCCGTTGACAAATGAAAGAACAGTGTCGGTTTCCGGGCAAAACCGGGAAGCCCGGAAGCCGCTTTGCCGGCAGACTACGATCTCCTTCATTTCGTCTTCGGGACGCTGAAACTCTCCCTGTGGCTTTAACAGGTCGAACACATCAAACAAGATGGGGGCAGCATACGTTGTTCCGGTCAGGCCGGTACGCCCTTCTCCGTTGGCGTTGCCTACCCATACGCCGACAATGTATTGCGGTGTGGAACCGATAGCCCACCCATCTTTAAATCCGAAGCTGGTTCCTGTTTTCCAGGCAATGGGCGCCGAAGAGTTAAAATACTCCCAGCCCTCTTCCGAATGAGGACGATGCACCTGATAAAGTGCCTGATAAGTTTCCCAAACGGCCCCGGCATGAACAGGCGGAGAAGCCGACACGGCAGGCTCTTTGGCTTTCTTCACCTTTTTCATTTCCGTTACAAGCGGATCGTATTCGTGGCCTGTATATTTTCCGTAAAAGCGGCTGTAGTTCAACACTGTTTGTGCCATGCCTGCATAGGCGCTGGTCAGCTGCCACAGGGTAGCTTCGCCGCCGCCAAGGATGAGAGAAAGGCCGTAGTAATCTGCCGGCTTAGTGAAAGTGGTCAGTCCCATCCGTTTCATCATGTCCATAAACCGGCCGATACCGTAGTCGCGCAGCAGATAAATGGCCGGCACATTTCGCGACCGCGACAAAGCCTGTGAAGCGGGTACCGAACCTTCAAAAACCCTGTCGAAATTCTGTGGATGATAGTTCTTGAAATAGCTTGGGATATCCGGTATCAGGCTGTTGAGCAATATTTGTCCGTCGTCAATGGCTGCTGCATAAAGCAATGGTTTTAAAACACTTCCCGTACTTCGCGGAGCGCGTATTATGTCGTTTGCCTGACCGTGGTTGCCTTTGCCTGTCGCATTGCCCACATACACCAATACCTCTTTGGTTTCCGGTCTTGCTACCAGCACAGCGATATTGTAAATTTCATTTTCACTGTATTTCTTTCGGTATCCGGCCACAATCCGGTTGACTTCGTGTTGCAATCCACCGTCAAGAGTGGTGTAAATTTTGGTTCCTTCCTGCTTTTTCCTGAAATATTCCAAAAGATGCGGAGCGTCATCGGGTAAAGGACGTGGCTTCAACGGAATTTTCTCCAGCAGGGCCAGCCGGTAATCGGTGCTATCCATTTTCCCATTTTCAAAAAGTTGTTTGAGCAGATGATTGCGCTTTTGCAAAAGCAATTTCCTGTTTTTGCCTGGATAAATGAGGGAAGGGGCATTAGGCAGCACGGCCATCAGCGCGGCTTCTGCCCATGTAAACTGAAACCGGTCGTGACCGAAATAGCGCCATGCTGCGGCATCTAATCCTACTACATTTCCGCCGAAAGGGGCATGCGAAGCATACAGGTTGAGGATTTCCTTTTTGGAAAGTTTTGTTTCGAGGGCAACGGCGAGGTAAATTTCTTTGAGCTTCTCGGCAATGGTACGTGGTTTCCCTTTCTCCGCCAGACGTATGACCTGCATGGTGATGGTGCTGCCGCCGCGGACAATTTTTCCTGCTTTGATGTCGGCTATCAGTGCTTCAAAAGCGGACACGGGGTTAAACCCGAAGTGTTGGTAAAAATGACGGTCTTCAAATTGCAGGACGGCGGTTATATATTTTTGCGGCAGCGAGTCAGTTTCCGGGAAACGCCACTGGCCATCGGAGGCAATGCGTGCTCCGAGCAGTGCTCCCTGCCGGTCGAACAAGACGGTGGAGTATGGGGCGTGAAACAAAGGCAAAGGCAGAAAAAGCCGACCCGTTAACGGGATGGCAAGAAACAGCACAACCAAAACAGCAGCCAGCTTTAAGCGTTTATGTAGTTTTTGTTTTTGCATTTTATTCCAATAATAAAGGTCAAAAATAACATCACTTCCGGATTTCAGACATTCTCATCCAAAATACCATTGGTTTTTGGATGTTCACTGTAAAAAAAATTGACTTTTGGGGATTATATTCCTCAAAAAGTATATCTTTTGGGGAATATAATCCCTGAAAAATATTACTTTTGGGGAATTAAAAAACAAAGCTATGATTGAACGCGATATTAAAAAATTGATCATCAGCAAGATAAGCGACAAAAAAGCCATTGTGATTTTGGGTGCCCGGCAAACGGGGAAAACCACTCTCATCGAAAACCTGCTTTCGGACAGCGAATATCTTTTGATTGACTGTGACGACCCGGTAAACCAAAATTTGCTGGAAAATGCCAATACCGAAACATTAAAACGCATTATCGGTAGCCATAATACCGTTTTTATTGATGAAGCACAAAGGGTAAACAATATCGGCTTATTGATCAAAATCATAATTGACCATATCCGGCATATAAAAATTTTCGTTTCAGGCTCCTCCTCTCTTGACATCTCAAACTTTGTCAACGAACCTTTAACGGGTCGGAAATGGGAATATTACCTTTATCCGCTGAGCTGGAATGAGCTGCTGAACCATTATGGGTTTCTGACAATGCTCCGACAACTCGAAACCAGGCTTATCTATGGCAATTATCCTGAAGTAGTAACTCATCCCGGCCAGGCGGAAGAAATTATAAAACAATTATCCATCAGTTATTTATACAAAGATATTTTACAGTTTGGGGGCATTAGGAAACCGGATATTTTAAGTAAACTTTTAAAGTTACTGGCCTTTCAGGTGGGAAGTGAAGTTTCGTTGAATGAGCTGGCAGGAAAACTACAAATAGACAAAAAAACCGTTGATACCTACATCCAACTTCTCGAAAAAGCTTTCATAATCTTTCGTCTTTCTTCATTTGGTAAAAACCCACGTAAAGAAATTACCACGCTGCGAAAAATTTACTTTTATGATAACGGTATTCGTAATGCTATCATTTCCAATTTCAATTCATTGGATTTGCGTCAGGACACCGGAATCTTATGGGAAAATTTTATGATAAGTGAAAGAGTGAAGTTTTTGCATTACAACAGTAGATCTGCCAATATCTATTTCTGGCGCAATAAACAGGGTAATGAAATAGACCTGATAGAAGAACGCGGTGGAAAAATCTATGCTTTCGAGTTCAAATATTCCCCTTTAAAAGCGCCAAAAGTCCCAAAACTGTTTAAGGAAACATATCATCCGGAATACAAAGTAGTTAACCATGAAAATTTTATGGATTTTTTAACGAATCCTTCCGGGACATAAGATTTTACCTGCTGTACTACAGCAAGTAAGCGCTGGCATAAAGTGCCCCAATGAAGTCTCAAAATAACGTAAAGACTTTTGGGACAACCTCAGGGCAGTACAGGAATCTTTTCCCCCGTTATTTCTGTTTTCTAACTTCAACCATTCCACCTCCCACCACCGCATGCACTGTATTGTCGTACATGGCTCTGCAGGATACCGGTGAAAGGAAATATTTTCCCGGATAGGAAGCATTGAGCAAAATGTAAAATGTCTTTACCTTTTTGTAATTCAGTCCGAAGAAAATATTTACCCTGTCATCACGAATATCGAGATAGTCGTACGAAGAGGATTTCAGGTTACTACCCACATCCAGCATCCGGGTGTTGAGAATTTCCCATCCCGAAGGAACGATAAAACTCAACGCAAGGTTGTTGTAGTTTCGCAACGAAGGATTGTAGATTTCCACTTTGGCGTAAAAATCTTTTCCCTGTGGAAGCTGACCCACAGCAAGCGTTTTCCCTTTCATGTCATTATAAGTAACCTTCAAATTCAGGTTTTGCTGCTCGTTGATGGTTTTTCCCGGCAAGGGGATGCCCGATGTCTCCACATTCACAAAAAGCAGTTGCTCTGATTTATTATTGACTGTCAGATTTTTTCCGGCCACCGGCTTAACCTTTTGGGTGAAAACAGGTTTATCGCTTTTCTCTGTTTTTTTGGTTTTGCCATAGCTGTAAGCAAAAGTAAACGGAAGTTCATTTTTCTCATTCCCAACAAACAGGGCAACGGAGTATAACGCATAAGCCGTGGTTTGCGTACTCATCCACTGGTCGCCGCCGAGGGTTTTGGCAATTTCTTTGAAAATCTCAAAAGCAGTTGTCCGGTCTCCCGTAAGGAGATAAGTTTCAATGGCCAGCGCATAATTGCGGACTTCCGAACCGTAGTTGTTCCCCCAGTTGTTCTGCTCACCGGAAACCGACCATACGGTATTTCTCATAATTTGACGTGCCGTACTTTTCTCGTTGATGAGCGCATAAGCCGCCGCCAGCCGCAGTAGCGCCTGGTTGGAGAGGTTGGTCATTTCACGCATTCTGTTCATGGCGCTCATAGCCGGCTTCCCGGCCAGCGCCAGCGTGTATAGTCGGTAAGCCTGGTTCAGGTCATCGCGGTATCTGTCGTATTTGTCCGGTCGGCTATTCCAGTCGTTGGCTGCCTTTTGCTGATACGAAATCCAGTTGTTCAGCATATCCATCGGCACGTAATATCCTTTTTCTTTGGCAAGTATCAGGAAGTTACCGGCATAGCTGGTTCCCCAGTCGCTTGGATAACGGCCATCCGGCCAATAGGTAAAGGCTCCCGGGTAAATTTGAAAGCCGTTTAGCCTTTTGATTGTATTTTTGATGTTGTTTTCAATTTCGTCCTGTTGTTTTCCCGAAAGGGAAGTCAGCTTGTCGAGATAAAGCTGCGGAAATACTGACGATACTGTTTGTTCGATACATCCGTAAGGATAACTGATCAGATACTGAAGCCTTTTCTCCAGATTAATGGGAGGAATTTTGGAAACAGTAAATGCCATCTGTGTGCCGGTGGCGCCCGGAATAAACCGCGGTTTGGCTTTCACCGTTTTTCCCGCTTCAAGGGAATAGCTTTCCGTATGGTAAACGCGTTGGTTCGGATTGCGTATGCTGATATCAATATCGTAAAATGCTGTTTCTCTGCCTGAAGTAACTTCTATCGTGGCTTTACCGATGCCTTCCCGATTAGCGACTTTCACTTTGACATAAGCGATTTTTTCGCCGGCATGGGTAAAATCAATTTCCTGCTGCGGCCGGCTCACGGTAAACATATCATTCACCGAAACGCTGAGCTTCACCTTTTTAATGAACTCTTCCATAGCAAAGATGGTTACCGGCAGTCTCAGGGTCTCGCCCGGCACCAGCGTACGAGGCATAGAAGCCAGCACCATAAGCGGTTGTTTCACGGCAACGGTTTTTTGGGCTGAACCATAAGCGCCGGTATTTCCGGCCACCACCATCACCCTTACCGCACCGATGTAGTTGGATATTTTCAGAATATGAACCTGTCCGGGGCTGCCTTTTTGAAGGGTGAAAGGGCCGAGGAAGGTTACCACCGGTTTAAAGCGGTTCAGTTTTTTCCGGCTCAGCTCCTGCACCGTACCGCCGCCGCCAATGGCAAAGACCTGCGACAGCCGCCCGCCGTAGGCGCCGATGACGTCGTTGTAAAAATCCCAGGTGTTCACGGCCAGCGCTTCTTTCCGGTAAAAATAGTCGTGAAGCGATGGTGTTTTAAAATGAGTCAGATCCAGCAGTCCCTCATCCACAACAGCCAGCACGTATGTCATTTTGCGGCGGTTGGCTTCGCTTACCTTAATTTGATACTTTGTTTCCGGCTTGATTTTGTCGGGCATGCTGATGACCGGTTTCAGAAATGTTGCCGGGTCTTCCACCATCACCGGCACAACGCCATAGGAACGGATGGGCAGATCGTTTTTTGTCTGTAAATGGGGTTGAATAACGGAAACAAAGACGTAAATATTGGGTGTCATATCTTCGGTTACCTTGAATTTTACCACTGTTTGTTTTCCTTTGGTATCCACCCACCACGACTTGATGACCTTGTTATTCTTTTCAAGGCTGATCAATGCTTTGGCTCCCGGTGGTGAAGGAAAGCTGATGACAGCCTCCTCGCCGGGATGGTATTTCGGTTTGTCGGTGGAGAGGCTTAGCAGGGTCGCATCGCCGCGTGAACGGTTGCCACGAGCATAGGACGATGGCCAGTCAAAGTAAACCAGGGTGCCGGTGCTGTGCCCGTCTTTTTGGTCTGTAACCCGGACAAAAAATCTTCCCCATTGGGGATATTTCAGTTTGAAATAAAACGAGCCTTTTCCGTTGGTCGTGTTGATGTATTTAGTGAAAATTTTATTTTCGTAATGACGGCTGATATAGGAAGCCAGCGTGCTGTTGTTGCTGTTGTACCACCAGCTCCAGTCCAGTTTGTAGATTTCCACTTTCAGGTTACGCACCGAAATTTTTTCTCCGTTTGCGTTCACCGTGGCAACCGTAAACTTTTGATTTTTACCTGTTTCTATATAACCGCTGCTGCCGGGTTCGGGGGCTTCAATTCCCACAAACGTTTTGAAAGGAGCATATTCAAAACTTTTCTGGTCGATGCTGAAACGGCCGCCGGCTTCAAAGACCTTGGTCACAAAAGTAAGGTTGATTATTCCCGGCAGCCCGTTTTTGTCAGGAACATCAATTTTAAAACGGGCAATACCTTTGTTGTTCAGCCTGCTGTCGAAAACGGTTCTTTCATCCGGTCGAAAATGTTTGGCCGGATCATCAAATACAAAATCTTTGTAACCTTTGAAAACGGTTCTTTTGGAAGCAATGCTTTCGGTAACATTGGCTTTCAGCCCGGAGGCCAGTCCGCCGTGCAGCCATGTTGCCAGCAACGTAAGCTGTTTTTTGCTTCCGGGCGTAAATCGGCTGGAAGCCGCGGTCATTTTTATTTTCAGGCGGTTGGGCAGGACGGTTTCGATACGCAGATTTTTGGTAAAACGGTCGTTGCCGAGTTTCATCACCGCCCGCCACACTCCCGTAGGTGCTTCCTGTTTGGTGGGAACTTTGAACACGTAAAAATCGTTGACGCCCTGTGTTGTGGTTTCGCTGAAAACTTTTTTGTTACGGGCATTAAATACGGTAAAAGTCAGCGGATGACCAGCCGGAATGATTTTCTGTTTGTCTTGCAACACAAAGGTCAGAAACAGCGTGTCGCCCGGACGCCATACGCCTCTTTCACCAAAAATAATTCCTTTCAGTCCCTTCGTTGCTTTTACACCGGAGGTATTGAATTTGCTATACGACAAAGCGTTGCCACCGGATAATTTCAGGTAAGCAAACTGATGTTTGTACTGTGCAACGAGCAAAAAAGGCTCTTTGTCCATGGAAACGGTAACTTCGCCTTTGCCGTTGGAGGTGGCAGTGGCCAGCTTTTGGTTTTGATAGGAATAAAAAGTCAGTTTTACGCGGCCTAAAGCATCGGCGGAAAGCAGGCTGCGGGTATAGACTTTGTATTGATGGTCTCCCGAATTTTTAACCGTCAATCCGATGTTGGTGGCAAAGAAATTTTTGGTTTTGAAACGGTCAGAGTTGAAATAGGAAACATTGCAGGGGTTGTTTCTTTCTGTCCATTTATAATTTTTCGGATAATAATAATTTGATGTGTAATAATTGGTGCTGTCAGAGAAATCGCCGGAAGGCACCTTTTTGTCGCAGGTTAGCAACGAATAGTTTTGGCGGAAGCGTAGTCCAACCCGGTAAATAGCACCCGGGTCTGCTTTCACCATTTTGCTCAGGTCGATGGCATAACTTTTCCATTTGTTATCGTTTTGCCGGCTATTGTTGGCCAGCACGATTTTTTTATGATAAATGTATTCACCCACTCTTTTCAGCATCCATCCGGCATCGCCCAGCTCATTTTCCTGCAGGAACTGTTTGATATTGTTGGCATAAATCTTAAAAACGACCACATCCACTTCCCGGAGGTTGATGGCTTCAAAGGGAATGATCCATTTTTTATCTCCCGGAAGGATGTTCCCTTTTCCGATAAAACGCACCTGCGGCAGCGCCATTTTAAAATAAGGGTTGATCACATAATCTCTGTTCAGGGTATGGCCGGCAATGCTCCGGATACTTTTTTTGATAATGAGTTTGTGAGCGCCGTTGAGTTTTGTTTTCGGGAAAACTTTGATGAGGTTATCTTTTATACTCAGATTTAAAGGTGTTCCATCCTGAAAATAGACTAGTCCTTTCAGGTTTTGATCGGGCGAAATCAAATCAGAGAATGTTAGCTCCAGATGAAGTGCCGGTTTTTCCATCAGGTTGTATTGTAAAAAGACAAACCGGTTGGCCGGAGGTATTTCATATGTTTTTAGCAGTATGTTCTTTGCACCTATCATTTTTCCATCCAGGATAGCGGTAATTTTCCCCGTTTTGTCTGTCCGTTCAATGCTGTCGGCAACAAATTGAAAAGAGCGGTCGTCCACCGGCAGGATTTTCACCGGCAGGACTTTGTCTTCCTGTTTTACGGTGAAGGCTTTTTTAACCTTTTCGATATCCAACGGACCGGAAGCACGAATATATCCGGTTATTTTAGCAAATGCCTGTTTTTTTACACGAAAAGGAGTCATGTTCCGGAAACCGAGATTTATTTCCAACGGAACCGTTTTTATCTCAAACCGGAAGGATTTCTCTTTTGGATGGTTAAAAAGTTTATCCAAATGAATGGTTCCCTGATAAGTTTTGTCATACTCCAACGGTTTGTCTGGTTGAAAAGTGATGGTTTTTTCAGTCACCCGGAACAGTTTTCCTGTCACCTGAGGCCGGAAAGTAAAGACTTCGTTTTTTTCATTTGGCGACAGACCTTTCAGCAACTCCGGTACTTTAGAAAAAGTAATGGAAACCGCGGCATCAGGCTGGAAATTATTTTCCGGATAGGAAACCAGATAGTCTTTTTGGGCGTTTTGGCTGTTGTTGTTACACGAAATGGTAACCAAAATCAATAGGGAAAGTAATACCCATTTGAACGAAAAGTTAGTTTTCATAAGAACGGTATAAAATATTCAGGAGTAAAGAAATATTTATTTAAAAAGTTGATTGTGTGCTGTTAACGTAAGGCGGTAAATAAAAATCCTTGCAATAACAGGACAAAGATAACAAAAAGATACCGGAAATGAAAACCTTACTGGCGCGCATTTCCTGCCAGAGGCGAGACAGGTGCAATGCGTGCCCTCAATACTCACTCAATTTTCCAATAATCCTTGTTCACCACAATAATCAATGGCTGAGGCACGCGAAACATTCGCGCGCCAGTGGGGGAAAGGCAAATTTTTAACATTTACCCAAGGCGCAAGTCAGCTGTCTGCATGGCCGGCACGTGAGATTTGCCAACTGGGTGGTCGGAGTTTGCATTCCCGACCTATTGAATAGATGGATTTAAAATCCTTGTGCTCTATACTTTCGGGTTGCAAACCCGAAAGAGCTGAATTAATAAAAAGTAAAACCGTTTCATTTTAACTTAATTTTATTGTTTGAGCAGAAAAGATAAGTAGTCAACCCAAAATTTACTATGTTTTCCCAACTTGTTTTCCCGGGCGCTTCTAAGCCTAATTTCAATCAAAGCCGAGTCTGCCAGAGCCGAATGTTGACTGATCGGAATATTAACCTGTTTGTAATTTTCAATGGACTTTGTTCCAAACCATGCGCCGCTGTCTGTTTCTTTTCCTTTGTAAAATAATTTTATCCGTATCGAAACTGTATCCGGCGGGAACAGTTTACATTTGACAAAAGCCCGTAAACTCAAAGGATGAACAGTAATAGGAAATTTTGTTTCTGCGTACGCAAACCCTAATGTATTTGATAAATTCATTGCATAGTGGCCATGGTAAACATTTAACGAATCAGGGGCAACCTCTGCAACTGTAAGATCCGAAGAAGTGTTATTTGTTGTCCAACCGGGAAGAAGCCATTGCCGAGTAGATATCCAATTTTCAAAATCATAATTTGGGATAAGTTTAAAATTTTCAACCGTACCTTGCGGATGTACCGTATTGGTTTTACATCCGTAACTGAGGCTCAATCCCACTAACAGCAATAAAAATGAACGCTTCATGGTAATTAGTTTTTAAGATTTGATGCCAAAACATGTTTTGCAGATTGAGATAGTATTCTCATTACTGCAATAAACCTGCCATAATGGAGTGAAAGTTGGCCCGGTGTTATCAGCGAGAAAAGTATGTTGGTGTTATTTCGTCACAATCCCTCAGCCTTGATGCCATATACATGGGTAGTGAAATCAAATTGTAAATCAGGTTCTGTTTTTCTCCGCGAATATTTACAACAGCAGAAAGCTTTTTTCCGAATGAAGGCACATCAATATTTAAACGAATGCCGGTATCTTCTTTTTTTTCAGTAAGATAAACCTGTAATGATTTTAAAGTGCCTGTTTTGCCTGCTTTAACTTCTATTGGGGAAATCCTGTTTCCGATTTGAAAAAGAAAATCAATTTCAGCATTGGCGTTTTTTGCTTCCCTTGCCCAGTAATAAAGCTTTGCATCCTCATAAAATTCAAACGAAGAGATTAATTCCTGTCCCACAAATTGTTCCGCCAAAGCACCTTCAAAATCAGTAATCAAATTCCGGATATCGGTCAGTTTTATTTTGGCCGTATGGCATACCAATCCGATATCCAAAAAAACAGGTTTAAAGACATCGTTATCCACATATTGGTTAATGGGAACTTTGGACGATTTGGTTTTGCGAACCAAATGAACAATGCGACTTAATTCAAGTTTTAACAGCGCTTCTTTCAGATAAGCTGAATGTACGTTTTTGTTAATGGCAGCATATTTGACTTTCCTGCCAATATTCCGGGCAGCATAACTCAGGCAGTCTTTCAAATATCCCTGCTGTTTTCGTGAGCCGTATTTGGCAAAGTCATATTGAAACGAAGTTAAAATAGCAGCATGTACCTTCTCCACTTCAACCATATTTTTTGTTTCAATATACACCCTGACCGCTTCCGGCATGCCGCCTGTGAAAAAGTAGAGTCTCAGGTATTCGGTGATTTTTTGGTGTACGGCACGGCTGTAAGGTTTGTCAAATGAAAAGTTGTTGATGTAATTTACCAGCCCCTCCTGATTGTTGGCAAGGAGAAACTCTCTGAAATTCATTGGAACCATATAGGCAAATTCAATACGACCTACCGGCATTGAATAAGATATTTCGTTCAGCGTGTGGTCGAGCAAAGAACCGGCAGTAATAATATGTAAATCAGGCATCTGTTCGTAGAAATACCGCAGAGCAATTAGCGCTCCGGGTGTCGTTTGTATTTCATCGATAAAAAGTAGTGTCTCTCCCGGGATAACCGGAATGCCATACAATGCGGAAAGTTCGCTTATGATAAGATCCGGATTTTTACTTTGGAAAATCTCTTTGATATTTTCGTCCTGTTCGGGATTTATTTTCAAATAATATTTAAAATTAGCTTTCCCAAACTTATCTACGGCGTAAGTTTTCCCAACCTGTCTGGCGCCCCTTATTACCAGCGGTTTGCGGTTTGAGCTATTCTTCCAGTAAGTTAAATACGTATCAAATAAACGTTTCATCTTTTCTGACAAAGATACACAATATATAAAAACACCATTGGTTTTTGGATGGTTTTATCTTAAACACTATTGGTTTTTGGATGTTCTCTACAAACGGTTTTTAACTCACTGGCGCACAGTTCTTGCCAGAGGCGAGACAGGTGCAATGCGTGCCCTCTACACTCACTCAAAATTTTCCAATAGTCTTTATTTACCACAATAATCAATGGCTGAACTATAACAATAATCTTCTGCACGAAATACTATACCCTGTTCTACCGGATTGTTGTGCAAATAAGACAATCTTTAATCCAACATCTTATTCGTATCCAATTCCACCGGATGATTACCATCTTGCCATACTTTGTAGTTACTGATTCTTTTTAAATGAGCTCCGGCTTCTTTAAATCCCCTCAATAACCATTTCTTTCCGGCTTTCATTTATATTTTCTATTTCCTCAATTATTGCTTTTGATGCGAATTTCTTAAAATCCCTTACTATGCTCGAAAGCTGTTCATTTCCCTGTGTGCTCAATATTAAATGCAGGTGACCTGGCATAATACACCACGCATGGATGACCAGCCCTTTTTCCTTTTGGCAATACTTCAATGAATTTATACTGAGGCTACTTGAATTTACATTTCAAAATTCAAGTATAGCCGAAGATATGCCGCTCTCATTTTTGCATTTTACAATAGAAGCTGCTTATATTAATTGAAAAGTACCCACCTGTATTAATTGAAAAGTATCCACTTTGAAGCACAAATATACATTATATGTTACTCAATTAAAAATTTCAATTTTTCACAAGTTTTACTTGGTATAAATTCAATAAATTCATAATCTGCTAAATTATTTATCTTAAAAGGATCTTTATTAATGATTTTCTTCAATTCTATTTCGTTGTTAATTTGAGTTAATATTATTCCACCAGTTCTTGGAACTTTTCGACCAGAAACAAGAAAATTTCCTAATTTGTATTGTTCATTCAGAAATTCAATATGCTTATTTAAAAGGTGGTCAACTTTTTCTAATTGCGCTTTATAAGTAATGTTTATTATAATCATTAGTTCCCCCTTATTTTAAATTTAATTTTCAATTTTATTGTATTTGCTACTGCATTCCAACTAACGTTAAAATTAGTCTTTGATTTTCAATTGGTTATATTTCTTGCAAATTTTCACTTTTCACCTTTTTTAAGTCTTTTCACCCGATGTTAGCGAAAATATTCAACGAGAATTTTTCTCGTAGAGGGATTACACACAACGTTTACGGATATGAGAAGTTGCCACAGGCAATTTGGGTTGAGGCTCTGCAAGAGCCGAGCTTAATATCCACTGTTAGGCGAGGGTGAGCGAGGAACGAGCGAAAGCGCAGCGTCCTCTTGAGTGAAATTTGAACCGACACGTCAATTATATTATTTCTTTAGAATTTTTCACGTTAGCAATCTTTTTTAATGATAATAGAGCACTTTTGTTGTCCTCTTCATTGGCTGCAGCACAACAATCGGCGAGAATTGTCACATTATAATCTTTATCATGGGCATCTCTCACCATATTTGAAACCGCTAAATCTGTTGCTACTCCGGCTACGAGGATTGAATCAATTTTATTATTTTTCAAAATCAAATCCAATGGTGTTCCATAAAAAGCACTAACTCTATGTTTAGTAAGAATAACATCGCTATCTTTTACACCTATTTCTTCATGAAATTCTGTTGCCCAACTATTTAGCTTAAGAACTTGAAATTCATGTACTTTTCCAAATAGAGGGGATGATTTTGGTTGTTCATTATAATTCTCAGAAAAACCAATCCTAACGTGAACAATTAAGTGATTATTCTCGCGCGCTTTTTTTATTGCATAAGAAAGATTTTGAAAAACATTATTATTTTTCATGAAATCCGAGTAGCCTTTTTGTGCTAGTTTTCCGTTCTCATGGACAATTTCGTTTATGAAATCTATAAGTATAAGTGCTGTTGCCATAATATTAAGTGAAAAATTCTAAATATTAAAAGTTTTGCGATTCTAGAGATTCAAATTTTATTCCAACTAACGTCAAAGTTAAGTACTGATATTTAGTAAATAAAAGAAAAAAGTTGTTCATTGAATAATAAATATTTGTATCTTTACTTGGGTTTCAAACAATTAAATAGATAAACAACTTTATGCGAAGTTACGAAATTATTCTTTATCATTTACACAATACACCGTTAATTTTTCAACTGGCAATTTTGCCTAACCACAAGGCATCCCAATAGACTTGATTTATTTTTTTGCAACTCAGGTCTAAACCTAAGTTTG
>VAPG01039634.1_pt1 | contig 22529 bp, 17 predicted proteins | sample 3393851 | NCBI WGS metagenome assembly VAPG01 (sample SAMN08290438, study PRJNA428436) | hydrothermal vent metagenome | isolation source: Deep-sea hydrothermal vent chimney | place: Atlantic Ocean: South-mid Altantic Ridge | depth 2194 m m
AGTTTTAAATAAACAGTGGCTATTCGCAACGTTTGCGCCTTGAAAACCCGCAATCTCGTTTTAAACGAGACCCGTCACTTTATTTCGTCACAAACCCTAAGCCAAAGCCACCTTCTAAGAAGTTGTGATTTTTATTGCGTCAGCATCACCGGCATAATCAGCATCAGGATGTCTTCCGCTTCCTTGTCGTTGGTGTCGGGAAGAATGATGCCTGCACGGTTGGGGGCCGACAATTCAATATCAATATTTTCGGCTTCTAACGTATTCAGCATCTCCTGCATAAACTTGGAGTTAAAGCCGATTTCAATATCTTCGCCGGAGTAGTTGCAGGTTAAGCGCTCTTTGGCATTGCTGGAATAGTCGATATCTTCAGCGGTGAGTACCAGCTCCTGCCCCGAGATTTTGAACCGCACCTGATGGGTCGATTTACTTCCGAAAATAGCCACACGGCGCAGAGAATCCAAAAGATTTTTCCGGTTCACCACCAGCTTGTAAGGGTTTTGCGTGGGAATAACAGCTTCGTAGTTGGGATATTTCCCGTCAATCAGCCGGCAGACCATGGTGACATCATCAAACTGAAAAACAGCATTGGTTTCATTGTATTCCATTATTATCTCCATCTCCGAATCATCGGGAATAATGTTCTTCAAATGGTTCAAAGGTTTTTTTGGCAGGATAAAAGAAACGTTGTTGTCTGATTTTACATCATGACGTCTATAACGCACCAATTTGTGGGCATCAGTAGCCACAAAGTTCATGTGATCCTGTTCAATTTCACAATAGACTCCCGACATCACCGGCCGCAGTTCATCAGTGCCGGTGGCAAACAGCGTTTTTCCAAAGGCATTCACCAGCATGGAGGCATCCAGTTTAACGGAAATGGTATTTTCCAGCACCGGAATTTGTGGAAACTCAGCGCTGTTGTGGCCAATCAACTTATATTTTCCTTCGCCGGCAAGCAACTGTACTTCCTGAGAATCCATGTCCACGTTAAAAGTAACCGGAATACCTGGAAAAGTCTTGGTGATGTCCAGCAACATACGGGCAGGGATGGCAATTTTTCCGGGATCCTCGGCCATGTCAACCTGTACCACAACCGTTATGGTGGTTTCAAGGTCAGAGGCGGTGATTTTTAGTGATTTATCTTCGGAGAGCTCAAACAAAAAATCATCGAGAATGGGAAGCGTGTTGCTGTTGCTCATCACGCCGCTGATTTTTTGCAAACTCTTCAGCAGACTGGCACTTGATATGATAAATTTCATGGTGTTAGAATTTTCTTTCTTACAAAAATATTCAAAAGGTAAAAGTAAAAATTTCCGTTAAGTTTTTACCTGTCATTGTAAATAAGTTTTCCACAATAGATGTTAAGGGGACTTCTGATAATTCCTTCCTTTCAAGAAACAAATGAGATGAACAAGATGCACGGCATAAATTTTTCTGAATAGGTAACTATTGAGAAAAATTTTAACACTGTTAAATTGTTTATCTCATTTGTTCCCAGTGGGTTTCCATAGTTTTTCATATACTTCTTCAAATTTTCTTGCATTATCCCGATAGTACATCAAAAATTTTCATCGTCTATAAAAAACTCTGAAAATCTTGATGCGAAGTAATTATTAGAAGTCCCCTTAAGTTTTTTTAATCCTTTTAAAACGGTTTTCTTCACCTCTCCACAGCCTCCGGATGTTTTGCCGGTGAGTATAAAGTAGAAATAGCGCTACCACAATAGAAAAGATAACCTTGCCGGGATGCCTGTCGTGGTATAGCAGGATGTCGGCAAGTGGAAAGGAGAGTCCGGCAAGCATTGACCCCAGCGAGACATAACCGGTGCCAAAAGCTACAATGGCAAAGACCACCACCGGAATCCAAATCATGTTGGAGAAGAGCGCAATGCCCATGCCCAGCAATGTGGCGACACCTTTTCCACCCCTGAAAGATGCAAAAACGGGATAGACATGACCGATAACAGCCAGAAACCAGGCCAGTATTTGTGCGTAAACGGTCTGTGTGTTTGTCCATCCTGCCGGGACAAAATGAGCCATGAGCCAGGCTGCCAGAAAACCTTTGAAAACATCCACGAGAATAACCGGAATACCTGCTTTAATGCCCAGTACACGGATGACATTGGTGGCTCCTGCATTTCCCGAACCTTCGTTGCGGATGTCAAGGCTGTAGAACCATTTCCCAACCCAAACGGCCGTGGTAACAGATCCCAGCAGATAGGCCAGAAGTAGTCCGCTGCTAAAAATTATCCATTGCATCTGTCAAAAATAGGGAAAACCCGTTTACTTCGTTCGGTCTGTTTTGTTACCGGAGATTTGCCACGGTACATGGCGCCACGTTTGCTCATGACAGCGGATGCATCAGCCTCTTTCAATAATTTCCAGCAGCTCGCTTAAAATCATGGCTGTAGCGCCCCAGACAATCTTGTTGTTCAGGTAAAAACAAGGGACATCTGCCTCTTTACCAGTGCGGTGGTGAATGGTTTTCACGGTTCGGCAGGCAGGACTGAGAAAATCGTTCAGCTTTACTTCGAGGATAGCTTTTGTTTCCGTGTTGTCCACCTGAAAATAGGGCTTCTTTGTCACAAACCCTACAAATGGATAAACGTCGAAATGACTGGGTGGGATGTACATCTTCGTCAGCTCACCAAGAATTTTCACCTGTCGCGGGTCGATGCCGGTTTCTTCTTTGGCTTCGCGCAAAGCGGTGGCGCGGAGGTCGTGGTCTGACGGGTCAAACTGACCTCCGGGAAAGGCAATCTGTCCGCTGTGAATGCCGTTGTAGGTAGCTCTTTCGATAAGGACAAACCTGATTTCGTCCTGACCCGGATAAAACAGGATAAGTACAGCGCTGGGTTTCGCTTTTTCAGCAATATACAGGGCACGCAATGCTTCCTGCCGTGTAACGGGAGCCATGGCCATCTGTGCGGCCTGTCCCGGAAGCGGGAGGGCAAGGCTTTGTTTTAGCTGGTTGATAAACAAGCTGAAATCAGGCATCGAATATTTTTTTTAAGTACAATAAATCCATAATCACCATAGTCAGATGGTTTTCTAAACATTCCATATGGCTTCTCTGCCAATAACTCAGGTGTCCGGCTGCTTTCATTGGGAACAAAGATAGGGAATTCCGTTGCCAGAATGTATCTTTTTATCGCGCAAAGTATGGGTAAGCTTTCATCCTAATAATAGGGGAGGAGGTAGCTTATGGGGTGATATATTTAGGCATTTTACTTCAGCCTCCCCAGCCTTTTCATTGACCTTAGGAAATTGATTGCCCTGGTGCGGGTGGTGAGGACGTATTCGTAATAATTTTTGATGCTGTTGGGGTTCAGCTCTCGTTTGTCTTCTTTCAGATTTTCGATGATGTCGTTGAAATTGAGGTCGGACGAGAGTACCTGCATGATGCCGTTGGCATAACTGAAATAGTACCATTGGCGCCTGCCGTGGCGCAACATAAATTCGATGGTGGCGCCGCTGCGGCCTTTCCGAATTTGCATAATGCCATCCATGTATTTGTTCAGCGTGTTGCCGCCAATGCTGCCAATGCCAATGGGGCCGTACGAAATAAATGATCGCGAAAGCGGATCCCACACGAGATGCAAGTCGGTGAAGCTAATGGTGTTTTTCAAAACATCCGGTAATTTTTTAACCTGTCCGTAAAGTGAGAGCTCCGTCATAACACGTTGAGCTGTCTCCGGGTCAAGGAGTTTCTTCAGCACCATGGGATAAAGACCTTGGGTGATATCCACCGATTTGGCTGGAATCATACGCAGACTGTCGGCCATTACGTCCAGTGCTGACTGGTCGAAGTAGAATTTCATCATCATTACCACGTGTAGCAGCAAACTATCAGGTACAACGAGGTATTTGAACTTCCCGATAAACTTTGTTTTCAGCATATTGTTTTTCATGCCGAGGTTCAAAATACCATCGCCTTCCATTTGGCAGCTTTTGGTTTCCAGCTTCACGAAATTGGCTTTCAGGTTGTTGTCCTTTATTCTTTCGGGAGAGCCCATAAGGAAACTACCGGCTTTGTGGTCGATATCGAGACTGCCTGTGGTGGAAATCAGTATCTCATCGGAAGGACTTCTCAATGCCTGCAACACCAGTGGGTAGTAATGATGATATTGGAAGCTGTAGGCCATCCCGAACCAGGCTTGCAGACCGCCGCCGGTTTTGGCGTGGCCGTCAAAGCGGAAAGCAATGTGGTCGGGATTCAAATCCTGATCCACGGCCATCCAGTTACCGGTGTTGTCAACGCAATCTTCGTTTAGCTGATATCCGCCTTTGAAATGCAGCAGTCTGTTGCCGGCATGCATAATCACCTTGCCGGTGAAGAAATACTCCGGGCTCAGGAAAAATATTTCTCCTTTGGGAATTTCTCCCTTGGCAACACTCTGCCCTTGTGCATCGACGTGGACATTGTTCATCTTGATAGGTTGCAAAGTGGCATTCATGTCTTTGTAATCCAGCGTCCCACTTGCCGTGTAATTTTTCCGTGAAAGGATTTCCACACGGGCATCATAAATATTATGAAAAAAATTGGCGGTATCAATCAGCATGTTGGCGTTTACCAGCGGCGCCAGTCTGCCCTTTTGCAGAATTGTAACTGTCCCGTTATCAGGAAAGACAGCTGCATCAGCCGTTTTGATGAGTTTCACCCCTTCCACATCGATAGTGTACTGCCCGATATTATAAAAGGCTTTTTGCGCATAGAACCTCAGAGAGTCGGCTCCCGGATTTATCGAAATAAACTCCGGCCCGGGTTTATGGTAGGCAATAAGCTGTTTCTTGTTTAGCGAATCCAGTGCATGATAAGCTTCGTCGTGTGTGCTGTAGAGGCTCAGCTTGTCCTGATCTATAAGCCATTTCACCTTGTTGAGGGTTGAGACAAACCGGTTGAAAGGAAATTTCAGGAAAGAGTGATTGTCGAGATGGGTAAACCAACCTTTTCGGGCTTTAAAATCAATTTTTGCACGATAGTTCCTGGCCAGAAAAGTGGTGTCGCCAGTATTTGCGTTTCTTAAGATAAAATTTGCGGAGTCAGCATCCAGTCCCCGGTCGGTAAACAAAAAGTACCGCGAGCCAAGGCTGGAATGACCAAAAGCAAAGCTTCCCTTTCCGGAAAATTTGTCCGGCGATAGCGTAAGATTACCCCGGAGTGTGGCATTTCCATACATCCGAAACGCCGGTCCGCTGCTTATGACGTGCATAACATTTTTCTTTGTGTTCCACGCAATTTTAACCGTATCAGAATAGACCGATGGGAAATGGTACTTTACAGAGTCTGTTTCTCCCCTAAACCGGAGAGCTCTGGCAGCGAGTACCGAATCGGGAAAAAATCGGAAATTACCGGAATGCACGGTGGTGGTCAGGTAGTGCAGTGTTCCGTTTCCATGAAATCCCTGCATGTTGAGGGTAAGGGTGTCGGAATAACGACCTTTTCCACCGTAAGCCGGCAAACCGTTGGGGGGTGTTTTGTAAACAAAACCCAGCGAATAGTCGGGCATGACGCGCAGCGGCTGTGTAATGGGCTTGAAGATGCTGTCGGAGACCAAACTCCCCTTAAAGGCGAGGTGGTCGGTGTTGAAGGTCATAAGGGAGTCGAAAACAAATGGTGAAACGCGGTAATAAAACTTTCCCGGGAGCAGCGTGCTATCCTGAATATTCCGGCTGTTATAATAAACATAGGATTCCGATTCGCTCACAAACTCCGGGTATTTCGGCACATGAATAAGCCCCGATTTGTTAAAAGGTAAATCCACATAAAGCCTGCCGCTGAGCTTTTGCAGCGCTTGTTTCACAGCAACAACATAACGCCGGTTGCGGATAGTATCCTTTTCCCAAACCCCAAAAGAGAGCGAATCCACATAGTTCATGTTAATCATAAAACTGTCATATACAAAGGTACTTTTGCGGGCGTAGAAGTTGAACAGCCCTGCACTGACTTTACCGCTAAAGGTAAAATTGCGGTTTTTCATGACAGCAATCTCTTTGTTGTATGGATAAATGTAAACCCGCTGGGAGTCGCTGATAAATATTCGGGGGACACCGTATATATTCAAGCTGAAATTTTTGAGGTTCAATGAGGCGTTAGGCTTGAGCTTTTCTTCCGAGTTGAAATGGATGACGTCATAATCGGTGCGTCCGGCTTTGGCATTAAGAAAATATTGTAACCGTTTGGTTACCAGTGCCACTTTGGTACCTGAATCATAAACAACAAAGCCTTTGTTGGATAAACTTATGAGTAAATCTTCCACCTGGTCGGGCGACTTGTTCATAAAAGACGAGAGTGCTGCCACGCTGATGCGGTTTGTAGAGTAGGTGTGAACAAAATCCTGCACCACATAAAGCGGATTTATTTCGTCGATACCCTGCAAAACATAAAATTCCCTAACGTTAAAATATCGGTTCGACTCAAAACGTGCCGGCTGGTTGTCGTTAACGCCTCTGATTTTTTTGAAGACAATACTGTCTGTTTTGAGATTCCACAAAAGGGAAGGGACGTAAATATCCATCTTATGGTAGGAGTCGAAAAAGGGAATTTGCCCGGAACCGTCCGTAACGGTATAGAGTTGCAGCTTTTTGGCTGCTACCTCGTAACGCATTTGCAGTTGTGGGTGATAAATGGAATCTTTTCCCAGAAGGAGGCTGGCATCCACATCACCTGAAACCATTTTACCCGGGTAAAATTCAAAACGCCGGGCACGAAGTTTGAGAACCGGCTTTTTGTCACGGTTGAAAACTACCTCCGGTTTCCTCCCGTTGATGGTAGCGCCATAAAAACGTTTTCCCAGTAACTCAATGCCTCCGTGGAACGAGATCTGCGGATATAACTTAGGTAGATAAAGGTCGTTGTCATAGGAAGTAAAACGGGGATAGACTGAATTGGTACCCGGTTTGCCGGTAAGTACCCTGCCCGAAAGCCTGCCAAAAACAGCCAGTTTACCAAGAAAAGCGGGGTAGGTGAGACGCACCGAATCGATATGGAAAACATTGGTGTTGAGATGAAAACGGTAACTGTCGGCAATTTTGTAGTGTTCATCAAACCCTTTTTCAAAGCGATTCCATTCCAGTACTCCGTTTTCACCTGACCAAAGTTTTGACCGGTACACAAAGGCACCTTTGGTCTGCATGATCATGATGCTGTCGTTACGGCTTGCTTTGATGAGGTTCAGGTGTGCAAACCGGACATAAAAAGCAGTGTCATAGTGCAGGCTGAAATCGGCGCGGCGGAAATGCCAGGATGCGCTGGTATTACCATAAAGGATATGCTTCTCCAGCAGATTATCGGTGAAAGAGAGAAAATCGAGAAAAGCCTGTAACCTGCGTTGCTTCAATACTTCCATTACATAACGCTGCCACGCCCTGAATTCCGGAGCTTTCCTGTTGGTTTCTGCCAGCAAGTTGATGCTGTAAAGATATCCGTACAGAAAGGGATAAGTACGCAGCCTTTTGGAGCGCATGAATTCTATGACTTTCCGGGCTTCGTCCTGTTGTCTTGCTGTAAAACGGTCGCTATTCCAGTTGCTTCCGAACCGGGGTAGTAACAGGCTCGCTTTTGCCTGATAAGCAGGTGATTTAGTGGTTGTTAAAATAGCGGACAGCTGGTTGAAAAACCGGATAGGATCTTTGGAAAGGGAGTCGCTTTGTGCCTGTAAATGAAAATTTAGCACAATGAGCACCAGGAGCATTCCCCATTTTACAAAAGATACCTTCCGCATGATTTATTCTTTGGTAAAGACGGCTACCCCCCATTTGTTACGGGTGTGATGTCTTTGGTATAGCAAACGCAAACCGGCTGCTTTTGTTTTAATATCCTGCAAATCCGTGTCGTAAAAACCGCTAAAAAATATTTTTCCTCCGCATTTCAGCACTTTGGCGTAAGCCGGCATGTCGTTGAGCAGGATATTTTTGTTTATGTTGGACAGGATAATATCATATACTTCTGATTTGCCTTCCAAAAAGGAGACATCACCCAAAATAGTGGTTATGTTCCGGATGTTATTTACCCGTCTGTTTTCTTTCGTATTGTTGTACGACCATTTGTCATTATCCACAGCATCAATATGTTGCGCTTCTTTCATGGAAGCCAGAATAGCCAGTATGCCGGTGCCACATCCCATGTCGAGGACAGTTTTTCCGGTAAAGTCTTCCTCCAGCATAAGTGCGATAATTTGTGCAGTGGTTTCGTGGTGAGCCGTTCCGAAAGCCATTTTGGGTTTTACCAAAATATTGAATTCTATTTCCGGCCTTTTTTCGTGAAATGGTGCGTAAATGAAACACCTTCCGGCAACCAACACTGGCGGGTAATTACTTTCCCAAATGGCATTCCAGTTTTGTTCGGGGATAAAAGTAACTGTTGCCTTTCCATCAGCGAGCCACTGTTTGCATAAGCCAATTTCTTCCGCTATGTTTTCCGAATAATCTTTTTCCCGGATATAGGCCAGAATGTGTGTATCTGTCTCTTCAAAACTCTCAAAGCCTGCCTGTGCAAGCTGCGCGATGAGAATCTCGTTTTGTTCCTGCTCAGGTTGTTTTGGGCATTTAAGCTGATAGTAATTCATGGCCGTGGTTGAAATGAAAACCGGATGGGAAAGACATACTGCCTCCCCATCCGGTTAGAAATTTATTCGAAGCTGGCAGCAATTTTCAGAAAATCGTCAGCTTTAAGCGAAGCGCCACCAATGAGTCCGCCATCCACGTCTTTGTTGGCAAAAAGTGCTTTGGCATTACCGGGATTGCAACTTCCGCCATAAAGGATACTGACTTCTTCGGCAGCCTTTGTGCCGTATTTTTCCGAAATCAGGTTGCGAATGTAAGCGTGCATCTCCTGAGCCTGTTCTGCTGTGGCGGTTTTACCGGTACCAATAGCCCAGACAGGTTCGTAAGCAACCACAACATTGGAAAATTCATCTTCGTTCAGATGAAACAGACTATCCTCCAACTGTTTTTTGACTACGTCAAAATGGATGGCTTTTTCTCGTTCTTCCAGCACTTCACCGCAACAGAAAATGGGTTTGATACCGTAATCCAGCAGGATATCTACCTTCTTTGCCAGTTGTTCGTGGGTTTCGTGGAAATATTTGCGTCTTTCGGAATGGCCAACGATGCAATATTCAATATCCACCGATGCGAGCATGGGAGCAGCGATTTCTCCGGTATAAGCACCTTTTTCATGTTCGCTTACATTTTGTGCACCGATTTTAATCCGGCTCTCTTCGGCATAGTCCGATGCCATTTCCAGATAAGGGGCAGGAGGGCAGGCAATGACTTCGCATTTCAGGCTCATCTCTTCCATGCCAACCACAATCTTGTCAATCAATTCTTCGGCTTCCTGGAAGGTCTTGTTCATCTTCCAGTTGCCGGCAACAATATTTTTTCTCATGATTTTTCAAATTAATAATAACTGGAAGCAAAATTACGATTTAAAGGGAACTATGAACAGACGGGGGAGATTTTTGTAAGAAGGGAAGTTGAGAAGTTATGAAGTTGCGAAAAGGCGAAGTTGAGAAGTTGAGAAGTTGGGAAAAGGCGAAGTTGGGAAGTACCTGCCTTTATTAGTCCTGCTGCTATTAGAACCCCTAAAAACTTTTCAAAAGAAATATTTGTAATTAACGAAATAGCTGTATATTTGCACTCATTTTTGAGACAACGTTACAAAGCATAAAAACAATGAGCAAGCAGGAATTAATACAGCTGGTAGAAGACAGTATAAAAATCAAAGAATTCCCGGAATTCAAGGCCGGTGACACCATCACCGTTACCTATAAAATTAAAGAAGGAAACAAAGAACGTCTGCAGAAATTTCAGGGCGTTGTGCTTCAACGTGCAGGCAGCGGCCCGACTGCTACCTTTACGGTGAGAAAAATTTCCGGTAACGTGGGTGTTGAACGTATTTTCCCCATCTCGTCACCTTTCATCGAAGAGATTATGGTGAACAAAGTGGGGGTTGTCCGCAGGGCACGTATTTTCTACTTCAGAAATCTCCGCGGCAAAAAAGCCCGTATCAAGGAGAAAAGGCATTAAACAATTTGTTTATGAAATGTTCAAAGCCAATCCGGAAGGGTTGGCTTTTTTTGTGGCAGGGGGAAATAAAGTTGTAACATTTTGTATGCCATCTCTTGTTATCTTTACCCTTTCAAATAAATAAGGAGAAAAATGGAAAAAATTGCCTTGTTTCCCGGCTCTTTCGATCCCATCACGCTGGGACATGTTTCTGTTATCCGAAGGGCGTTGCCTCTTTTTGACAAAATCATCATTGCCATTGGTATGAATTCCGACAAAAAACACATGTTTCCGCTGGAAAAACGTAAGGCCTGGATTGCGTCCGTTTTTAAAAACGAAGCGGCTATCGAAGTGCAAACTTACGACGGCCTTACGGTGGACTTTTGCAAAAAGACGGGAGCAAACTTTATCCTTCGTGGGCTGCGCACAGCAGCAGATTTTGAATTTGAACGCAGTATAGGGCAGATAAACAGAAAGCTATTTCCTGAAATTGAGACTGTTTTTATCCTTACGGAACCCGAATATACGCCCATATCGTCTTCCATTGTCCGTGACGTATTCAGGCATGGCGGCGACATTAGCGGCATGGTTCCCAAAGAAGTTGTCCTGTAATATCAGATTATTATCGTGGAGAAACTTTCGCAAAAAGATTATTGGGACAAGGTAGCTGCCGAAAAGAATTTTACGCTTCGCCCTGACTTTCGCCTGCTGGAAACCAGCATTGATAAGGATGCTTTCATTGTGGATTATGGTTGTGGTTACGGCCGGACATTGGAGGAGTTTTGCCAGAACGGTTACCTGAATACGCTGGGACTGGATTTCTCCGGTGGGATGATTGCCCGTGGTCATAAATCTTTTCCGTATTTAAATTTGCAAATTGTTGAAAATACGCATACGAATCTACCGGATTGTTCCGTTGATATGGTGCTGCTTTTTGCTCTGCTGACCTGTATAACAGAAGATGAACAACAGCAGGAGGCTATGGATGAGGTCAAACGTATTTTAAAATCCGGAGGCATTGTTTACGTAATAGACTTTTTGCTGAACAACGATGAACGGAATAATAAAAGATATGCTGCTTATGCCGAAAAATATGGTGTGTATGGTGTTTTCGACCTGCCTGAAGGCGTCACCCTTCGCCATCACGACGAAAATTATGTGAAACAGCTGATGAATAATTTTTCCATTACCCATTTTGAAAAAACGCAGAACAGAACCATGAACGGACATATTTCCAATGGATTTGTGTTGATGGCGCAAAAAGAGAGATGATGCAACTGAAAAAGATTTTTCCGCTTTTGCTATTATTGTTACCGACCGGCCTGAATGCACAAAATGTACAGATAAGTGGCCATGTAGAAGGTTTTGCTCCAAAAAGTCTGGTGAGGATTTTGGTTTACGCCGACCAGTTCTCCCAGCTGGAGAAGACGCTGGTAACTACGCGAACAGACAGCACCGGAAACTTCCGGCTGACATTCCCGATTGAGGCGACTAACTATGCCATGCTTGCCATTAACCTGAAACACACCGGCTTTTATCTGAAGCCGGGAGCTGTTTATCATTTTGACATTGCTCAGGACTCGTTGATCCGCAACGCTTCCCCATTTGAAGAAATTCCTTTGAAGGTGCAGATGAAAGCCATGGATGACAGTCTGAACAGGTATATAGAAGCTTATGATATGCTTTATAATCAGCTTATTGTAAAGCATTTTAGAGATATTTACCAGTTCCATAACCGGGAAATATTAAGTAATTTTAAGGCTGAAGTCGAAAGCCGGTTTGGGCACATCAAATCTCCTTATTTCCGACAATACATGCACTATTCGTTAGCTTCAATGGTATGGGGTTCACGTACGAAGTCGCTGGCTGAGATAGTCGCTGATTATTTTTCGGAGAAGCCGGTTTTGTATCGAAATATCCAATACACTGAATTTTTCACCAATTTTTTCCAGACATATTTTGAATCGACGGTGAAGAAGCCGGTAAGCCGCTACAAGCTGCTCTCTGTTATCCCGCAAAGGAATTTAAAGAAGTTGGATGAACTTTTCGCCTCTGTACCCGGTCTCGCTGCCGATGCACGTGTACGGCAGTTGGCCGAGATGGTCCAGCTCGCTCGTCATTATTCTGACCCTGGTTTTGTCAGAAAGGATATCGAAGTACTTTTTCAACAGTTGGCCAGGGGGAGCCTTTATCCTGAAAACAGGTCGGCTGCCCGTGATTATTTGGTGAAACTGAATGTTTTGCAGCCGGGCACGTCTGCACCAGCTTTCCGCTTGCCCGATTTTATGGGAAAAGAATTTTCGTTGAAAGATTTCAGAGGAAAATTTGTCCTGCTGAGCTTTGTCAAAACACCTTGTCCGGTATGCAACCGGCAACTCAACGAATTGGATGATATGAGCCAAAAGCTGGGAGCAGACTTTACCAACCTGACAATTGTGAAGGGAAAGGTAATCCCTGGTTTTATTCATAAAGTACGTCCCACAGAGCGAGGATGGCCTTTTTTGTTGCTGGGAAAAAGTATTTTACTTTTGGAGAAATATCAGATAGTTACCTACCCGGCCTACGTACTTATCGACCCGCAGGGGCGTATCTCCCTGGCTCCGGCTCCCATGCCTGACGGGGATTTGCAACAGCGTATTGCCGCCCGGATAAATGCTTATAAAAAAAGAGAACAAAATTGACCTGCTTTCAATATCTTTGCAGTATAATTTAACTTGACAGTTTATGCTGTTAAGGTACAATAATTGATAAGAATAGTTTTCAATTTAACGAGATTATGATTAGTTTTATTAAAAAAGTATTGGGTGACAAGGCTACGCGTGATAAAAAGGCCATTAACCCTATCGTAACTAAAATAAAAGAAGCTTACGAGGGTGTAAAAGATCTGAGCAACGATGACCTGCGAGCCAAAACACAGGAGTTTAAGGATGAGATTGCAGCCTATATTTCAGAGGATGAGAAACAGATGGTTTCGCTTAAGCAACGTATTGAGGACGAGCTTGATATATCTATGCATGAGAAGGAAAAGGTCTATGGCGAAATAGACAAACTCGCTACACAAATTTACGAAAAGACACAGGAGATACTGGATAAGCTGCTACCGCTAGCCTTTGCAGTGATGAAAGAAACTGCCCGCAGGTTTAAAGATAACCCGGAAGTAATTGTAACGGCCAACGATTGGGATCGCCATTTGGCCACCACTATGGATAATGTACGTATTGAAGGAGACAAAGCCTATTATAGTAACCAGTGGATGGCTGGCGGAAGCCTGATTACCTGGGATATGGTGCCTTACGATGTTCAGCTTTATGGTGGCGTGGTTCTGCATCAGGGGAAGATTGCAGAAATGGCTACCGGTGAGGGAAAGACGATGGTAGCTGTCCTGCCATCCTACCTGAATGCTTTGCCAGAAAAGGGTGTGCACGTGGTTACCGTGAACGACTATCTCGCCAAACGAGACTCGGAATGGATGAGTATGTTATTGGAATTTCACGGAATGAAGGTTGATTGTATTGATAAACACGATCCGAATACCGCTGAGCGTCGCAATGCCTATCTTTCCGATGTTACCTACGGAACCAACAATGAATTCGGGTTTGATTATCTGCGTGACAATATGACAGGGGATCCGGACGAAATGGTGCAGCGCGACCCTTATTACAGTATTGTGGACGAAGTTGACTCCGTATTGATTGATGATGCCCGTACACCACTGATTATCTCAGGTCCTACACCTAAGGGCGACAAGCACGAATTTGATGTGCTGAAAGGAGATGTGGATAAATTATACAATGCACAGAAAAACATGGTGTCTCACCTGATTTCAGAGGCTCGTAACATATTAAAAACCAATCCGAAAGGGGAAGAGCTTAACAAAGCCGGCGACTTGATTTTCACTGCCTATCACGGGCTTCCGAAAAATCATGCGCTGATTAAGCTGCTTAGCGAAGAGGGAAACAAAGCGCTTATGCAGAAGCGAGAGAGCTTCTACTTACAGGAACAGGCAAAAAATATGCACATTATTGATGATGAGCTTTATTTTGTTATCGATGAGAAAAATAATTCTTCCGACCTCTCTGAAAAAGGTATTGACCTGCTCACAAAATCATACAACGATCCTAACTTTTTCATCCTTCCCAATATTGGTGAACGCGTTGCTGAGTTGGAAAACATGGAGTTGGAAGAAAAGGACATGTTGCAGAAGAGAAATGAAATGATTACCGATTATGCAATTAAATCGGAAAGGGTACACACGGTTACCCAGCTTCTGAAAGCCTATACGCTTTTTGAAAAAAATGTGGAATACGTCATTATGGACAACAAGATCAAAATTGTTGACGAACAAACAGGACGTATCATGGAAGGCCGCCGTTATTCTGACGGTTTGCACCAAGCCATTGAAGCAAAGGAAAATGTAAAAGTTGAAGACGCTACGCAGACCTATGCCACGGTCACACTGCAGAACTATTTCAGAATGTATAAGAAACTTGCCGGGATGACCGGTACTGCCGAAACGGAAGCCGGCGAGTTCTGGGATATTTACAAGCTTGATGTTGTGGTGATTCCCACCAACAAGCCCATAGTCAGAGATGACAGGCAGGATTTGGTTTATAAGACAAAAAGGGAAAAATATACAGCGGTAATTGATGAAATTGAAAACCTGGTAAACTTAAAAAGGCCATCTTTGGTAGGAACTACTTCGGTGGAAACCTCGGAGTTGTTGAGCAAGATGTTAGTTCGCAGGCATATCGATCATAACATTCTGAATGCCAAATTACACTTTAAGGAGGCACAGATTATCAGAGAAGCAGGCCAGGCCGGAAAAGTAACCATCGCCACCAACATGGCAGGCCGTGGTACTGATATTAAGCTGGGACCCGGCGTGGTGGAAGCAGGTGGTTTGGCCATTATCGGTACGGAAAGACATGATTCAAGGCGTGTTGACAGGCAGCTGCGTGGTCGTGCAGGCCGCCAGGGAGATCCGGGAAGTTCACAGTTCTATGTGTCGCTCGAGGATGACCTGATGCGGATGTTCAGCTCGGGACGTGTTGCCGGAATTATGGACCGCCTCGGACTGAAAGAGGGAGAAGTTATCCAGCACTCTATGATTACCAAATCCATCGAACGGGCGCAAAGGAAAGTGGAAGAAAACAACTTTGGTATCAGAAAGCGCCTGTTGGAATACGACGATATTATGAATTCGCAAAGGGAGGTGATTTATAAAAAACGCCGTCATGCCCTCTTTGGCGAACGCCTCGCCGTGGACATTTCCAACATGATGTATGACCTTTGTGAACAGATTGTTTTTGAAAATCAGGAGAAGAGTGACTTTGCCGCCTTTGAGATGCAGGTTTTGCGCATTCTTTCTACCGAATCCATTGTGAACGGAAAAGAGTTTCTTTCGATGCCTGTGGAAGAGATTACTGAGAAACTCTTTGCGAAAGTTTACAAATCTTATCAGCAAAAGCGGGAACGCCTTATCGTGCAGACTTTCCCCGTGGTAAAAGATGTGTATGAAAATCAGTCGCAATACGAAAATATTGCCATCCCTTTTTACGATGGTAAAAAACAGGTGCAGATTGTTGCCAACCTGAAAAAAGCTGTCGATACGGAAGGAAAAGAAATTGCCCTGGCTTTTGAAAAAGGAATTGTACTCAACACCATCGACGACGCCTGGAAAGAGCAGTTGCGTGAGATGGACGACCTGAAACAGTCTGTCCAAAATGCCTCCTACGAACAAAAAGATCCGTTGTTGGTTTATAAATTCGAGTCGTTCAACCTCTTTAAAAGTATGATTGAGAAAATCAACAACGAGGTGGTATCCTATCTCATCAGGGGTGATATTTTCAACCCGGATCAGCAGACTTTCAGAGAAGCTAAAATCAACCGTGGTATCGACCGCTCCAAAATCAGGGAGGAACGGGGAGATCTGTTGTCGCAGGCACATGCTGATACACAGGAACACAGAAAGCCCCAACCGGTTAAAGTGGCAAAAAAGGTGGGGCGCAACGACCCTTGCCCCTGTGGTAGCGGAAAAAAATATAAGAACTGTTGTGGAAGAAATGCTTAACTTTGTCCCACAACAATATTTTTAGCCATGAAAAGCTATGCGAAACTCCTTTTGATATCTTTGACGGGTATTGTTATACTCTCTTCTGCCGATTGTAACAAACAGCCGGCAGGACCTCAAATTCCTATATTCAGTTACCTCGAACCTGTTGTTAATCCACCGGATACCTTTCAGATTGCTTACAACATCAGCACTTATGGTGATAAAATAGCAGAAGTCGTTTTTAAGAATAATGCCGTGTGGCTTGTGGAGAAATTGGGGGTGGGTAAGATTACACTTAAAGCAGTAAGCGATACTTCGGTATTGTATATTGAAAGTCAAGATACGCTGGCTATGAAAGGCAGTAAGCAATACTATTTTATTGTTAATAATAACAACTATACGGATTTTACCAATTATCTGGTGCAGTTTACTAAGTTGCCACTGAGTTATACAAACTTTGAGCCGAAATTTAAATAGGGGCTCAGTAAACATTAGAAGAAGTAGAATTACTTGTCGGATAAGCTTGACCTTTAGCTGGTTTATGTTTTTGTAAAAAATATTTTGCAATTTTTCAATGGGCTTTGTCGGGCGAATAAATTTTTCTCTACATTTACCCCCATAAAGTCAGATGCTTGAAAAAGGATTCACACATAGCGCTTCTTTCGGGAACTTCAGGGCATAACCCACTGGGTTATAGTGTTGTTGTGTCTGCTTTTACCACCTCTACAACATCAACCCCTTAGGGGGTTTAATTTTTCATATTATCCCATTGGGGAAACATTATTCCCGTTTATTTAACAAAACAGGCATTGGTACGTATTAAGGGTGCCTGTTAATTCCTATCAAAAACAGAAAAAAATGAAAGTCTTAAAATTCGGAGGTAGTTCGGTAGCCAATGCCGAAAACATAAAAAAGGTTATTGAAATCGTTGGCAGAGAGAAAGATGGCGATCAACTGGTAGTGGTAGCATCAGCTCTCGGCAAAGTTACCGACCAGCTTGAAGAAAGTGGTAAAATGGCGAGTCTTGGTGATGAGCGATACAAGCAAATCCTGAAAAATATTGAAAGCATTCATCTCGCTATTATTGATTCACTTTTTCCGTTGAAAAATCAAAGTGAAATCAAAGCCGGCATAAAAATGATGATGAACGAACTGGAAGATATCTGTCTCGGTATATTCCTGTTACAGGAAATAAACACGAAGATATACGACCTGCTGTTGTCTTTCGGCGAACGGCTTTCGGGCCAGGTGCTTTCCAAAGCCCTGAATTTTTATGGTGTCCGGATCCGTTTGCTCGATGCGCGCGAAATAATCCTCACCGACGAAACTTTCGGGCATGCACAGGTAAATTTTGAGGAAACAGGGAAGCGCTTTCAGCGATATTTAAGCAACATAAAAGAGCATGTTTTTGTTTCGGGATTTATTGCCTCTTCGGCAAATGGCAAACCAACAACGCTGGGCCGCGGTGGTTCCGATTACACAGCGGCAATCCTGGCGGCTTCCGTTAATGCTTCCGCATTGGAAATATGGACGGATGTTGATGGCGTGATGACCGCTGATCCGGCTTTTGTTGAAGGTGCACTTCCTTTAAAAAAACTCTCTTACAGCGAGCTTATGGAGATGTCTCATTTTGGCGCCAGGGTGGTTTTTCCGCCGAGTATTCAGCCTGTTATGAAAAAGAATATTCCGGTCTGGATAAAAAACACCTTTCATCCAGACGCTCCCGGAACGCTCATCGACCGCAACGGAACACCCCACGGAAGCCTTGTAAAAGGGCTTTCTCATATTGAAAATATTGCTTTGCTGACACTTTCGGGAGGTGGAATGGTGGGCGTAACCGGAATTGCTGCCCGCCTTTTCTCGTGCCTGTCACAACAAAAAGTCAATGTTATTTTTATTACACAGGCTTCTTCAGAACACTCTATTACGCTGGCCATCAGTCCGTCGGATTTGGAAAAAGCCCGGAAAGCCATCGAACAGGAGTTTACATCGGAAAGAAAACTTACCATAATTGATGCCTTACAAGTAGAACAGAAACTCTCCATCATCGCACTGGTGGGCGACAACATGAAATCGTCGCTGGGGCTTAGCGGGAAAGCTTTTGATGCCCTTGGCAAAAACGGAGTGAACATTCGTGCCATTGCCCAGGGTTCTACCGAACGAAACGTATCCTTCGTGGTGCTGAAAAAAGATGTTACCAAAGCACTCAACGTGTTGCACGAACGGTTTTTTCTTGCCCGTTACAAAAAAGTGCATGTTTTTATGATAGGTGTGGGGAATGTGGGCGGAACACTTTTGCAGCAACTTAGCGACCAGTACGATTATCTGAAAAGGGAATACGCACTGAAAATAAAAGTGGTAGCACTAGCTAATAGTCGCCGGATGCTTTTCGACGAACATGCCATAGATTTTAACAGTCGGGAACAGAGGTTGCTGTCGGAAGGTGAGCCCATGAACCCGGAACTGTTTGTCAGGAAAATGAAAGCACTCAACCTTCGCAACTCCATTTTTGTAGACAATACCGCCAGTGCAGAAATTGCCGGACTGTACGAAACAGTACTCAAAAGCAGTATCAGCGTCGTCGCTTCAAACAAAATAGCCTCATCAGCTTCTTACGAAGCTTATAAACGGTTGAATGATATTGCTTTGGCCATGAAAAAGAAATATCTATACGAAACAAATGTCGGCGCCGGATTGCCTGTGCTGAAAACCATTGGCGACATGATAAAAAGCGGAGATAAGATACTACGAATCAAAGCGGTGCTCTCAGGAAGTCTGAATTTCATTTTTAACCATTTTACGGAAGGAGTGAAGTTTTCGGATGTGGTTGCGCAGGCACGGAAGGAAGGTTATACCGAACCCGACCCACGCATCGACCTGAGTGGAAAAGATGTGATGCGGAAAATTCTGATACTGGCTCGCGAAAGCGGGTATCCTTTGGAGCCTGAAGATGTTGTCATCAATCCGTTTATGCCCGAAAGCCTAATGAACCTTCATTCAGTAGAAGAGTTTATGAATGCGTTAAGCCATTATGACGACCATTTTGAGAAATTACGGAAAGAGGCCGCCGGGACAGGAAAAAAATTGCGGTATGTGGCCGAATTTGACAATGGAAAAGCCGTGGTGGGATTGCAGATGGCTGATGCTTCGCAGCCTTATTTTCAGCTCGACGGGAAAGACAACATCGTACTGATTTATTCGCAACGCTACGATGAACAGCCGTTAGTTATCAAAGGTGCAGGAGCAGGGGCGGCTGTAACGGCTTCCGGTGTTTTTGCAGATATTATTTCCATTGTAAATCAATAAATTGACAAATATGAAAGAAATTACAATTTTTTCTCCTGCTACAGTGGCCAATGTCTCCTGTGCTTTTGATATTCTGGGTTTTGCCGTGGAGCAAGCCGGCGACCGGATGACCTTTCGGAAAACAGCTGAAAAAGGTATCCGCATTGTGATGAAAAACTACCGGAAACTGCCCTCTGAGCCGGAGAAGAATGTGGCAGGCGTGGTGGCGCTGGCCATGATCGAAAAGAGGCAGCCCGGTTTTGGCATCCTCATCGAAATGGAAAAAGGCATTCTTCCGGGAAGTGGCATGGGATCCAGCGGCGCCAGTGCTGGCGGCGCGGCTTTCGGCGTCAACAAACTGCTGGACGAACCGTTTGGGAAAACAGAATTGGTACAATTTGCCATGCTGGGCGAAACGTTGGCTTCGGGCGTAGCACATGCTGACAATGTAGCGCCCAATTTGTTTGGCGGCTTTACGCTGGTGCGCAGTACAGCACCCCTTGACGTGATTCCTCTGCATACCCCTGAAAGGCTCTCGGTGAGCCTGATTCACCCGCTGATTGAAGTGAAAACCAAAAATGCACGGAGTATCCTGAAAAAATCACTTCTGTTAAAAGATGCCGTGATACAGTGGGGCAATGTGGCCGGACTTGTCAGCGGACTTTTTATGGAAGATTTCGACCTTATAGCCCGCTCGATGCATGATGGCATTGTGGAACCTGTCCGCTCATTACTCATTCCGATGTTTGATGAGCTCCAACAGGCTGCACTAAATGCCGGGGCTCTCGGATGTAGTATTTCCGGCTCCGGACCTTCTGTTTTTGCTCTGTCAGCCGACCTGGCTACAGCCGGAAAGGTAACCGAAGCCATGCGGAATATTTATGCAGGAACGGATGTTCCGTTTGAAACACACACCTCCGGTATCGGCAAACAGGGTTGCCATGTGTTGAATGAAGTGAGTGATTAATTAAAGATTTTTCAAAAACCTGTTAAAAATGAAGTATTACAGTACAAACCATAAATCGGAAAAGGTATCTTTTAAAGAAGCCGTGCTACAGAGTATGGCCGGAGACAAAGGATTGTATTTTCCGGAAAAGATTCCGGCGCTTTCCGACAGCTTTTTTAGAAAACTTCCCGGGATGTCGCTGAGCGAAATTGGCTTTCATTTCTTGAAACCTTATGTTGACGGCGCTATGCCGGATGCCGTGTTGAGTGATATCATGAAAGATGTCTTTTCTTTCGATATTCCGCTGGTGGAAGTGGAAACGGACAAATATGCTTTAGAGCTTTTCCACGGGCCTACACTGGCTTTTAAAGATGTGGGCGCACGGACGCTGGCACGTTTTCTGTCCAGATTTTCCACAACCCATAAAACAACAATTTTGGTGGCTACTTCAGGCGATACAGGCAGCGCTGTTGCCAGAGGTTTTTTTGATATGCCCAATATAGATGTTGTTGTGTTGTATCCCAAAGGCAAAGTTAGTGAGCTTCAGGAAAAACAATTTACCACCTTGGGGAAAAACATTACTGCATTGGAGGTGAACGGGAACTTTGATGACTGTCAGCGGATGGTAAAAGCAGCTTTCGCCGATGAGGAATTAAAAAAGCGGATGTATTTGTCCTCCGCCAATTCCATCAATATAGCCCGGTTGTTGCCCCAGGCTATTTACTATTTTTATGCTTTCGGTCAGCTTAAAAGCAGAGAAAAGCCTGTTGTTATTTCCGTCCCGACCGGAAACCTCGGTAATCTTACTGCCGGTTTGCTGGCCAAAAAATCAGGACTTCCCGTGGCACATTTTGTGGCTGCTGCCAATAGGAACAATGTCTTTCAGGAATATCTTGAAACGGGTATGTTCCGGCCGCGGCCATCGGTTTCCACACTTTCCAATGCCATGGATGTAGGGAATCCCAGTAATCTCGCCCGTATTCAGGAACTTTATGACCACTCGTTTGAAGCGGCTCTGAAGGATATCAGTCCGTACAATTTTTCGGATGAGGAAACCCGTGGGACGATTGCCGATGTTTACAGCCGGACGCAATACATCTTAGACCCGCATGGCGCAGTTGCTTACCTCGGATTGTCGGCTTACATGAAAGAAAAAAATGTTACCGGAATCTTTCTCGAAACGGCCCATCCGGCAAAGTTTTACCAAACCGTCGAACGGGAAATTCCTGTGAAAGTGGAGATACCCCAACGGCTGGCAGAAAGTCTGGAACGACCCAAACAATCTGTGGAAATTAGTAACCGGCCGGAGGATTTGAAAAGGTTCCTGCTGGAACGGTAACGGAATTTTCTTTACCTCTCACTTTTGCCTTTTCCTTCCGGTGGTTTTTCCTTAAAATCCAGCGCGAGTGAGTTCACACAATAACGTGAACCTGTGGGACGTGGGCCATCGGGAAACAGGTGGCCAAGGTGGCTGCCACAATGGGCACATCTTATCTCTATCCTGTCCATGCCCATGCTGGTATCGTGTACTTCAACTATATTTTTGTTGTTGGCCGGTGCATAAAAACTGGGCCATCCCGAACCGGAGTCATACTTTGTTTCGGAGGTAAAAAGCAACGCTCCGCAGGCAGCGCAGAAGTATTTTCCATTTTTGGTATTGTGGTAATATTTTCCGGTAAACGGTGGTTCCGTGCCACATTTCCGTAATACCTGAAATTGCTGTGGGCTTAGCTTTACCGTCCATTCTTTTTCCGTATGTTTTATCTTTTTCATCATAGTAGTGTCGGTACTCTGTCCCCAAAGTTGGGTTAGTATAAAAAAGGCGATGAGGAGTATGGAGATTTTTTTTAAATTCATTGACAGCGGTAAAAATACATATTTATAAGTATTCACTTATGGATTTCCTCTATTAACAACTGCAAAAACTTCTGCTGGCCGGGATTTGTAATCCCGACCTTTCGATTCCTGAATTTAAAATCCTAACCCGGATAAACCGGAAAAGACAAATTCAAAACCACAAAACCCAAACCCGTCCGAATGGATTCATCCGGGCGGATAAATTCTAATCATCAATATCAAAATACCAAACAATTGGGTCTCTGTTTGAAAATTGGTTTTTTTGAATTTGTTATTTATCAATAGTCCGGTAAGAAATTCTATCATACTGATTAACAAATAGATGGAAATATAAAGACAATAAGGATAACTTATTGTTATTCAAATCTTTGCGTTTCTG